>Ga0247608_10000031_pt1 | contig 312401 bp, 278 predicted proteins | sample 176DNAGHGlowgp2_FD_193490 | JGI IMG/M metagenome (GOLD analysis project Ga0247608, IMG submission 193490) | Sheep rumen microbial communities from Palmerston North, Manawatu-Wanganui, New Zealand - 1766 DNA GHGlow gp2 | ecosystem: Host-associated > Mammals > Digestive system > Stomach > Rumen... | reverse complement strand
AGAAGCTTTCCTGAAATGTACTGGGGAGGGGATTAGCGTTCCTCTTTCTTCCTTTACTACGGATTATTCTTATATAGAAGAAAATGGGATTGGAAGTATAGTATCCAGGGGATACGAATTAAAAGGGGACTATTATCTAAGAACCGTGAGGTTGGATGAAGATGCATATAGTCTTACATTATGTTCCAATAATCCTAACTTAACCCTTGACATAAGAAGGGTTGAAGTGTTAGTATAGCTGTTGCTGTGATTTGTAAAACAAATCTTGACCTTGCGTGCTTAGCTCAGCTGGATAGAGCGTTTGGCTACGGACCAAAAGGTCGGGGGTTCGAATCCTCTAGCACGCGCATAAGTCAACGTCTTTCGGGACGTTGACTTTTTTTTGACATTTTTTTTACATTTCAATGTGAGAAATTAAATTCCTCTTTTTATAAAATGTGTGTTGTAAGTGGTATGAGAGGAGGAAAAGTCATGGAAGAAAAAAAGACACGTAGTATGAAAAAGTTCTTTTTGATCGGTGGGATAGGTCTTGGCGTACTTGTTTCTCTTGCATTAGTTGCAGGCTTCTTCTTTTCCCCAAAGAGAAGAGTGATGAGGGCAATCAAGAATACATATAGTAATTCTGCTCTTTCGAAGGGCAACCTCCTGGATGAGTATTCGTGCCTTAGTCTCCTTGGTAAGTATGCAGATGTAAAAGAAAATGGTGGTACAACGGACCTTGATATAAAAGTATCTGGAGCTTCCTCAGATGGAAATCTTGAAGTGAAGATATCTGATACTGTAAACAAATCTGATAAGGAGATGTCTGGAAATGCAGAGCTTCTGTCGGATGGAAAGAGTGTTTTGAGTGTAGATTATTTAGGCGATGATAAAAAAACTTATCTTGCTGTAGATGATCTCACAGACGGCTATCTGGAATTTGATAATGATGATTTCTCTGAGAAGTTCAATAACTCAGTACTGGCCGATTCACTTGGTCAGATTCAGGGCTACAATATTGATAGATTCTCCTCAAAGAGTGATGTGAAGAAGGCTCCTCAGCAGGGCGCTGATGGACAGCTTATGCAGATAGTCGAGAAGCTTTTTAGAAATGCGAAAGTCAAGTCTGCCGGAAATGGCAAGATAACGGTTGATGGCTCAGAAGTTAGATGCAAAAAGTATGTTGCAACTATCAAAAAGAGTGATGTTAACAAAACCCTTGAGATGATGTCTAAGTCAAAAGAGGGAGAGAAGAGTTCCAAACAGGAACGTCCATCCTCTGCCATCGGCCTGATAAGCCAGCTTCTCCAAAACCAGACGGCTAACGGCCAGCAGCAGATGCAGGGTGGTCAGCAGCAAATGCCAAGCATGCAGGGCGGTCAGCAGCAGGGTAATCAGCAGAAACCTGGAATTCAGAGTTTCATAGAGTCTGGTGTGGATCAGGATGTGAAGCTTGTAGTTTACATCTCAAAGAATCAGGTTAGAGGGTTATCATTAAAATTCTCTATAGATGATGAAGCAGGAACAGATATTACTATTACAAATAGGAATACAGGAAGTAAGGTTGTTACTTCCAGTATGGACTTGAAATTGGCCTTAGAGTCAGCTCAGAGTGAGGCAGAGATTAAGGTGAGCCTTGATCAGAAATCAGAGGAAACAGTTGATTTCGAAGCAGAGCTTGTTAAGTCAGGCGAAACAATGCTTGAAGCATCAGGGGATCTTTCGTTATCAGCTGATACAGATGTTAAGTCCCTTGGTTCTGAGAATGTGGTTAAAGCATTTTCAGATTCAGATAATATAGTAAAGAAGGCCATTGGCGCAGATAATGGAAAACTGAATCAGAAGGTTCAGGATGTCTTGGAAGCACTCTCAAAGCTTAGAAAATCTCAGCCAAGTGGCGGTAGTATTGCTGGCAACCAGCCGGGCGGCCAGCAGCAGATGCCAGGCGGTCAGCAGCAGGGTCCTGGTGGACAAATGCCAGGTTATGGTGGTCAGGGTGGCAGTGACTATGGCAGCACTGATGACTATAGTTATTTCATGGATCCATTTGGCATGTTTGGTGGTTCAAGCGGAGGCTTTGGTAGCTATGGCTACGGAGGCGGAATGGGACCTGGTATGGGTGGCCCTGGAATGGGTGGAATGGGACCTGGTATGGGCCCTGGAATGAACCCATATACAAGCTACGGAGATGAGGATTATAGCGGCTCTTCAGATGACCTTTCTGAGTGGGAAGGATCCCTGAGTGACAGTGATTATAAGTCCTATTAAACGTAATAAAAATTAATTAGCTTTCATCATAATTATAATCTCCCCCTTAAGTATAATTATGATTAAAAAATAGCACTATCTCGTGATGACATAGTGCTATTTTTATGTTATAATTATTCTACGTCATTTTAGATTCAATAATGGGGGGAAAGCTAAATTGGCGATATTATAATGTACAGGTGTGGTGGGCAAAATGGTAATTAAAAACGTTCAAAACATGATTTCGGAGTGTATCGCATATGCTGATGAGATAACTGCGAATCCTAAAATCTATCCAGAAGATCAGAGGATGCCATTAAAGGATCTGCTTAGATACGATATGATGGTATTTCTGGGCTTCCTTTACGAACCTGGCAACGATGAATTTGTTGATCAGATTGAGTATATTAAGACAAATCTAAGAATGATACTCTCTGAGGAGAAATTCCTCACTCTTGTGGAGCAGAAGTGTAGTGATACAAGATTCCTTTCTGAGGCTCCAAAATCACTTTCTTTCTTTATTCAGGCCGATAGAGATCCTGAAATGAAAATGATGAACTCTGGTGTTACCAGATCAAAGTTCGTTGTAGATACTTTTAGAAAGCTTGGTGAAGGCTTTATAGCATATGATAAATGTAAGGATGCCACAAAGCAGGCTCTGAAGGACTATATAGCAGTATTGAATGCGACTCTTAATAGTGCAGGTATTGTTACATCTCAGCAGACAAGCATACTTAGATCACAGGATATGCCTGAGCATATGAAGGGAACAGCAACCTTCTCTAACTCAGCAGATCCAGACCTTGAAACAATCACATCTTTCGATGAGAAGACAGGTGAGTTCGTTACAAAGAAGGCTATCAATATTGGTGGTCGTAACATTCAGAAGAAAGCAGCTACTGATGTATCTGAGTTCCTTAACTTCAAGAAGGAAGAGGATTCTGAAGATAAAGTATTTAAGCGCGGCGAGGGTCGTGTAGGTGGACGTAGAGGACGTAAGGATGAGGCTGAAGAGATAGATAAGTCTCTGGATGAGCTCATCAATGAACTGCAGGCACTTATTGGTCTTGGTTCCGTTAAAGAAGATGTTATGCACCTGATCAATATCATCAAGGTACGTAAGCTTCGTGAAATGAGAAACCTCAAGCGTGTTGAGATGTCATTCCACCTCGTATTTACAGGAAACCCTGGTACTGGTAAAACAACTATCGCAAGACTTCTTGCTAAGATTTATAAGCAGTTAGGTCTCGTTAGTAAGGGACAGTTCATAGAGGTAGATAGATCAGGACTTGTTGATCACTTTGCCGGTGGTACTGCTCTTAAAACTACAAACGTAATTAATAGAGCTATAGGTGGTATTCTCTTCATCGATGAGGCATATACACTTACACATAATAAGGATTCAGGAGACTATGGTCAGGAGGCTATTGATACTCTGCTGAAACGTATGGAGGACGATCGTGATGACTTCATCGTTATCGTTGCCGGATATACAAACGAGATGACAGAGTTTATCGAATCCAACCCTGGTCTTAAGTCCAGATTTAATAAGTACATTTACTTCCCTGATTATAATCATGCAGAGCTGATGGAAATCTTCAAGTATATGTGCGAGAACAACGATTATGTACTGACTCAGAGTGCTGCTTCAGTTGCTGAGGCTTATCTGAGAGGAATGACAGAGCAGAAGATAGATAACTTCGCAAATGCTCGTCTGGTACGTAACTATTTCGAGCGATGCGTTGATAGACAAGCGACAAGAATCATTGCTGATGAAAACATCAACGACGACGATCTTGTAACTCTTGTTAGAGAAGATATGATAGAAGGTACTGAAACCGCAGCGCTTACAAAAAATGATTAATCATAAAGAAGGGAACTGATAACTCAGTTCCCTTTTTGGAATATTGATATTATGAAGGAGAAGACTTATGGGAGAGATTAAAGAGACTAGACCTTTTGTGCCATGGGATGTAATGAATAGCTTCATGATAGATGCATTCAAAGGATATGGGGTTCCGGAAGAGGATGCAAAGATTTGTGCTGATGTACTTCTTGAATCAGATAGAAGAGGCATAGAAAGTCACGGATGCAACAGATTTAAACCAATTTATATAGATAGAATTGTAAAGGGAACTTTGCTTCCTGTTACCGAGATTGAGATACTTAAGGAAACACCTACTACTGTAGTTATGGATGCTCATGATGGAATGGGGATGGTTGCCAGCTACAGAATGATGGAAAAGCTTATTGAAAAAGCTAAACAGTATGGTATGGCTGGTGGTGCTATCCGTAATTCTACACATTATGGTATTGCCGGTTATTGGACATCTATGGCCAGCAAGGAAGGGATGGTGGGAATAACCGGAACAAATGCCAGACCATCTATAGCTCCTACTTTCGGAGTAGAAAATATGATGGGAACAAACCCACTTACATTCTCACTTCCAACGGACGAAGAATTTCCATTCTGTCTGGACTGTGCAACATCCATAGTTCAGAGGGGAAGAATTGAATACTATGCAAGAGAAGGAAAGGCTACTCCTGCCGGAACGGTTATATCTGAAAATGGAGAGGCTTTAACTGACAGTGAACAGATTCTTAAGGATCTTGTATCTGGAACAGCAGCACTTGCTCCACTTGGTGGAATAGGTGAAGAACTGGCAGGATACAAGGGATATGGATATGCAGCAGTTGTTGAAATTCTTTCAGCTGCACTTTCAGGTGGTCAGTTTATGAAGGCGCTGACTGGAGTTTCTGAGGATGGAAAGCCTCAGATGTATCACCTGGGACATTTCTTCTTTGTTGTTGATCCAGATGCATTTATGGGTCAGGAGGAATTTAAGAAGATAGCAGGGGACATTTGTAGAGCGCTCAGGGCTTCAAAGAAAGCTCCGGGTGAAAGCAGAATTTATACTGCTGGAGAAAAGGAATATGATATGTGGCTCTTCAGAAAGGACAAGGGTGTTCCTGTTGGAGAGGCGGTCCAGAAAGACATCATAACCGTAAGAGATGCTCTTGGTCTGGAATATAAGTTTGATTTTGAGGGTTAAGATATGTCACAAACACCAGAATATATTGAGGATTATTTAAAAATAATCAAACAGGAATTAAAAGAAAAGTACCAACTGACAGAGGAGCAGGCCGCAAAGGCAGTTTATAAGTCTGCTGTCAGGAGCGTGCTTCTTGGGGATAATGAAGAAATGCGTCGTTATCAGATGCATAAATCTTTAGAAGAGACTACGCTTGATGTTTATAGACAGTATAAGAATATTGGTGTACGTTCTTCTTCAAAAAATGGTGAAGAGGAAGCTCATAAGATTAATGAGATAAAAGAGAGCGATGATGAACCAATGAGAAAGAAGTTAAAAGAGAAAGTTTCGCTTTTACAGGATATTCCTCTTGCTGAGGCAGATGAGTAGGTTTTGTTTTTGGAGGTAATACTATGGAAAAAAAATTAGGTTTTGGTCTGATGCGTCTTCCATCACTGGATCCAAATGATGCGGGAAAGATAGATATCCCACAGGTTTGTAAGATGGTGGATATGTTCCTTGATAGAGGATTTACATATTTTGATACTGCATGGATGTATTGTAACTTTAAGAGTGAAGATGCGACAAAGGATTTCCTTATGACAAGGGTTCCAAGAGATAAGTTCACGCTTACTACAAAGCTGCATTCTGGATTTATTCAGACAGAAGCTGATAGAGATAAGATTTTTAATACACAGCGTGAAAAGACTGGTGCTGAGTTTTTTGATTATTATTGGCTTCATGATGTCAACGCTCATTCTGTAGAAGTTTATAATAAGCTTGATTGCTGGACATGGCTCCAGGATAAGAAGAAGGCTGGAGATGTAAGGCACATTGGTTTTTCTTTCCATGATGGCCCTGAGCTTTTGGATAAGGTTCTTACAGAACATCCTGAAATGGAATACGTTCAGCTTCAGATTAATTATCTTGATTGGGATAGTCAGGGCGTGCGTTCAAGAGAATGCTACGAAGTTGCAACTAAGCATGGTAAACCTGTCATCGTTATGGAACCTGTAAAGGGTGGAACTCTGGCAAACGTACCTCCAGAGGTGGAAAAGCTCTTTAAGGATTATGCACCAGATGCATCTATTCCTTCATGGGCAATCAGATATGTTGCCAGCCTGGATAATGTATTCAAGGTTCTGAGTGGTATGAGTAATATAGAGCAGGTTGATGATAATACCAGCTACATGCAGGACTTTAAACCACTTAATGATGAAGAACAGGCTATAATTAAAAAGGCTACTGATATAATAAATGGAAACATTGCCATTCCTTGTACGGGCTGTGCTTATTGTCAGCCGGGATGTCCAATGAATATTAATATTCCTAGATATTTCTCTCTCTATAATGCAGAGATGCAGGAGGTTGAATCTAAGGGATGGACACCACAGGGTGAATATTATGATAATCTTACTAAAGAATTTGGTAAGGCAAGTGATTGTATTGGATGTGGTCAGTGTGAGGGGGTTTGTCCACAGCATTTACCAATCATTGAGAATCTTACGAAGGTTGCAGGAGTATTTGAATGATTTTTCTTCAGTTATTTGCATCGTTTAAAAGTTTTGTGGCGTTAGTTCTTGGGACGATAATAGGAATACTGGTAATGGATGCTGTTATTTTTGTATCATCCATATTAACTGCAAAGCTGACGGGTGCATGGATATCCCAAATAAGGATATTTGGAAAAGCAGGAAAAAAAGGCAGAACAGATGAAAATAGAGAATGGCATAAAGACAAGTTTGTACTTCTCCCAGTGGTTATTCTAAATTCTACCATGGAAGGGGACTTCAGAGAGGATCTGAAGAAGATGAACATAGTTAATGCTATATTAACCTTTGCGATGGCTGGTATTTATGCCTTTGTCGTTATTTTCCTGACTTGGAAGAACACCGCCTTTGTTGCTTCCATGTTTAAATATAGTGCGATTTTTGCTGTAATAGAAATAGTACTTTCATGTTTAAAAATAATTGTTAGCAAGTTAAAGAAGGGAAATTCACTTGGTAATTTTTGTCTCGACAAGATTGAAGAGCTAAAAAATGGATTATCTCTTGAACAGCTAAATATGTCCGTTCCAGATACTATGCTGGATAAGGCTGATCAACATAGCAAGATTCTTTATTACCACATGTGTTATACGAAGTCTTTATGGATGAGAAACTTCAATGCACTAAATGGCATTGTGAGACAGTTGGATCTGGCGCTAAGAAAACATGGACCTAATAGTGACTATATTGAAACAACATTGGATGTTTATGGTTACTACGATATTCTGTTTTATTCCAGCTATGTGAATCAAAATCATAATCATGCTATTAGGATTTACAATTTGATAAAACCTAAGCTGGATGCAGATAAGGATGTAAATGGACGCAGGGTTAAAGCATATTATGAATTTTATGTTCTAAACCAGTCTCAGCAGGCATCTATAACACTTAATCAGGCGATTGAGGCTCTTCGTGATGTGGATACAGTGATTACTACAAAGGCTGAGATAGATCTGGAGAGAAGACTTATAGAGGAACTTCAGGATAATATGACAAGGATAATGAATCCAGGTGGATTTGGACATCCAGTTATTGAGAATACATTTGATGATGAACCTTTATTATAATTAAAGTGAAAGGGGATATGAATGGAAGATAAGAGATATGCTGTGTTAATTGACTCGGATAATATTTCTTCTAAGTATATATCCAGCATACTTGATGAGATGACTAAGTATGGTGTTGTGACATACAAGAGAATTTATGGAGACTGGACATCTACTCAGGCTAGTAAGTGGAAAAAGGAATTGATGGAGAATTCTATTACTCCTATTCAGCAGTTCAGAAATACAGTTGGAAAGAATGCAACGGACTCGACGCTTATAATAGATGCCATGGATATTCTTTATACTGAGAGTGTAGATGGCTTTTGCATAGTTTCCAGTGACGGAGATTTTACAAGGCTGGCCAGCCGACTTCGTGAATCAGGAATGCATGTAATCGGAATGGGAGAGAATAAAACACCTCGTTCCTTCAGAGCTGCATGTACAGTATTTACAGACCTTGAGCTCCTGCTTGATCAGAGTCTTGATGAGGCAGCAGATACCAAGGGTGACGGAAAGGCTAAGCGAAGAAAGAAAGCTGAAAATGTTATCCCTCAGAAAACTATTGAAAATGATATCATTGAGATCATTACTGAGAATGATAATAAGGGACGTGAAACTGGCTTAGGCGAGATTGGAAGCCGTCTTCAGAAAAAGTATTCCGACTTCGATGTCAGAAATTATGGATATAGTTCTCTTTCGACCTTTATCTATGAAACTGCAGGTTTTGATATTAAGAAAAAAGATAGTACGGTATTTGTAGGTATTCATTCGGATAAGGATATGAAGAAGAAGGTTAAGAGATTCACTATTGATACTGTGGCAAGTGCAGGAACAAAGGGAATTGAACTTGGTCTTCTGGGACAGAAAATACATGATGAATTCCCAAGCTTTAATGCAAAGGAATTTGGATATGCCACCTTATCAAAGTTTATATATGGTATAAAAGACCTGAAGGTAGAGAATTCGGGGAATTCCAGCCTTAAGGTTTACATAAGATAACGTACTTCTTGGACTTATTAGACAAAAATTGATATTTTTTTGGTTATTTTGTATATTTTATGTTGTTTTTTTATAAACTCTATGTTAAAATATACTCAGTTAAGAGATAAAAGTTCTCCTTTCTAATCTTTTTAAGAATTTTAGTGTTTTATCATAATTTTTCCTCCAAAAGTCCAGAAGTCAAGTGGGGTATGACTTCTGGGCTTTTACTTTTCGGATATGAGGTAGATATGAAAATAGGTATATTTGATTCGGGGATAGGTGGAGTTTCAGTTTTAAACGAAGCGCTTCACAAACTCCCAAATGAAAATTACATATTCTATGCAGATGTGGATCATGTTCCTTATGGTCTGAAAACACCGGAAGAGATAATTGGATTCACTGACAGTATTGTTCAGGAACTTCTTTCTCAGGGTGTTGATGCGCTTGTGATAGCATGTAATACGGCTACATCCGTTGCGGCAGATTATCTTAGGGATAAATATGATGTTCCAATAATAGGGATGGAGCCGGCTGTTAAGCCAGCTGTTGAGGCAAGCAAAAGTAGTGGAAGAGTTCTTGTGATGGCAACTCCTGTTACTATCAGAGAGAATAAGCTTCGTAGTCTTCTACAGAAGGTGGATACAGATCATATGGTGGATCTTCTTCCGATGCCTGGGCTTGTAAGGTTTGCTGAGTCAGAGACTTTTGACGGACCCGAGGTTGAAGCTTATATAGATGAACAACTTGCTATTTTCGACAGGTCATTATATAGTGAGGTTGTGCTTGGGTGCACGCATTTCAATTATTTTAAGCCTGCTATCAAGGCGGCCTTTGATGGTACCACAAAACAGACCATCGAAATGATTGACGGAAATGTTGGTACTATTAATCATCTGGCTGAGAGGCTGGGGCTTGAAATTGATGAAACATCATATGTTAATTTTGCAGATGCAAATGTTACCTACTTAGAGTCTGGACGTATTGTTCCTGATGGAAGACCAAAGGATAAATATAATAGATTACATTTGAGACTTGAAGAGGTAAGAGCTTTTTAGTGAAGGAGAACGCATTTGAAGTTATTTAAGGATGATGATACAAGAAAGAAGTTTTATCTCGGTGCATCCCTGATAATACTGTTTTTCTTGATCTACAATATAAGTTATATTTGGAAATTCATTACCAAGATTACAGGTATTATGCTTCCATTTATAGTTGGTCTTGCGATTGCATTTGTCCTCAATGTACCAATGAGATGGATAGAGAGCGGACTTTTTAAGAATCGTGAAAAGTATTCCGGAAAAGGATGGGATGGATTTAGAAGGGCGCTTGCGCTGATCATCACATTGTTGCTGGCTTTCCTTATAATCACATTTCTTATTTACATGGTTGTGCCACAGCTGGCAGATACCATTACGCAATTGGTTAAACAGATTCCTGCGAGAGTTAATAATATAACCAAGTGGGCTGACGGAGTATTCTCCAGAGAACCAATTTTATTGCAGATTATTCAGGCTGTAATTGATAATTGGGAAAAGGTACTTGAAGGAATTACAGGATTTATAAAGTCATATCTGAATACTTTGGTTGAAGGTGGAATCAATACCATTACAGGTATTGTATCCGGAATCTTCAATTTCATACTTGGTTTTATCTTTGCAATGTATGTACTGGTTCAGAAGGAAAAGCTGAGTGAGAATCTTAAGAAGGTTACTTACGGACTTTTCGAGAAGAAGACTGCAGATGAGATGGTAGAAGTTACAAAACTCGCTGGAACCACATTTGCAAACTTCATTTCAGGTCAGTGTACTGAGGCTATCATATTATGTGGAATGTTCAGTCTGACTTTGATACTATTCAGGATTCCATATGCCTTACTTATAAGTATTTTGATTGGTGCTACGTCACTTATACCTATAGTTGGTACATTTATCGGATGTGCTATTGGTGTTTTGCTGATACTTATTGAAGATCCAATGAAGGCGATTCTTTTCCTTGTTCTGTTCCTGATACTTCAGCAGATTGAAGGCAATTTCATTTATCCAAAGGTTGTTGGAGATTCTGTGGGACTTCCAGGTATCTGGGTTCTGGTATCTGTTACCGTAGGTGGAAGCCTCTTTGGTGTTGTGGGAATGATTACATTTATCCCAATGGTTTCTATAATGTATGCTTTGTTTAGAAGATATATTTATGGACGACTTGAGAAAAAAGAACTGATGGATATGTTCCCTAAAGAAGAGGAAGTACCTAAAAGGAAAAAGAAGAAACGTAGGAAAAAATCTGAAGAAGACGCGGGAACTGAGTCTGCTGAAGATATTGATTATGAAGAAATAAGAGAAGAAGTTCATAAGAGGAGATAGACATGGCAGGAAATGCTTCATGCGATTATTGTGCATACTTTGCATATGATGAAGATATGGAAGAGTATGTTTGTGATGTAAATATGGATGAGGATGATTACAGCCGACTTATGAGTAGTCATTTTAAAGAATGTCCTTATTTCAAGGATGGAGATGAATACAAGGTTGTAAGACACCAGATGTAATGATGGGACATCTCAAATTTGGCAGGTATAAAAATAAGGCGCTTCATAATGAAGCGCCTTTTAGTATGCTTATATTTAGCTATTAGCTTTAGCTTTTTTCTCCTCAGCTGCAAATGCTGCTGTGATGATAGCCATTGAGTAAACCTCCTGAGCAGTACATCCACGAGAAAGATCGTTGATAGGAGAATTAAGTCCGAGAAGAATAGGACCAAATGCTTCGAAGTTACCAATTCTCTGAGCAATCTTGTAACCAATGTTACCAGCATTGATGTCAGGGAAGATAAATGTATTTGCATGTCCTGCAACTTCTGAACCAGGAGCTTTCTTAGCTGCAACGTTTGGTGAAACAGCTGCATCGAACTGAAGCTCTCCGTCGATTGGAACATCAGGCATAGCTGCCTTTGCTCTTTCCATAGCGTTACGCATCTTGTCAACGCTTTCACCCTTACCTGAACCCTTTGTTGAGTAGCTAAGGAATGCAACCTTTGGATCCATACCGAAGATCTTAGCACATCTTACAGTCTCTGTTGCAATTTCTACAAGATCGTCCTCTGAAGGATCGATTGTGATAGCACAGTCACCCATTGCAATTACTTCGTTCTCGCCAGTAGCTCTTGGACGAACCATTACGAAACAAGAAGTTACTATACGGTTGCCTGGCTTTGTCTTAACAAGCTGGAATGCAGGTCTAACTGTATCAGCTGTTGAATATGTAGCACCACCAAGGAGGCAGTCTGCATATCCCATCTTTACAAGCATTGTACCGAAGTAGTTAGCCTGTGAAAGGAACTTAGCCGCATCCTCTCTTGTAACACCCTTAGATTTACGGAGTTCTACGAACTCATCAATCATTTTTTCTAAGTCTTCGAAGTTTGCTGGATCAATGATCTTAGCACCGCGAATATTGAAACCACTTTCCTCAGCAACCTTGTGAATTTCGTCTTCGTTACCTAAAAGGATTGGCTCCAGGAAGTTACTTGCCAGAAGTCTTGAAGATGCTTCAAGGATACGAGGGTCATTTCCTTCTGTGAAAACAATTGTCTGATTGCTTTCTTTAAGAGTATTGATTAATTTACCAAAACCGAATTCTGCCATTTTCTTTACCCCATTCTTTATTAAAATATTGTATAAAACTCAACTCAGTATTATAAATCTCAGTTCTTCATTTTGCAACGCATATTTGCTATAATGTCAGAAGGAGTCACTGGGGACCCTGGGCTCGATTCCAACGGAATCGACACGACTCGTACCGAGTCGAGCCCCGTCTCGTTGACTTATTTTGGAGGAGGGGTGTTATGGCAGAGCGTTTTGATCTTTATGATGTTAATAGAAACAGAACAGGTAAGACTCTGGAGAGGGGGAATAAGGTTCCAGAGGGTTATTACAGATTAGTGGTTCATGTTTGCATTTTCGGAAGTGACGGCAGGATGCTTATTCAGAAGAGACAGCCGTTCAAAAGTGGCTGGGCTGGCATGTGGGATGTGACCGCAGGTGGCAGTGCACAGGCAGGAGATACCAGTCAGCAGGCAGCATCTCGCGAACTGAAGGAGGAAGTGGGAATTGATTATGATCTCACTGGAGTAAGACCTGCAATGACTATCTATTTTGATGGTGGGTTCAATGACATCTATACTATAAATATGGATGTGGATATAGACAGCCTTGAGCTTCAGACAGCAGAAGTGGAGCAGGTGAAGTGGGCAACGGAAGAGGAAATTCTGGAGATGCTCCATGAGAAGGAATTTGTTCTTTATAAGACTTCTTTTATCTCATTATTATATTTCCTTAGAAATCATAATGGTGCATTTACCCATAAAGACCCTACAAAGAAGTAAGATTTTCGGCGTATTTACAAGGGTCGCTTTCTTGACAAGAATAATTAGGTTATATATACTTAACTACTGGTTCGTCTTTTTTGGAACCAGTAGTTTTATTTTGTGTTATCAAAGGAAGTTTAAATATAAATAATTTATTGATAAAGAGGAAAGAAAATTGGCAAAGAAAATAGGTAGAAATGATCCATGCTGGTGTGGTAGTGGAAAGAAGTACAAGACCTGCCATGAAGCATTTGATCGAAAGATTGAAATGTTCAAGAATCAGGGACACAGAGTTCCTACACAGAAAATGATCAAAACTCCAGAACAGATAGCTCTTATTAAGGAGAGCGCAAAGGTTAATGTGGAGTGTCTGGACGTAGTTGCAGATAAGGTTTGTGTTGGTATGAGCACAGAGGACATTAACCGCATTATCAATGAGGTTTGTGAAAAGCATGGAGCTATCCCAGCACCTCTTAATTATGAAGGATTTCCAAAGAGTGTTTGTACATCGATCAATGATGCGGTTTGCCACGGTATTCCAAGTCCTGATGAGATACTTCAGGATGGAGATATTATAAATGTAGATTGTTCAACAATTCTGAATGGTTATTTCTCAGATTCATCCCGTATGTTCATGCTGGGAAATGTTTCAGAGGAAAATCAGAAGCTGGTTCAGACGGTTAAGGAAAGTGTTGAGCTTGGTCTTAAAGAGGTTAAGCCTTGGGGCTTCCTTGGAGACATGGGACAGGCTATTAATGATTACTGCAAGGCTGCAGGTTATAGTGTTGTCCGTGAGATTGGTGGACATGGAGTAGGAATTGAATTCCATGAGGATCCATGGGTAAGCTATGTAACTAAAAGAGGAACTGATATGCTTATGGCTCCTGGAATGATGTTTACTATTGAGCCTATGGTTAACATGGGTGCGCCAGATGTCTTTGTAGATGAAGAAAATGACTGGACTGTATATACAGAAGATGGCTCAATGTCAGCCCAGTGGGAAATACAGGTTCTCGTAACAGAGGACGGTCACGAGGTTATTTCCTGGTAAGATTCGAAAGAATTGAATGTAAAAAAGCGGATTTTTTAAAATGAGGATTTATTATGAAAGTACCATTTATCACTAAAGAACAAGTTGAAGAGATTGTAAAAACTTATCCAACCCCATTCCATATTTATGATGAGAAGGGGATTAGAGAGAATGCCAGAGCTATGAACAAGGCATTTTCATGGAATCCTGGATTCAAGGAGTATTTTGCAGTAAAGGCTACCCCAAACCCAACTATACTGAAGATACTTCACGAGGAAGGATGCGGAACAGACTGCTCATCCATGGCAGAGCTTGTCCTTTCTGAAAAGTCCGGTATTACAGGATATGATGTAATGTTCTCATCAAATGAAACTCCAGCAGAGGAGTTCGTTAAGTGCGCTGAGATAGGTGGTATTATCAATCTGGATGACATTACACATATAGATTTTGTTCTTGATGCTCTTGGAGGGAAGCTTCCTAAGCGTATGTCATGTCGTTATAACCCAGGTGGAGTTTTCAAACTTGGTGAGACTGGTGAGGCAGTTCAGGTTATGGATAATCCTGGAGATGCTAAGTACGGAATGACAAAAGAACAGATTATTGAGGCGTATAAGAGACTTGCTGATCTTGGTGTTGAGGAGCTTGGTATCCACAGCTTCCTTGCAAGTAATACACTTTCAAATGATTATTATCCTGCACTTGCTAAGATTCTTTTCGAACTTGCTGTTGAGATTAAAGAGGTTACAGGCATTAGCCTTAAATTTATAAATCTTTCTGGTGGAGTTGGTATTTCTTATACACCAGATGCACCACAGAATGATATAGCTGTAATTGGTGAAGGAGTTCACAAGGCTTACGATGAGGTTCTTGTACCTGCAGGAATGGGTGATGTGGCTATCTTCACAGAGCTCGGAAGGTTCATGCTTGCACCTTATGGACATCTTATTACAAAGGCAATTCATGAGAAGCACATTTATAAAGAGTACATTGGAGTAGATGCATGTGCAGCAAACCTTATGAGACCTGCTATGTATGGTTCTTATCATCATGTTACGGTTCTTGGTAAGGAAGATGCTCCTGCAACTGAAGTTTATGATGTTGTTGGTTCGCTTTGCGAGAACAATGATAAATTTGCAATAGATAGAAAACTTCCAAAGATTGATATGGGGGATTACATATGTATTCATGATACGGGTGCCCACGGTTTTTCCATGGGTTACAACTACAACGGAAGACTCTGGTCATCAGAGCTTCTGCTTCGTGAAGACAGTTCTATCCTATGTATCAGAAGAGCTCAGACGTTGGATGATTACTTCGCAACTCTGGACGGATACTGGGATTTAGAAGTGTAATATATTTCATTCAAGGAGGGAAAATTAGAATGAAAAAGTATGGTAAGAAGGTTGTCGCTATGACAATCGCAGCAGTTCTTTGTCTTGGAGCACTTACAGCTTGTGGTAGTGAAGACACAACTGAGGCTACAACAGAGGCTGAGACAACAACAGAGGAAGTGACTACTGAAGAAGAGACAACAGAAGAAGCAACAGTAGCAGACGCTACAGAGGATGAGGCATCAGCAGATGAGGCTTCAGCTACAGGTGGAGAGTTATCAGATAACGATGTTACTATCGAAGTTAATGCTGATACATCAAAGGGTACATGGTATGTAGATCCTACATCATTTACACTTTACTTCTACAATGTAGCTTCAAAGGATGATGCTTATTCAAATTCACCTAGAATCCAGGTTTGTCTTGCAGATCAGGAAAGCTATGATTACTATGCAGATATGCAGGAAAATGTAGTCGACATCGAGAACAAGACAATCGGTGGTGTTGATCTTCAGGGTAAAACATATTCATACGTTGGTATGGAGTGGACAGAGTACTATGGAAAGATTTCTGGTGACGAGTACATCAGAATTCAGATCAGTGATGTAGATATTGCTGATGGTACAGATGGTGCCAACATTCTTGATACAATGACAATCGAAGTTAAATAATAAAAGATAGAACAAATAGGAAAATTATCATGGAAGCTTTATTAATTGTTGGATTGATTTTTTCAGGAGTTGGCCTAATCTTTCTCATGGTTGCCTGTATTATTTATTTTAACAAAAAGAGCTCGGATGGAAGGTATACTGGGAAGGCATATGGTGAGGTTTTAAGATTACTTACTGATTCGTTCAGAAACCCCTCATTTTCAGATTTTAGGACTAGAAGCTCGTATTCCCCTGAAGTAAGGTTCTTCACTTCTATGGGAGTTGAGGTTGTTTCGCATCCAGTTATATTTACATATCCTTGTAAATATCAGGTGGGCCAGACAGTGACAGTTCTTTATGATGAGAATAATCCACAGAAGATAAAGATTGCTGGTGATAATACTGCTAAGATTTTATATATTATTTTCTTTTCGGTATCAGCACTGCTTCTCCTGATAGGAATTCCGATGTTAATAATATCTCTTATTTAAAGAAAATATCGACCTCTTGGAAGTAATTCCAAGAGGTTATTTTTTATTGATAGAAGTTTGGGGGTTAATGTATAATCAGCATTAGAAGTATACAGCTGATTTTTAATGGCTTAAAAGTAAAGGAGGCTAATATGGAAAGAGTAGCAAAGTTTTTAAATGATGCAGGTACATTTTACCTTGCAACAGTTGAAGGAGACCAGCCAAGAGTAAGACCATTTGGTACAGCTCACATTTTTGAAGGTAAGCTTTATATTCAGACCGGAAAGGTGAAGAATGTTTCAAAACAGCTTCACGCTAATCCTAAAGCTGAGGCTTGTGTTTTCAAAGATGGAACATGGCTTAGAATAAGTGGTGAGCTTATTTCTGATGATAGAAGAGAGGCGTTAACAGCCATGCTGGATGCATATCCAGATCTTAGAAATATGTATTCTGAAGATGATGGAAACACAGAGGTTTTCTATTTCCAGAATGCGACAGCAACATTCTATTCATTTACAGGTGCGCCTGAGGTGGTTGAGTTCTAAATATAATAAATTTGAATGAGTACAATGATGAAAATATTACTAGTACTAACGGGAGGAACAATCTGTTCTTCAAAAAATGAAAATGGATTAAATGAGCTGAGTACAGGGATGGCAGTGCCATCCCTTGTTTCAATGTATGAGGAAATGATAGATGAGAGTGAGAAGGATGTGGAGTTTGAAATTATTGCTCCAATCAATACTCTCAGCGAGAACATGACGATTGCGAAATGGAATACTCTTATCGGTGCTTTGAAGGAAGTGGATTTTGGCCAGTATGATGGGGTGATGATGCTTCATGGTACTGATACACTGCATCTTACATCGGCGCTTATGGGGGTTCTTCTAAGAGATATTGGTTGCCCTGTTATGATGGTCAGTGCTCACAGGATCCTGGATGATCCAGAAAGCAATGGTCCGGACAACTTCCTGAAGTCAGTTCGTTTTATAAGAAAACTGAATGAGATGAATGAAGGCGGAGTATTTGTGGTTTATAGAAATACTGATGGGATTTCATTTATTCATCATGCAACTCATCTCGAAGAGTGTGGAGATTATTCAGAAGACTTCTATAGTGGGGACATGATTGAATATGAAAAATTGATGAAAAACTGGGATTCAGAGTATACCATATTCAAAAGTAAAATGGATAATAGTGGTTTACATAATTCAAATTATTCCAATCTCTTATCATTTAAAGAGATTGGTGAATTAACCGATAATGTGCTTTATATTAAGCCATATGTTGGAATTAATTATGACAGAATTAACCTGGATGGTGTAAAAGCGGTTTTTCATAACATGTACCATTCCAGCACTATAAATACAGAAGGGTACGGACCAACGTCTGCGCTTTCTTTACTTCAAAGATGTAACGAACTAGGAATAGATTTCTACATCTTTCCTTGTAAAGAAGAATCCTTCCGTTATAGCAGCACAGCCCCTTTAATTGAAGAAGGTGCAAAATGTATATATGGCGGAACATGGGAAGAGGCTTATATAAGATTACTCCTGACATATAACAAATAATGGTATAAATAGCGCAACTTTATTATATTTATTGCTCTTTTGTTATGCTAGAATTAAGCCTATAGGACATAAGTCACTGGGAGGTTACAAAATGGATATTAAGAAAATAATGATTGAAATGACACTTGAGGAGAAGGCTTTTATTGTTTCTGGAAAGAATATGTGGAATACGGAAGCAGTGGAGCGAGTTGGAATTCCTGGCATTTTTATGTGCGATGGTCCTCACGGACTTAGAAAACAGGAACATAGAGAAGTGGGCACAAATGGAATTTATGATTCTATAGATGCGGTATGTTTTCCAACAGCCTGCGCAACAGCTTCTTCTTTTGATAAAGACCTTATGTATAACATGGGTGTTAGTCTGGGAAAGGAGTGTCAGGCTGAGAATGTATCTACCATTCTAGGACCTGCCATCAATATAAAAAGGTCTCCTCTTTGTGGTCGTAACTTTGAATATGTTTCCGAGGATCCTTATCTGGCTGGTGAAATGTCAGCTTCATATATTAATGGTGTTCAGTCACAGAACGTTGGAACATCGCTAAAGCATTTTGCTGCAAACTCTCAGGAAACAGAGAGAATGTATGCTGACAGCGTAATGGATGAGAGAACTCTTCGTGAGATTTATCTTTCAGCTTTTGAGACGGCAGTTAAGAAGTCAAAGCCTTGGACAGTCATGGCTTCCTATAATAGAGTAAATGGTGAGTATTCTTCTGAGAATAAAAAGCTTCTTACAGATATCCTTCGTGATGAATGGGGATTTGATGGAGTGGTAATGTCAGACTGGGGCGCTGTTTCCGACAGAGTAAAAGGTGTAGCTGCAGGACTGGACTTGGAGATGCCTGGTAGCAGACACGTAAATGACTCTACAATAATAGAAGCTGTAAAGTCTGGAAAACTTGCCGAGGCTGATTTAGATAAAGCAGTTGAAAACATCCTTAAGTGGATTGAGAAATTTGTAGAGAATAGACAGGAAGAAGTTTTCGATAGAGACATAGATCATGAGAAAGCAGTTCGTGCTGAAGAAGAGTGCATTGTACTCCTTGCAAATGATGTGATAGTAGAAGGTGCTACTGAGATAAATGAAGAGGGTGAGCTTGTGGGTTCTGACATTAAGGAGACTCCAGTTCTTCCGCTTTCACCTGATGAGAAGATTGCTATAGTTGGTGGATTTGCCAAGACTCCTCGTTTCCAGGGTGGTGGAAGCAGCCATATAAATGCACATAACATTGTATCTGCTGTTTCTGTTATGAATAATTATTCAGAAAACATTTCCTATGCAGAAGGATTTCCATTTGATGCTGATGAAACTGATGAATCTAAGTTTGAAGAGGCAATCAATATTTCTAAAGACGCTGATAAGATAGTTGTATTTGCTGGTCTGCCAGATGTATTCGAGTCGGAGGCTTATGATAGAAAGCATATGCGACTCCCTGATTGTCAGAATGAACTGATAGACCGATTGCTTGAACTTGGAAAGCCAGTTATTGTTGTTCTTCACAATGGTTCACCAGTTGAGATGCCATGGGCAGATTATGCAGCAGGAATAGTTGAAGCTTATCTCGGTGGTGAAGGTGTTGGAGAGGCAGTGATGAATGTACTCTATGGCAAGGTTAATCCATCTGGAAAGCTTGCGGAGACATTCCCAATCAAGCTTGAAGATAATCCAAGTTTCCTTAACTTCCCAGTTTCAAACCATAAGGTTAATTATGCCGAGGGAGTGTTTGTTGGTTATAGATATTATGATACAAAGAAGATGGATGTCCTCTTCCCATTCGGTCATGGTCTATCCTATACTGAGTTCGAATACAGCAATATGAAAGTGACTCCACTTGAAGGTTTTGATGATGAGAAGTTCGATGTAATTGGAATAAATAGCGGAGCAACAGTTTCCGTTGATGTTAAGAATGTTGGAGACAGAACTGGAAAAGAAATAGTTCAGCTCTATGTTGCAGATAAGACTGGTGTTACAAATCGACCAGTGCATGAGCTGAAGGGTTTTGAAAAAGTTGAACTGGAGCCAGGTGAAACAAAGACTGTAGAATTTAAACTGGATAAGAGAAGCTTTGCATGGTACTGCGAAGATATTTCAGATTGGTATGCAGCAGACGGAAAATATACGATAGAAATTGGAAAATCATCCAGAGATATACAGCTCGAGCAGGATGTTGAGATTTCTGGCAGTTTCCAGCTTCCACCTCGTATTGACCAGGATGTTCAGTTAGGTGAGCTTCTTTCATATAAAAAGACAGCTCAGTTTACTAAGCAGTGTTTTGCAAATGCATCAACTCAGTTTGGTGGGGAAGCAAATGCAGAGGATATGGATGAAATGACTCGCGCTATGCTGGAGTACATGCCAATCAGAACACTCAGGTCATTTGGTGATCTGGACGATGAAAAGATTCAGAAGATTCTGGAAGAACTTAGAAAATGCTTATAATTTGAATGCTACATAAATCAAAAGGATTAGTGATTAAGATCACTAATCCTTTTTTACTTTTTTAGCAACAGCCTTGATAGGCCTTGATAATGTTTTTCTAAAGGAGAAGTTATCTCGATATTTATCGAATACTTCTCGTGGTGATATTGAACTAAGTCTTGATGAGAAGAAGAAGTAGCTTCGCTCCTTTGCCTCCTCTCTGATATCGATAAGTTTGTTTTTGTAAGCGTTATATTTAACGACTACATCATACTCATCTGCGAGTTTCTTGATCTTAACCATGAGCTGGAAGGAATAAACCACATCCAGTATAAAGATTCCATAAAAGAATCCGATAAAGAAAGAAAATGCAAGGTTACGTGACAGCCATTCTAGCGCATCCAAAACCTGTGGGTGAAGCACCAGGTAATAGAAAGCGGCCAGCGCATACCAGAAACATGAAAACAGTGGACAGATAACACCTTTAATATTTCCCCAGTATGAAGAATAATCCCATAGCTGAAGATGCAGATGATTAATAAAAATCATTCCGGTTATAAATTCCAGCAGGGTCATGCATGCTGCCATGATAACGAAAATCACCAGCTTCTCAATTATTGGGTGATCTGCGCCCAGCGATGGTATTTGTATGTGTCCCAATATGTAAAGGACAATCAGTCCAGTACCATATATTGGAAGATATGGTCCTACAAAGAAACCTGGATTAACCCATTTATGTTTTTTTCTTTCGACTGGGTCAAGATATCTTCTAAAGAAAAGCTCGATAACCCAACCTGTCACACTTCCTGAAGAAAACAGAAAGAGCAAGATTAGAAGTTTATTCATTATATCCTCTTTTATAATAGTGTAAGAATTAACTCTGTCAGATAAACACCTGCACAGGAAATAAGAGCAACAACAGTAAGGCTCTTTCCTTTTAGTGCCAATACAACCGCAACAATAAATCCAACACAAGCAGAGATTATGCTTGATGTAGCCGTGAAGATTGCAGGAATTGTCATAGCAGTAAGCACTGCATATGGAATGTAGTGCAGGAATGATTTGATGAATCTATTTTCTATTTGGTGCCTTACTAGAACAAATGGAATGACACGTATCAGATAAGTTGAAATAACTATTATTGCGAGATAAATGAAGTAGGTGCTTAGTTTCATGCTGCACCTCCTTCTGCTATTTCAGGCGTTTTTGCAGCATCATTGTTATTATCATTCTCGTCTTCTACAGGATAAAGAATTGCAACGATTGCAGCGCTGACAATAGCACAAATACTAATAGATATTCCAATAGATACCTTATTAATAACTGGAACATATTTAAATGCAGTTGATAATGCGGCCGCAATTACAACGGCGATTATGACTGCTTTTTCTTCTTTCATAACAGGAACAACTATCGCAACGAACATTCCGTAAATGGCAAGTCCCAGAGCACTCATGACACTGGCAGGGAGTACATTTCCAAGTAGTGCTCCTAAAAAAGTTCCAAGAGCCCAGCCAATCCAAGGCAGAGTTGAAAGACCCAGCCAGAATGAACGGGTAATCCTCTTTTCTGATATAGCTACAGCGAAGATTTCATCTGTAATAAAGAAACCAAGAATCCATCTCCAAATACCACTGAAGCGTTTATCCAGCTTTTGTGATAAAGCGATAGACATAAAAGAATATCTGACATTTATGGTCAGCTGTGATATCAGCATATCCAGCCATAGCCCGGGAATAGCCATTATCTGAACTCCTGCGAATTGTCCTGCAGATGTCAGTGTGGTCATGGAAATGAGTGTTGCTTCCCAGATTGTCAGTCCATATGTGATTGCAATTATTCCGAAAGTAAAGGAGACAGACAAGTAGCCAAGAGCAATGGGTATACCTGCCAGAAGTCCTCTTTTATAGTTCTCTAAAGTCGTATTCATAACGTATATGATTTTAACATTTATAGGAAATATTTCAACCTATTATCTTGGTATATTTGGGCGAATTGTGATAAAATAAATGCAAATTTTTCATAACATGGAGGTGTTGAAAATGTTACTAAATTTATTAGGCTTATTTGGTGGCGGAGATGATTATTATGGAGGAAATCCATATGGGGGAGGACACCAAATGGCGAGCGCCGCTTCAATGGGAGTTGCGGCGTTGGTTGAAATCATACTGGGACTTGTAGTAGCCCTGGTTCTGACGATTCTGCTTTATGTTCTTGTATTCCCAGAAAAAAGAAAGAATACATTAAATTCATTTTTTACATTCGTCAGAAACTTCTTTAGTATCAAGTATTTGATTATTGAGAAGATACTTAAATTCTTCTATGTACTTAATACTATGACTACAATTTGTGTAGGATTTTTCCTTCTCTTTGGAAGAACATTTTTCTTAGGACTGTTAATGATTATCCTTGGACCGATCATTCACAGACTTAGCTATGAATCAATTATGCTTATAATTCTTCTTGTTAAGAATACTATTGAAATTAATAACAAGCTTGAAGATAAAAATGGAGATAGTGAAAGCAGTTTTGATGGGGGATTCCCTAAGTTTGATAAAAAACCATCAGCTGGATTTGGCGCTACACAGTATGCACAGGCAGCGCCTCAGCAGACATATGCACAGCCAGAACAGACATATGTTCAACCTGAAGCACAGCAGACATACGTTCAGCCAGAAGCACCAGCACAGGCTGCTCCAGCTGTTTGTCCAAATTGCGGAACACCTATAGAGGAAGGCGCTATATTCTGCGCAGGATGTGGTACTAAGATTGGTTAATTACATGCGGAGATAAGGTTAAAAAAAATAATAAATATTAGAACAGTGATTAGTGTAGACTAAGTGCGAAACTTTAAGCTATACTTGTTTCATCTGAGGCATTCGCTTAGATATATTATTAAGGAGGTTACAAGAATGGCTAAATACAGATGTAAAATTTGTGGAGAGATATTTGAGGCGGCAGATGGTGCTACATCACCTGTTTGTCCAGTTTGTGGAGTAGACGGAGATAACCTTGAGCTTATCGAAGAGGCAGCTCCTGCAGGCTCTAGCAAGTACGCTGGTACTCAGACAGAGAAGAACCTTCAGACTGCATTTGCTGGTGAGTCACAGGCAAGAAATAAGTATACATATTTCGCTTCTGTTGCTAAGAAGGAAGGTTATGAGCAGATCGCAGCTCTGTTCCTTAAGACAGCAGATAATGAGAAAGAGCATGCTAAGATGTGGTTCAAAGAGCTTGGAGAACTTGGAGATACTATCGCAAACCTGAATGCTGCAGCTGATGGTGAGAACTATGAGTGGACAGATATGTATGATGGATTCGCTAAGACAGCTGATGAGGAGGGATTCCCAGAGCTTGCTGAGAAGTTCCGTCTTGTTGCTGCAATCGAGAAACATCATGAAGAAAGATACAGAGCACTTCTCAATAATGTTGAGACAAAGCAGGTATTTGAGAAGAGCGAGGTTAAGGTTTGGGAGTGCCGTAACTGCGGACATATCGTAGTTGGTACAAAGGCTCCTGAAGTTTGCCCAGCATGTGCTCATCCACAGAGCTTCTTTGAGGTAAATGCAGAGAATTACTAAATCGAAATAACTTATTAGAAATTAGAAAAGTGGCAAAATGCATTTCGCATTTTGCCACTTTTTTATCTTATATCAATTGATAAAATGTTAATCTAATGATCGCCAGATAATAACTCTGCGTTATAAGCTGATAAATTAAATTGTCTCCAGCTTCTATTTTTGTAGAAGTATTTACAGTTAGATAAATAACCGTCTATTAAAGTGTCATCTTCAGATTTTGCTATTGCAGGTGCGGCGTCGGTAGATAACCCCTGGATGTAATAGTAATCCTGCTCGGCGATTTCTGGATCAATCGTGTCCATGTATGTAATATCATAATCTGTAATTATATAATCTATATGTGCGAAGCTTATAATAGCATACAGTACACTTACCACGATGATACTATATCTGAATAGAGGGAAATTTTCTTTAAATATAGAGATTATAACAGCTATAAAGAGGATTGATAGTAGAGTCAGTCCCCAAAGAACCCATACTCTAAGTTCTGTAAGAAGAGCAACTTCTATATACATCATAATTCTCACAAAGCTGGAAGCAATCATAATATATGTGCAGAGCGAGATGATTGTCATAAGTACTTTGAGTGCACGGCTCTCCTTAAAATGTCCGTTAACAAATAGAACCATAAGGAAGTTGATAATGCTTACAGCAAGCAGCTGGAAGAATCCTTCTCTGGCATAATCAGAATATGAATAACCATCTGGAAGCTGTCCACCTCCTAGGAACAGATAGACTATCTGAATCACTGAGAAGACAAGGTAGATTACGGATACAAGAGAAAGAACGGTAATGGCAATTACTGGTTCCAGGTTTCTGTGTGACACAAAGTCCTCGCTAACAGGCTTCTTTGAAAAGCATCTCATAAGCGAGTATGCTGCAAAGAAGATAAATCCAAATGTTATTAATATTCCGAAGGTATCAACGAATGAGAAATTAAACAATAAATAGTTAGTCATCAGGTTGCCAAATACTGCATCAGCAGCAGATAATAGAAGAAGTAAAATGCAAACTAGCGGTACTGATATGAGAAGACCGATCAGGACATAACGCACAGTTCTTTTTTTCTGTGAGGATGACTCATCTGAAGCACTTCTTTCTTTTAATACCTTCATATCCTTTGCAAAATCCTCCAGTGCTCCAAAAGAGTAAAAGAAAGATTCACATATAGCAATGGCTGTCTTCGAAAAGTTCCAGCGACTGTCGTCATAAACGTTATGAATCAGGAACACAAATAGCATCAGAATTATTCCAAAGTTATTGAAGAAGAGCATGGTAAGATTACCCGTTAAGAAATTCGAGATTGAAAGAGCAATCATTATCGTTGCATAAAACCAACTGAATTTTTTGATTTTCACATCGTATTGGTGCAGTCCGTAGCACATATAAATCAAGGTAGCGATGCCAAAGAAAGGCATTGTAATACCAGAAAAATTATCATATATACAGAATGTTGAGAATAGAGCATAAATTAAAGTGGCAGGTAGCAGTTTACGTGCCATTTTCTCTCTGAAGTTAAGAACTGCAGGTTCCTCAACTACAACTCTTTTTTGGTAAGGTGCATAAGCAGGGTATGCGTTATTGTAATTATAATTTTGATTTGTAAAAGTCTGATTATTATTATTATCCATAATTTTCCTCCATAAAAGATAAATGGTATCTTTAATATGTATTATGATTTTTGGTATTCCAGTATATCACCTGGCTGACACTCCAGGACTTCGCATATTTTATCAAGAGTTTCAAGGCGAACTGCCTTGGCTTTTCCATTTTTTAGAATAGATATATTTGCCAGCGTGATTCCTACCTGCTCTGCAAGATCGGAAACTTTCATTTTGCGTTTAGCCAGCATAACGTCGAGATTTATAATTATCATGCTGACACCTCCTATATTGTAAGTTCGTTTTCCTGCTTGATCTCATAAGCGTTTTGAACCAGCTTAGACATTGCATAGCACAGAATGATGAAAATAATAAAAACAAATATCTTTAAAAGGGTATATGAGATAGGCACAAGATATATTTCCCCTTTGATGAAACATATAAGAATACGTGCCAGGTATTCGATAATAATAAGTACACCGCATATTCCCATGCATTTAAAGTTCTTAGCGTTCTCCATTGAAAATGAGTTATCTTTTGCAATCTCACAAACGATTTTCCAGAAGAAAAATAAGATGGCGAAACATAGAATGGCAGTTATCCATATGAATACGATGTTTCGTCGTAGATAATCTGGAATTGGATCGTTATAATCTGGTCTAAAAAAGAATCCATAGACTGTTGCACTGCCAAAGAATGCCAGGCCAAGCAGCCCAATGGCTATTGTTACTGCTTTAAGCCAATAAGTAATAGCTTTCTGTTTCATGATACTTCCCTCATTTCGTGTTTTTTTGCGTTTGCTTATTTCTTGATTTTCGTTCTTTGATGATGAGAGTATATATTGTCTAAAATCGAATGTCAAGAAAAATTTATCGTAAAACGATAAATAATACTCGAGAAACAAAAACTTTTAAGTAGTGCGAAAGTGGTGGGAGTATGTTGATTTTTATGGTATTATATAACTGTTGAGAAGATTTTTATGATAGGAGAATCTGATGATATATATTAAAAATGCCCGCATTATTGATGCAGTAACTAGGATGGACGAGATTGGCGATGTGGCTATAGTCGATAATTTTATAGCTGGTGCTGGTAAGGATCTTGACCTTGAAGAGATAAAAGCCAGATACGATGTTTCTGAAAGTGAAATCCAGACAATCGATGCTACAGGTCTTGTAGTAGCGCCAGGGCTGGTAGATACCCATGTGCATTTCAGAGATCCTGGACAGACATATAAAGAAGATATAGAGAGTGGAGCGGCTGCAGCTGCCAGAGGTGGTTTTACAACTGTTGTTTGTATGGCAAATACCAAGCCGGTTGTAGATAACATTGATACACTTAAATATATTCAGGAGAAAGGCGAAAAAACTCCTATCCATGTTCTTCAGACTGCTACAGTTACTAAGGGTATGGCTGGAAAAGAACTGGTGGATATGGAGGCTCTGGAAGAGGCTGGAGCAGCAGGCTTCACAGATGATGGTCTTCCAATAATGGATGAAAAGATTCTTGTTCAGGCCCTAAAAAAAGCGGCAGAGCTGGATCTTCCAGTCAGTCTTCATGAAGAGGATCCAGAGTTTGTTAAACAGGCCGGTGTAAATATGGGAGCGGTATCTGAAAAACTTGGATACGGTGGTGCATCCAGAAAAGCGGAAGATGTGATGGTTGCGAGAGATGTGGCTCTTGCTCTTGAAACAGATGCTACTCTTGTTATTCAGCATATTAGTTCAAAGAACAGTGTTGAGTTTGTGCGCGCAGCAAAGAAACAGGGTGGAGATATACACGCAGAGGCAACACCTCATCATTTTACATTAACCGAGGATGCTGTTTTGAAATATGGAACCAATGCGAGAATGAACCCACCTGTTCGTACTGAGGAAGATAGACAGGCCATTATAGAAGGAATTAAAGATGGAACTATTGATATGATTGTTACTGACCATGCTCCTCATTCAAAAGAAGAAAAAGATAGAGATTTAGCATCTGCGCCAAGCGGAATTATAGGACTTGAAACTTCACTTGGTCTGGGAATAAAATCCCTGGTTCAGCCAGGACACATTTCGCTTCTTAAATTGATGGAGCTTATGAGTAAAAATCCTGCTGAGTTATATAGAATGATCCCTGGCAGTTTCCAGGTTGGAAGACCAGCGGATGCTGTGATTTTTGGTGAGAATGAAGAATGGAAGGTTGAAAGCTTTGCTTCAAAGGCTGAGAATAGTCCGTTTATTGGATGGACACTTCCAGGAAAAGTACATTATACAATTTGTAATGGAAAGATTGTTTACGAAGGCTAAGGTTTGATAGCTTAGTTGGGGTATTTATATGGAGAATAATCAAAATAACCAATCTATTTATAGACAGACGCCGGTTCAGCAAAATCAGGCGCCACCTGTGTATACAGGTGTAATAGAAAAGCCGAACGTAGTTGTTATTGGTAATTCAGGTGTTGGTAAGTCCACGCTCATTAATTCATTGTTCCAGTCCTATGTGGCAGAAACGAGCATTGGCGAGGCGACCACTAAGCAAATGCGCGTTTATGAGAACGATGCACTCGGTTTTAGAATAATAGATACTATTGGATTTGAACCAGGACTCCTGAATCAAAGCAAGGCTATTACAGCTATAAGAAAATGGTCGAAGGATAGCATAAAAAATGACGATACAACTCATCAGATTAATATGATCTGGTATTGTATAGATGGTACATCCCGCAAGATGTTCAGGAAGAATATCGATATGCTTGCTCACGCAACTTCTGTTTGGAAGAGTGTTCCGATTATAGTTGTAATCACGAAGTCTTATTCAAAACCTGAGAGAGATGAGAACATCAGGATGGTTTACAATGCTTTCAAGAACCACAAGAAGCTGAGTGAAAACTTGAAGGCAATTGTTCCTGTCGTTGCGACAACATATAAGATTGATAATGATCTGAATATTAATGTTACTCCTGATGGACTGGGTGAACTCTTAACAGAAACTGTTAAGTATCTCCCTGAAGGAGTCAATGCATCTATTGTTGATAAGAATTATTTTTATCTGAATCAGAAAAGGGCTATGGCCCATTCTGTTGTTGGAGCTTCTGCCATTGCAGGACTTACGGTGGGGCTTGTCCCAATTCCTTTTCCTGATGGAACCATTCTAACTCCTCTTGAGATTGGAGAGATTAAGAGTCTTTCCAAGATTTATGGTGTGGAGTTTGATAAGGACACTGAACTTATTCAGACCATCATTAATGCAGGAACAGCGGGTATAGTTGCAAAGACAGCGCTAAATGCCATCAAAGCAATTCCAGCAGTTAATATTGCAGCAGATGTTCTTAATGGAATAGTTGCAGGTGTTATTGTTGCTGCACTTGGTGAGGGTAGCATTTATATTTTCGAACAGATTTACACAGGACAAAAATCAGTTTCAGATACTGAGTGGGTTAAAAGATTCCTGGATTCAAAGGTTGCAGCAGGTCTTGCTGGTAATATGAATGTGATCATCAAGGAATATACTGACAAGCTAAATTCTGGTCAGAAGGTTACTATGAAAGATGTTATGGCTATTATTCTCAAAAATATAAAGTTCAAATAAACCAAAGGAAAGCACTATCTATGGGTGATTCATCTAACGAAGCGAAAAATTCTATACAGGATAAAGAACTTGAAAGAATCAGAAGGTCTATTCAAAAAAAGTCTGAAGCTTATGAAAAGATGCTGGCTAACAGGAATAGTTTTCTAGAGACTAACGATAAGAAACTTTCTAATGTTCGTGAGAGAAATGATGAGAGTCTTCAAAAAAAGAGAAAACGGACAGATGAGCGTATTGCCAGTAATAGAAAAAGGATAGACGAGAGATATAAAGATTTACCTCCTGAGAGAAGGGAAAGGCTTCAGAAGTGGAAGGATAAAACGGATCAAGATCTTGCGAAGTATAGAGAGAGACATGACAAAGCAAGAACAATGCATCGTGATCTGGTTGATGACAGAAGAAAAAAACATGATGACAGAGTTAATAAGTATTTTGAAGAAGAAAGAATTAAGAGCGATAACCGTTTAAAGAGAATTCAGGGCAAGAACGGCAAGCGTATAATAAGAATACGAAAAAGAGTATTTTTTATTACGATTATTCTTTTGTTCTTTGTCATCATGATGGTTGAAAGAATTGTTCCTTCTTCAAAATTAAAAAAAGAAGGAGTTATGGATGATACTCCTATCGAAGAGGAAATAGAGGTTGTGGATGAAAAAGAATATGCAACGCTGAAAGGGACTACAGAAGAACAGTTGTTATGGGATCTTCTGATGGAGCACTTTGATGGAAATAAAACAGCGGTTCTGGGTGTGATGTGTAATCTTAATTCTGAATCGGAGCTTCATTCAAAAAACCTTGAAGATTATAATAACGAACTTTGGGGTATAGATGATGAAAACTATACTGAGAAGGTTAATAGAAAGACTATAAATAAGAATGACTTTATGCAGTCCAGAATAGATAACATCTCCAATGGTTATTATAACAAGTATAATGAGTGGGTTAATAAGGATGGCGGATACGGATACGCTCAATATACTTCTTTTGAAAAGAAAATGCAGCTTTACCAATTTGCAGAAACCTGGTTTGGCCCAGGCGGTGAAGGAGAGGATTATAAGTTCAATATCGGTGATCCGGAAATGCAGGCGCATTTTATTGTATATCTGCTTGAATCCGATGAGTATAAAGATATGGATTATATGATAAGAAATTCTCAGAATGTGGTTGATTCCTGCTATTATTGGTTGAAAATGTATGAGATACCATATGACCCTTATAATGATGGGTACTATACACTCGCTTTTGATAGGGCTGCTGCGGCTGATATTATAAAGGCTGCTTGTGATAGAGAGAAATAATATAGATTGGGTTAGAATGGATTTCGTTATGAAATATCGAAAGAAATATTTTAAAAAAACTGTATATATGATTCTTTTGGTTCTTACTTCTTTGCTGATCCTTAGTGCTTGCGATGAGAAGAAAGAAAAAGTTGTGGATGTAGAATCAGTCCAGGATTTCAATAGTGAAGACTACACCATAGGTGTTGCTTCTGGTTTTATTTTCGAAGAGGAGGTTGAGGAAAATCTTCCAAATGCGAATGTAAAGATATATGCCAATCGCGAAGATGCATATAAGGGCTTGATGGCTGGAGAGATAGATGGAATTGCAGATGATGAGCCGGTTGTCAGGTCCAGACTGAGAAATGACGATGCCATAAAACTTGTTCCTGGATATGTAAAAAAGGCAGATTATTCTTTTATATTCCAGAAGAGTGAAAATGGTGAGAAGCTTAGCGGTGAGTTTAGTGATTATATTTCTGAACTTAGAGCAAGTGGGAAACTGGATTCTCTGGATGATAAATGGTTTGGAAAAGAAACGGATAATAAAATAAGCGATGATGCAAGTTCTCTTCCAAATACTAATGGAAAGCTAAAGGTTGCTTACGATTCAGAAATTCCATTTGCGTACAGTTCAGGCGGAAAGCCTACGGGGTATGAAATTGATATTATAATTGGCTTTTGCGAAAAATATGGATATGCTCTTGAATTAGTTAATGACAGTTTTGTTAATCTATTTAGTGGGGTTTCGTCCGGAGAATATGATGCGGCATGTAATGGTATTACCATTACAGAGTCCCGTAAGGAAGGCTTCTATTTTGGCGCTCCAGATTATAATGGCGGAACTTGTATTTATGTTAAAGCTGAAGTTGATGGGGCTGAAGAATTACAGAAAAGTGATACCATCTCTAATAGCTTCAAGAATACCTTCGTAAATAATGGCAGATATAAACTTTTCCTTAAGGGAATTCTTATAACTATTATTATAGTTCTTTCAGCACTGGTGGGTGGAATTATTCTCGGAATAATTATGTATATGTATGGCAAGAGAGGCTATCCACTTGTAAGGCTTATAATCAGGATAATAACAGGATTAATACATTTCATACCTGTTGTTATGATTGTGATGCTTGTATACTACAGTTTCTATAATCATATGGCTGTTGGCGGAATGCTTGCTTCACAGATTGCATTTATCCTTTATTTTGCTGATGAGATTTATATGATGATTGAAAGGCATGCGATAAAAAGGAAAGATGATGAGGAAGACAAGTATAACCTGCAGGATAAATACAGACTTGAATTTATAGATACTAAAGAATTCTTCCATATTCTTTTTAAGGATAAGGAAGAGATTGTGGAAGATTTTAGAGAAAGAGTTGTTACTCTTATTAAAATGACAGCGGTTGTTGGCTATGTTACTACTCAGGATATGACGAGGATTTTTGATGTTATTCGTCTGGAGAGTAAAGAGACAATGATTCCACTTGTGGCGACAACTATTGCCTACTTCCTGCTTATTGCACTTGTGATAGCTATTATTAATAGAATTAAAATTCATTCAAAGGATGAAGCCTGAAGTGAATAATTGTGTTTTATCCCTTAATTCTTGCAATCGTTTTAAGTTGCTAGTATAATTAGGTGGTTAGTGATTTAGAACGATTAACAGCTGCTTATCGTGGCTGAAAAAGGAAAGTATTATGAAGTTTATTCATATTGCGGATGTTCATCTTTTCGCCACTCCTGATGCGGAGTTTGAGTGGGGAGAGAACAGACCAAAGGAAATTGAAGAGACATTTGAAAAGGTCATCGATGCATGTAACGAAAAGGACATCGATCTTTTGCTGATAGCAGGAAATCTTTTTGATAGATCTCCATCGGTTGAAGACCTTATATTTGTAGATGAGAAGCTGGCAAGACTTGAGAAGACAAGAACTGTAATTCTTTCTGGCTCTGATGATTACATTAAACCAGAGAGTGAAAGTGCTGCATATAAATTCAGATCAAGAACAGTAATGCTTCCAGCTGACAAAACTACAAATGCTTATCTTCGTGGAATAAACACATGTGTTACAGGCTATAGCTACGGCAAGTCTGAATACAGAGAACATATTTTAGAAAACATTGATCCAGGTCGTGAAGATGCCATCAACATTCTTCTTGGTCATGGTGGTGATAAGAATCATATGCCATTCAAGAAGGAAAAGCTTGCATCCAAGGGATTTGATTATGTGGCTATGGGTTACATCCGCAGACCAGTTCATATCCTGAAGAACCGTATGGCTTATGCTGGTTCTCCTGAGCCACTTGGACCAAAAGAAACAGGTCGTCATGGTTATGTACTTGGTGAGATAAATGACGGCGGAACGAAGATTACATGGTGCCCAATAGCGCAGAGAAATTATGTGGATATCAGCATTACCATGAGCCCAGAGCTTACATCTGAAGAGATTACAAAGAACCTTGAGGATAAGCTCCTTAAGCTGGGCAATGCAAATATATATAGAATTATTCTTAGAGGATTTTCTAAGGATAATATGAGCTTCGACCTTTCTCGTATTAAGAATAGATATAACATCTATGAGATTCTGAATATGACTATTTCAGATGATGACGAGAAGATGCTCAGAGTTGAGAATGAGAAAAATATGATGGGAAGCTTTATCCGTGAAGTAAACGGAAGCTACACTGTAGATGAAAGAATCCGCAGCAAGGCTCTTAGATATGGTATGGAAGCGCTCATTATGGCAGGAGAAGAAAGATAAATGTATCTTACAAAGCTTTTAATTAGAGACTTTGGAAAATTTCATAATAAAAGCATGGATCTCCAGCAGGGTGTGAATATCATTTATGGTGCTGAGGAATCCGGCAAGTCCACAGTTAGAGACTTCCTGATTGGTCTTATGTATGGTATTCCTCGTAGAGAAGGAATTACAAGAGTAAGGTCCAACTATGAACTTCGTAAACCAAATAATGGTTCGGGTTATTCAGGAACTGCTTATCTGAGAGATGATGATAAGACTTACCTTGTAGATAGAACATTCCTTGCAGGTGCAAAAAAGGCTTCTGTTCTAGATGTAAATTCAGGTAGAGATGTTCGTCTTGTAAATACAGATACTATTTGTGGAACTCTTTGTGAGACAGATAAGAATACTTATCTTGATACCAAGTGTATTATTGGTGACGAGGAAGCAAGTGGTAAGAAGAACCTCAAGGAGTATCTTACAAATATTACTCTTACAGGTACATCCAACATTGATAAGGTTAAGGCTATCAAGTATTTGGAGGAAGAGAAAAAGGCGCACATTCCAAAGCCACTTATCAGAAGACTGGATGAGCTTGATGAAAGAATTTCCGAGTACGATACTGTCGATGACGAGATTGAGGCAGTTGAATCTGAAATAAAGACTCTTAACGAAGAGTTTGTTATGGAGGCAGAAAGACGTAAGAGAGTTGCGAGACGTCTTGTAGAGAATGAAGACGGAACGGTAACTTACGAAAATGATGCCACCATAGATGAGAAGATAGACCGAATTACAGAGCGTGAAACAAACTATGCTCCTACCGATCAGGATATCGATAGAGAAGAAAAGGCTCGTAAAGAAAAGATTAAGAAAGAAAAAGCGGATGTAAAGTTTACAGACCGTATCCCAGTAATTCTTCTTAGTGGTGTTGCAGTAATCCTTATTATTGCAGCTATCGTGTATATCCTTCCATTTGAGGATTTGATCAGAAAGCTGTTCGTTGTATTTACTGCAATATTTGTTGCGATAACTATCATCGATGGTTTTAAATCCAAAGGCTTCTTTGATTCGAATCAGGAAGAAGAAACGCCTGATGAAGATGAGTTTAATAAGGTTCTCGAAGAGCTGAAGGAAGAAGCTGAGGAGCAGGAAGAGATAGAATTTGATATGACCTTTGCTAAGGAATATCAGGAAAAGAAGGCTGCTCTCAAAGAGAAGGAAGATGCACTCCTACAGAGACGTAATGAAAGAAATCAGCTTCGCCATGAATTTGATTCTGTATTCAAGAAGAAGAGCGAGCTTGAGGACGAAATCAAGGCTATTGATTTTGCTATAGCAAAGATTAATTCTCTCTCAGAGAAGTTCAGAGAGGATGCATTTAAGAATCTTCTCAGTAATGTTTCAAGATATATAAAGAGTCTGACACAGGGACAGTTCAGCGAGCTTACATTTGACGAAAAGGGAAATATAATCCTTCGCGCTGACTATGGTTATGTACCAATTAATAATCTTACAGATATGGATGCCGGAAAGGTATTCCTTGCCGTAAGACTTAGTATTTCAAAGTATCTGGCAAAAGAAAAGCTGCCACTCATAATTGATGGTACTTCAATGCTGGAGAGCGCTTCTGAGGTTAAGTCGCTGGTTGACTGCCTTTCAGATATGAATGAAGAACAGATTATAATCCTGACAGATGACTGGGGAATGGACTCAGTATTTAAGGGTAGAGGAATTGAGACTAACCTGATCAAGCTGTAAAGCAAGATCAGGTTAGAATTTTTTTGAGGATTGATAAAGAATGAGAATTATAGATTTTCACACGCATACATTTCCAGATAAAATAGCGGAGGCGGCTCTTGAATCTCTTCAGAATTCCAGCGAGAGCAGAGCTCATACAGATGGAACTATAGATGGACTGAGAGAATCAATGGAGATTGCAGGGATTGAGCAGTCTATTGTGCTTCCTGTTGTGACAAATCCGGATAAGGCATTTTCAATGAATAGTTATGCCGCTAAAGTCAATGAATCCTTTGAAGAAACGGGAGTATTTTCTATCGGCGGTATTCATCCGGAAACGCCGAATATAAAGAATGTTCTTAAAGATATTAAGAACATGGGCTTAAAAGGAGTTAAGCTGCATCCTGATTATTATGGTGTAATGTTCAATGATATGAAGATGAAGAGAATCATCGATATAGCATCGGAGCTTGGCCTCTTTGTTATTACCCATGCGGGAATGGATATTGGACTTTATCCACCAATATGCTGCACCCTGGATTCTATTCTTGATGTGATGGATGATGTGAAGCCTGAAACTCTTGTCCTGGCACATATGGGCGGGTGGATGAACTGGGAAGAAGTATCGGAAGTTCTTGCTCCTAAGTTCAAAGAATATAATAAAAAATATGATGATGCTGGAGAAAAGGGAAAGGGTATTTTCTTAGATACTGCCTTTTCTATAGGTGAGATCGACTGGCTTGTAGCAGATATGCATAGGGACTATCATCAGATGTCAGATGAACAGTTTATAAAGATGGTGAGTGCATTTGGAGCGGACAGAATCCTCTTTGCGACGGACAGTCCGTGGGCTGATCAGAAAGACTATGTGGACAGAATAAAGTCCATGATTCTTGGCTCATTTGAAGATGGTGAAGAGATGCTAGAACAGATATATTATAAAAATGCCGAGAGAGTGTTATCCAAGCGGTAATTCACCTTTATTTTTAGCCATTTTTTGCCTTTCGATTGCTTGATTTTATATGTGATTTAAAGTATACTAAGTAGATGGTGCGTTAGACCTATTTAATTGGTAGGTAATCGCCGCCATCTATTTTGTATTTATCGGAGTTTTTCTTCGATTGCCATATAAAAAAACGGAGGAAAGAAATGGCTGAATTATTAAAAGTTACAGATTTACACGTTAGTGTGGCTGAGACAGAAATACTTCATGGTGTAAACCTTGTAGTAAACCCTGGCGAAACACATGTTATCATGGGACCTAATGGCGCTGGTAAGTCAACACTTGGCTACTCCATCATGGGTAACCCAAATTATGAAGTTGGTAAGGGAAGCATCTTCTTCAAGGGTGAAGACATTACTGATGAGGAAACATCTGATAGAGCGAAGGCAGGTATTTTCCTTTCATTCCAGAATCCTATTGAGGTGCCTGGTATTTCCCTTTCAAACTTTATCAGAAATGCTGTTGATACCAAGACTGGTACAAGAGCTAGACTCTGGGATTTCCGTAAGAGTCTTGAGAAGCAGATGGAACTTCTCAACATGGATAAGTCTTATGCAGACAGAGACCTGAATGTAGGTTTCTCTGGTGGTGAGAAAAAGAAGGCTGAGATTCTTCAGATGCTGATGATGAAGCCTGATCTCGCTATTCTTGATGAGACAGATTCAGGACTTGATGTTGATGCAGTTAGAACTGTATCTGATGGTGTTAAGGCCTTCCATGAAAATGGTGATGGAGCTCTTATTATCATCACTCATAGTACACGTATTCTTGAAGCACTTAAGGTTGATTACACTCACATTCTTGTGGATGGAAAGATTGTAGAGACTGGAGATGCTTCACTCGTAGACGAAATTAATGCTAACGGTTTTGAAAGATTTGTAAAATAAGGATAAGGAAATGGCAGATAAAGAGAAGACATATGTAGAGGACGTGGACAGAAGCCTGTATGATTTTCGTAATGAAGACGAAGATGTGTACAAGGTTGCCGAGGGTCTTACTCCTGAAATCGTTAGACAGATTTCTAAAGAGAAAAACGACCCAGAATGGATGTTAGAACTACGTCTGAAATCATTAGAGATTTATAATCAAATGGAAATGAAACCATGGGGGCCTCCAATCGATGGACTTCACATGGATAATATTGTTACTTACATTAAGCCTAAGGATAACAAGATGAGTGCTGACTGGGACGAGGTTCCAGAAGAGATTAAGGACACATTTGAAAGACTTGGTATCCCACAGGCAGAGAGAGAGTCACTGGCTGGTGTTGGTGCACAGTATGATTCAGAGCTTGTTTACCACAACGTTCGTGATGAGGTTGCTGCACAGGGTGTTATCTATACAGACCTTGAGTCAGCGATGCATGGTGAATATGGCGATATGATCAAGAGTCATTTTATGAAGCTCATCACACCACAGGATCATAAGTTTGCTGCTCTTCATGGAGCAGTCTGGTCAGGAGGAAGCTTTGTTTATGTTCCGCCTGGAGTTACTGTAGAGATTCCTCTTCAGTCTTATTTCAGACTTAATGCTCCTGGTGCTGGTCAGTTTGAGCATACTCTTATTATTGTTGATGAGGGAGCAGACCTTCACTTCATAGAAGGATGTTCAGCGCCTAAGTATAATGTTGCAAACCTACATGCTGGAGCGGTTGAACTGTTTGTTGGAAAGAATGCGAGACTTCGTTATTCTACAATCGAGAACTGGTCCAAAAATATGTATAACCTGAATACAAAGAGAGCTACCGTTGAAGAAGGCGGTAAGATGGAATGGGTATCAGGATCTTTCGGATCGCATACATCTTATCTTTACCCTATGACTATTCTTAAGGGTGATGATTCAAAGGTAGAGTTCACTGGTATTACTTTTGCTGGTGAAGGACAGAACCTGGATACAGGTATGAAGGTGGTTCACACAGGAGAAAGAACACTTTCAACTGTTAATACAAAGTCTATTTCTAAGAGCGGTGGTATTAGTACATTCCGTAGCGCGGTTGTTATTGGACCAAAGGCTAAGGGGGCTAAGTCAGCTGTTGACTGTGCATCACTTATGCTGGATGACATTTCACGTTCTGATACAGTTCCTGCAATGGATGTTAGATGTGATGACTGTGATGTAGGACATGAGGCAAAGATTGGACGTATTTCCGATGAGGCTATTTTCTATCTCATGAGCCGTGGTATCTCAGAAGAGGATGCTCGTGCAATGATAGTAAGCGGATTCGCTGATAACGTATCCAAGGAGCTTCCGCTGGAATACGCCGTAGAGATGAACAATCTCATCCGTTTGGAAATGAAGGGTTCAATTGGATAATTGAAGACAGAAGAGGAAAATAATGAATAATATAAATATTAACAAATTACCAGTACCAACATGGACTTGGTTAAAGGTAAATGAATATACAGTTGCAGTTCCTGAGAAAATAGAGGGCGTTGATGCGAATGTAGATACATTGCCTGATGAAGTTAAGGTAGGCAAAGTTGATTTTACGTCACTATGTCTAGGAGATGTCGAATTGGGAGCAGGTGAAGAATTCCGCCGTATATCTCATAAGGCAAAAGTAAATGGAAAATCATACACAGTTCCTGCTGGTGTAAAAGTATCTGAACCAATTAGAATCAATTATGATTTTGGAAGTGATGAAATAGGTAAGTTATCAAGAACTGCCATCGTTCTTGGCGAGGATGCTGAGCTGACAGTGATCATGACCTTCAAGGGCCGTCCAAACTTCGGTGCAAATGATATTCGTATAAAGGCAGCCAAAACTGCTAAGCTAACTTTAGTTGAGATTTTCCAGTTTGAAGAAGGTTCCAACTTCGTTGACAGCATTGGTGGAAGATACATGGAAAAAGGTGGCCTTAAGCTTATTCAGATAAAAGCTGGAGATGGAAATGTAGCTCTTAGCTGTTGTGCAGACCTTGATGGCTATAAGAGTACACTTGATATTGATACAGGATATCTTGTTCGAGGCGAAGACAAGCTGGATATCAACTATGTATCCAGACATCGCGGAGCCAAGACAGATACAAAGATAAATGTAAGTGGTGTTCTTCGTGATACAGCTGATAAAACATTCCGTGGAACAATTGATTTCATAAAGGGTTGTAAAACAGCAACAGGAGATGAGAGAGAAGATGTACTCCTTATGGATGAGGGAGTTCATAATAATACAGTTCCACTTATCCTCTGCGCTGAAGAGGATGTAGAAGGGGCACATGGAGCATCAATAGGTAAGCTCTCAGATGAGATTCTTACATACTTCGCAAGCCGTGGTATTCCGGAAGCAGAGGTTACCGAGCTTATGGCGAAGTCAAGAATAGATGCAGTAGCGGGAAGAATTCCTGACGAAAAGACTAGAGAAATGTTACTTGCTTAGGAAACTAGGGGGTTGTTTAATGTATAGGACTCCTTATGCTTATTTTCTAGTTTGATAGCAATAAATTTTATGTAAACCAAGGAAACTATAATGAGTTTAGACATTAAGAAAATTAGAAGTGATTTTCCGTTCTTTGATAAATCGGATCTCGCATATCTCGATAATTCAGCAACAACCCAGCGTCCACGCCAGGTTGTAGAAGCAGTGGCTGATTACGAGTATCATCACAACTCCAATCCATTCAGAGGACTTTATGAACTATCAATAGATGCGACTGAAAGATACGAGGCTGCTCGTACAAAGGTTGCTAAGTTCATTAATGCAAAGTCTGATAAGGAGATAATCTTTACGCGTAATGCTTCGGAAAGCCTTAACTTAGTTGCATATTCTCTTGGAGAGATGTGCTTAAAAGAAGGTGATGAGGTAATTACAACTGTTGTAGAACATCACAGTAACATGCTCCCTTGGAGACTTGCAGCAAAGAGATATGGCGCAACAGTTAAATATCTGGAGTGCGAAGAGGATGGAAGCTTTTCTCTTGAGAAGTTCAAATCACTTCTTACCGATAAAACCAAAATCGTAGCTATGACAGCCATGTCCAATATCTTTGGACGTATAATAGATATTAAGTCTTTTGCTGCAGCGGCTCACGAGGTTGGCGCATACTTTGTTGCTGATGGAGCTCAGAGTGTTCCACATAGCAAGACTGATGTACAGAATCTGGATGTTGATTTCCTTGCATTCTCAGGACATAAGATGCTTGCTCCTATGGGAATAGGTGTTCTCTATGGAAAAGAGGAGCTTCTTAAGAAAATGCCACCATTCTTATCAGGTGGTGAAATGATTGAGTACGTAACCTTTGAAGATATAACGTATGCTGAATTACCTCATAAATTTGAGGCGGGAACAGTAAATGCTTGCGGCGCAATAGGACTTGCGGCTGCTATTGATTATATAGAACAGATTGGAATAGAAGCTATTGAAGAGCGTGAGCTTGAACTTACCCGTATGGCTCTTGAAGGTATGCAGGCTATTCCTCATATCACTGTCCTTGGTTCTGATAAGGCTGAGGAACATCATGGAATTCTGACTTTCAAAATAGATGGAGTACATCCACATGATATCGCTGCTATAATAGCTGATTCGAATGTGGCTGTCAGAGCAGGACATCACTGCGCAGAACCACTGCATCACTTTATTGGAATTCCTTCAACAACAAGAGCAAGCTTAATGTTTTATAATACAGAAGAAGAGGTTGAACGTCTTCTCGAAGTAATGAAAAAAATTAGAATAATGATGGGCTATGGCTCGATTACGTAGTAATCGAGCCATAGGTCCCGTTGACTTATTATATTTAGTATGGCACAATGAAAGGTAGCGAAATGCAAAACAGAACATTCTACAATGAAATACTAACAGAGCATAATATTCATCCAATCCATAAGACTAAAATGATAGAACCACAGAAGTCTCTTCGTGGTGTAAATCCATCCTGTGGAGATGACATTACACTTCAACTTAATGTTTCAGATGACGGAATAATTGAGGATGGAGCGTTCTTTGGAGATGGATGTGCAATATCTCAGGCAAGTGCTGATATGATGCTTGATCTGGTAATTGGAAGAAGCATTGAAGAGGCTATGACTCTCAAGGATACATTCCTTAAGATGATTAAGGATAAGGTTACAGAAGAGGAGTTAGAAATGCTGGAGGAGGCAGGTTCTCTTCAGGATATTTCTCATATGCCATCCCGTGTTAAATGTGCGGTTTTGGGTTGGCATACCCTTGAGGAAATGCTTAATGGAGATGGGGCTGACTCTGTAAGTACAGAAGATCAGTAGTGTGTTGCTCTTTTGTTATACTTTTCATGTTACAATAACAACTGATAATGATGGTATTTAATAAACGGAGGTTGTTAAAATGAAAGAATATAATGATGATAATGTTGGACAGAATGGCTATAAAGAAGAGGAAGATTGGAGCTTTATAGGTTTTGAAGAGCTTGCTAAAGAAGGCAGAGAAGCCCTTAAGAAAGATGATGAATATAAATATTCTTCCAATCCTGTTATAGAGGATTATTACAAGAGCATTGAGGAAGAAAATAAGCAGGCTTATAGGGATTATATCGATAGACACCATAGACCACTAATTGCAGGTGAGGATGGACAGAAAGAGCGTAGGGAAATGGTATCTAAGGCACTTGCTGCGCAGTTACTTCTTGACTCACCTATTACCTATGAGTACAGTCCAAGACTTATAACATTTGTTGCTCAGAGAGTTGATAAAGCACTTGATCTAAGTAACGCCAATTTTGATCAATTAGGTGATGCAGTGGAGAGTCATGAGGCAGCTAAGAATTTAATGAATGACCAGATTATTAAAATATATAAAGTCGATAAACCTGAAGAATATATCGAAAAGATGAAGACTTTATATGATAACTTAATGCCAAAACAGGGCAGAAGTGATGAGTATAAGGCTTTTCATAATAGTGTTGGAAAAATCGCAAAATTAAAGGTCGGTGATCCTCATTTTCGAACAAAGCTTTATATGTATACATTTGATCTTATGAGAAACACCGAAGGATATGCGAAAGGTAAAAAGAGCGTTCGATTAAGATCTGCAGGAAGAGAAAGATTTAACAATTCTATGGACGCACTTGCGATTATGAAGAAATGTGTTCCTGGTACTGGCAAAATGATTGATGATATAGTAGATAGAACTAATGAGGTTCGTAAGGTTGGAAAAAATGATGAGTACTATGTTGATCTTGCAAATTTTGGAGAACAGCGTGCTCTGAAAGCTAGTGAAGAGAGAAAACAGAAAGAACTTGCAAAGGCAAAGACTAACGATAAAAAGTTAGAAAAGAAGATGGACAATAAATATAAAGCGCCTGGTTTAATGTAACAAATGTTGATTAAATAATCTTGGGGGTAAAAAATGAGGGAAGATGGTAATCTTTTAGATTGGCTGGAATACCGATGGAAGATGATAAGAGTCAGCGATACAAAGTTTTTCAGATTTATCTGGATAACAGCTATTGCTATAACTCTCGTCACCGTTCTGATCAGTGCTGGTGTTACCGCGAAGGCTAACAAGAAGGCAAAAGCAGAAGAAAAGAAAAAAGCTAAGCAGGAAGTGACTACAGAAGAAGAACTCGCAACTGTTGGTGATGCCACCGTTACAGATGCTTCTGCTACAGATGCAGATTCTTGGATGCTTATTCTTGTAAATAAGGATAATGCACTCCCAGCAAATTTCGAAGTTCCAGAATTTACTGAACTTAGAAATAATCAAAAGGTTGATAGCAGAATATATCCTGATCTTCAGGCTATGTTTGATGATGCTAGAGCCCAGGGTTACTCCCCATATATAACTTCTTCTTATAGAACAAAGGAAGAGCAGCAGGCCGAGATAGATTCTAAGGTAAATGAACTGTTAGAACAGGGCAAGACTCAGGAACAGGCAAAGGCTGAGGCAGCTACGCTGGTTATGGAACCAGGTAAGAGTGAACATGAAACTGGACTTGCTATAGATGTTGGTTCAGATGCAGGAGAGGAACAGCAGAATGCACTCTGGACGTGGTTAAATGAGAATTGCTACAGCTATGGATTTGTAATTAGATATCCAGAAGGTAAGGAAGATATTACTGGAGTATCAAATGAACCATGGCATCTAAGATATGTAGGCAAAGAAGCTTCAGTTGCGATGCATGAAAGTGGTCAGTGTCTTGAAGAATATCTGGCATTTCAATAGAAATAATAATTAGAATATAAAAGAAAAAGGCGGATACCAATTGGTATTCGCCTTTTCTTTTCATAACTCTCTCACTTGTAAGATACTTATGATATCGAAGGTCTGTCGTAGTTATCAGAAATTGTGCCTTTTTCCTTGTATTCGTTAATTCTTGTCTGAATTCTCATAACAGGATCAAGCAGCTCGCTGATTGAAGAATCATGATTCAGGTGATCAATGATAATAGCAATATACTTACTAAGATCTGTTGAACTGTACCATTCTCTTTCAAAGAGCTCTGGCTTCTGATAAGTAACATTTGTTGAAATTACTCTGTCAAATACTCCCTCTTCATATGCTTTATCGAATACTTCGAGTCCAGCAGTAAAGAGACCAAATGTTGAAACGCAGAATACTCGTCTTGCCTTACGTGCCTTAAGCTTGCGGCAAACATCCAGCATGCTTTCGCCAGATGCAATCATATCGTCAATGATAAATACATCCTTACCTTCAACTGAGTCACCAAGGAACTCATGTGCAACGATAGGGTTTTTTCCATTAACAACCTTTGAATAATCCCTTCTCTTGTAGAACATACCTACATCAACACCAAAGTGGTTTGCAAAGTAGATAGCTCTGTGCATAGCACCTTCGTCTGGGCTTATAACCATCATATGTTCATTATCAAGCTCCAGATCAGGGGTAGTTTTCAGGATACACTTGATAAACTGGTATGTTGGCATGAGATTTTCAAAACCGGCTGTTGGAATAGCATTTTGAACTCTTGGGTCGTGAGCGTCAAATGTAATAATGTTTGAAACTCCCATTGATACAAGCTCCTGAAGTGCCATAGCACAATCGAGGGACTCACGGCGTGTACGCTTATGCTGTCTGGATTCATACAGGAATGGCATGATTACATTAATCCTGTGTGCTTTACCAGCACTTGCTGCAATAACACGTTTGATGTCTGCATAATGCTCATCAGGTGTCATAGGAACCATACGTCCACCGAGATTGTACTCGATTCCAGTATTGGTTACATCAGCCAGGATATAAAGGTCTGAGCCTCTGACTGAATCTGAAAGAGTACCCTTTGCTTCTCCTGATGCAAAACGTGGACAACAGGATTCCAGAAGATAAGTATCTCTAGTATAACCGTTGAACATGAGATGCTCAGAATCAAGGTGCTCTCTTTCTTTGCGCCATTTAACCAGGTATTCATTAACCTTTTGTCCCAGTTTCGCGCTGCTCTGCAGAGCTACAATACCAAGCTTTCCAGCAGGTACTGTAATGAGTTTGCTTTGATCAGGCATTATTTTTTCCTCCGATATCTTATATCGTCACCGTAAAGTGGATATAAAGTATATTTATCAGCAATTCTTGACATCACTCGTTCAGTATATCTGTCCTGAATTGATGCAAGATTGAGATTCGTAGTTATAAGCGTAGAACGTTCTGTTAACATACGCTTGTTTATTATTTCAAAAAGCTGTGATTTGACAAAAGAACTTAGTACTTCGGAACCTAAATCATCTATAATCAAAAGATCACTTTTGTAGATGTATTCATATATAGATTCCAATGCTTTGATATTTGTAGCGTTGTGAGACATCAAATAATCAGATAAAACATCTTTAAAAAGCTCATTACTGGATAAGTATAGTACTGAATGCCCTTTGTCCAGAATTTCCTTTGCGATACAATTAGATAAGAATGTCTTTCCAAGTCCTGTATCACCATATATAAGAAGATTATCATGTATGGACTCAAAATTATCCACAAACTTTTGCGCTTTTTTATATAGTCTTTCGGCATTTTCATAAGGAGTCATTTCTTTGTCTTCATATGGCTCTTTACTGTAGTACTCCAATGAAAATGTACCAAAGTTCTCTTTTTTTAATGTGTTATAAAGATTTGACCTTTTATAAAGCTCTTCAACACGCAGTTTTTTTATGCAATCACAGATGTGACCGTCAATTTTTCCCCAATCCTGACATATTGGGCAGTCATAAATTGGATCCAGATAATTTTCGGGATATCCATTATCTGTTAAGAGTTTTTTCTTTTTATAAGAGAGTTTGCTGATATCCTTAGAAAAATCATATGTATCATTAGAGTCCTGAGATTTAAGACGCTGACGAGCTTCCTTGATTGCGATAGAAGTGATTTCTCTATCCAGCTCTTTCATTTCAGGGTAGTTATCATATATCTCATTTATTCTACGTTGACGTTCATTATCATTGCGAAGTCGTACCTGACTAAGATATTGCTCAGTATCTATTTTTTCTAGTTCTTTTATTATCATTAAGCTTCATCCTTCTTCAGGTAATAGTTTTCCAAATCTTTCAACTTATCAGAATTTTTTCTGACAGTAGGATCTCCGGATTTTGAAGTTTTCTTCTTCTTTGAATGATCCTCATCCAGTTTGCTTATATCACTGAAGGAGTGAACATTATTATTATGCCAGCTTTCAAGTATTCCATTTACATATTGGAATGTCACACTGTTTGGTTTGTTTAATATAGCCCTGTTGCATGCTTCAACAATTATTTCAGGAGAAAAGTCGAATTCTTTTGTCCATATGTTGATATATCTCTTTTCTGCTGGAGCAGGAGATGTTCTGTCCTTTATTCCAAGAGATCTTAAAATTTTACCATAAAGAGTATAGAACAAATCTGTGTAATCTTCAGCTTCACTTCTGGTTGAAATCTCATTCTCATACCAATCACGAGCTACTGATTCTATGTATTTAAAATCTGTTTTTTCTACAGTAGCACAGTATTCAAGAAGATATTCACAAAGATCAAATGAGAAACCTAAATCATCTTTTATATAGAAGATAGAACGTGTATCCGTTTGGGATAGTGGCTTTTTACAATAAGCTTCAGCCTCTTGAATAAGGTTGGCAATCTCAGGATCTCTTCCATAGGAACTAACTTCATTTGAAGTGAGTCTTTTCTTTTTAGGAGCTTTCTTCTGAGATTCTTCTTCGTCCTGGATTTCTTCCTCTTCATAGTTAGATGCTTTCTTAGAGGATTTTGCTTTCTCTTCATCAGAGCCAAGTGACAACTTTGAATCTACGATCTTAAGGTCGGAAAGCTCAACATCCATCTTCTTAAGATCCTTAAGAAGAATACCAGTAACTTCCTTATCGGTGTTGTAGCTAAGACTCAGAACATCAGCCTTTATCCAGTATCTGATTCCTCTGCAAATATCATTCTCAGTACAGCTGAGATGATCTGCTATATCACTAACAGATATCTGGCTTTTTGTTGAACAAAGCATAGCCAGATAAATGTATAATTTTACGAAATCTCCATTGGCATCAGCCATATAATATTTGATAAAATTGTTGCTTATATTTGTAAACGCTTCCTTCTCGGAAGTGATACTTATTTCACCCATTTTAGTAACCCTTTTTCACTCATTTTTTTCTCTCTTTTTTTAGTCGAATTGAATTGTATCAGAACAAAATGTTAATTGCAAACACCCGAACCGCATAAATGCGGGTGTTTTAAGGTGTGTTGAAACTGTTGATAATGTGGACTAGTGGGAGTGTAAAATCAGGAATAACCAAAATAGGACATTCCATCCATGTGGAATGTCCTATATAAATGTTGATAATATAATCATTTTGGTTTACATAAAACTGTATTTCATTTTGTGGACTCTGTTGATAACTTGTTTTAAAGGAGCATAACGCCCACAGAATCTATGTTTCCTGCACCCATAGTTATTAACATATCATTGTTTTTTGAATTTTTTTCAAAATAATTTTTTATGCTTTCAAAATCACCTAAATATACTGCATCACAACCCAGTTTTTTCAACTCATTTTCGAGATCTTTTGATGAAACTGTTCCATCATCCTTTTCCCTTGCAGCATAGATGTCAGCAAGTAGAACGTGGTCTGAAACTGAAAGTGCTTTTGCAAAATCAGCAAGATGCGCCTTTGTTCTTGAGTAAGTGTGAGGCTGGAATGCAACCCACAGATCATTTTTCTTAACACTTGTTGCAACAGCAAGTGATGCACTGATCTCTGTTGGATGATGAGCGTAGTCATCAATAATAGTTGCGCCTTTTTCGGTAGTTCCTTTGTATTGGAATCTTCTGTCAGCACTATGGCAAAGCTTAAGCCCTTCGCGGATATCATCCATAGATATTCCGATGTAGAGAGAAGCTGCGATAGCAGAGAGGGAGTTGATAGCATTGTGCTCTCCCATAACTGAAAGGCTGATCTCGCCCTTGCTTTCGCCATCAATATAAAGGTCATAAGTAGGCTGTCCAAGTTCGTTAAGTCTGATGTTCTTAGCCTGATAATTATTTCCGTCATTCTTACCAAAGGTAACAACCTTGATGTCGCGGTCCTTAACAGCGTCGATTACTTGATCTCTATATTTCATATCGCCGTTTACGATGAGGATACCGCCGTCCTGAGTTTTAGTTGCAAAAGTTGCAAATGATGCGGCGATGTTTTCAATGTTCTTAAAGAAATCCAGGTGATCATTATCAATGTTAAGGATAATGCTGGCATAGGCCTTAAATTCATGATAGCTGTTTGTATACTCGCAAGCCTCTGTTACAAAATAATCAGATGAGCCAACACGGATATTTCCATCGATTGCATTTAGATGTCCTCCAATTGAAATGGTTGGATCTGTACTTGCCTTCAGCATGATGTGAGCCATCATGGAAGTTGTAGTTGTCTTTCCGTGTGTTCCTGCAACAGCTACACTGTACTTGTAGTTATCCATAACCTGTCCCAGGAACTGAGCTCTGGTCAGAAGAGGGATGTTCTTAGAAACAACCATCTGATATTCTTCGTTATCAGGATGAATAGCTGCGGTATAAACTACGAAGTCAATATCATCCGTTATATTAGAAGCAACCTGTCCTATGTAGACTTTGATTCCGTTTGCTTCCAAAGCTTTAGTTGTATCAGATTCTTTCATGTCAGAACCTGAAACAGTAAAGCCTTCCTTTTTGAGTATCTCGGCAAGTCCGCTCATGCTGACTCCACCTATTCCAATAAAATGTGCGTGGCATGGCTTTTCAAAATCCACTTTATACATGCTAAATGTCCTCTTTTTTCTGGATTAAAATATCCTATTTATAATAAAACAAAACTTCAAGCAGTTATTTTATCACAAAAATCATTACTATCAAATATATTTTTCTACGTAAAAAATCTTGACAATCTAATCACTAGGGGTAAAATTAAAGAAGTTGTTTTATTATCCTATATTATATAGGAACGCAAAGGAGAAATAATTATGGCTAAAAAGGATATCGATTGGGGCAGCCTCGGTTTCGGATATATGGAAACTGATGCAAGCTATGTATCAAACTTCAAGGATGGTAAATGGGATGATGGAGTGATTACTCCAGACCACACAATTAGTATGAGTGAGTGCGCATGCGTACTTCATTACTCTCAGTCATGCTTTGAGGGACTTAAAGCATATGAGACAGAGGACGGACACATTGTAACATTCCGCCCTGACCTTAACGCTCAGAGAATGATGGATACATGCGAGAGACTTGAGATGGCTGTTTTCCCTAAGGAGAGATTCCTGGACGCTGTTGACAAGGTAGTTCTTGCTAACGAGGACTGGGTTCCTCCATTTGGCAGCGGAGCTACATTATATATAAGACCATTTATGTTTGGTTCAAATGAAGTTATTGGTGTTAAGCCTGCTAATGATTATCAGTTCAGAATTCTTGTTACACCTGTTGGTCCTTACTTCAAGGGTGGCGCAAAGGCTATCACAATCCGTATAAGTGATTTCGATAGAGCAGCACCTCACGGAACAGGACACATCAAGGCTGGACTTAACTATGCTATGTCACTTCATGCAATAGTTGATGCTCATAAGAAAGGATTCGATGAGAACCTTTATCTTGATCCTGCATCAAGAACAAAGATTGAAGAGACAGGTGGAGCAAATGTTATCTTCGTTAAGGGTAACAAGTTCATCACACCTAAGTCAGGAAGTATCCTTCCATCAGTTACAAGAAGATCTCTTGAAGTTGTTGCTAAGGATTATCTTGGTATGGAAGTTGAAGAGAGAGAAGTATTCCTTGATGAAGTTCCAGAGTTTGAGGAGTGCGGTCTCTGTGGTACAGCAGCTGTTATTTCACCAGTTAGAGCAATTAATGATCACGGTAAGGAAATAGTATTCCCTGGTAGCGCTGATGGTAATGTTGGACCTACTATCAAGAAGCTTTATGATACACTTACAGGAATCCAGATGTGTAAGATTGAAGCACCTGAGGGATGGGTTCACGTTATCAAATAATTCTGATTGGTAATTAGTTTTTATGAAATCATTTTTAAGAAAAAGTATTAAGAGAGTGGCACTTACGGTTCTGGGTGTGCTTATGATAAGCACCCTCACTTCTTGTGGTGCCACAACTAAAACAATAAAGTCAGAGGATATGAAAATAACTCTTTCAAGAGAATATAAAGAAAGTACTCTGGCAAATGCAACCTGGTATTATACCAGCCCTGATGGACTGGCTATGGGTATCAGGTCTCTTAAGGATGATGTGGAGAAGAGTGGTTTGGAATGTAATTCAGCTCAGGATTATGCGGCAGCATACATCAAGGCAAATAATATTCCTGGTTCTCCAAAGGTCACTAAGAAGGGTGACTATGTTTATTTCAAATATAACCACAAAGTTTCAGGTACGGATTATTCTTATCTGACCTGCATCTATGATCACGATGATGAATACTGGCTTGTAAACTTCGCTTGTTATAAGGAACTTTACAGTGAATACGAAAAAGATTTCTTTGAATCTGCTGATTCAGTATCATTCGTCGAAGATGATGAATAATATTAATTAGGAAAAATTTACCTTATGAATAAAGATAGATTTCTTCAGAATAGATTCATTTTATCTGAACTTGTAAAAAAAGGTATACGCTTAAAATATAGAAGATCGTATCTTGGAATTCTCTGGTCACTTCTGGAACCGTTACTGACTATGATAGTTCTTACTATTGTATTTGGTACTCTTATGGGTGAAAAGACCAGAGATTTTCCTGTCTATATATTGTCGGGTAGACTTCTTTATACTTTCTACTCACAATCAACAACTGCAGCTCTTAAATCAATAAGAGCAAACAGTTCTATAATAAAGAAGGTATATGTACCAAAAATCCTGTACCCTCTTTCATCCATACTTTTCAACTTTATTATCTTTTTAATATCGTTAATAGTACTGGCACTTGTATCAGTAATACTTGGAGTATATCCAACTCTTTATCTCCTGCAGGCATTTGTGAGCCTTATTGTGTTGCTTATGCTTAGCCTTGGCTGTGGACTTATTCTTTCTACAGTAGGTGTTTTCTTTAGAGATATGGAGTATCTGTGGAATGTTGCACTTATGCTCATCATGTATACATGCGCAATTTTCTACCGTGCATCAAAGCTTCTTGGAAGTAAGTGGAGCTTTGTGCTGAAGCTGAATCCATTATTCTGTGTTATTGAAACATTCCGAAGTGCAGTGTTTGGGGAGATGATGAACCCTAAGTATCTGGCTTACTCGGTTGGATTTAGTGTTGCTGCAATCATAATAGGTGTGATTGCATTTAAAAAGAATGAAGATAAGTTTATTTTGGAGATATAATTAATGAGCGAAACAGTTCTTAGGGTTGAAGATGTAAGCATGCGCTTTAACCTAAGTAAAGAAAAACACGATTCACTCAAAGAGTATTTTATTGCACTTGCAAGGCACGAGCTTGTTTTTAATGAGTTCTGGGCTCTTTCAGATGTTTCCTTCGAGCTTGAGAAGGGAGACAGACTGGGAATACTTGGATTTAATGGCGCTGGAAAGTCTACACTTCTGAAGGTAATAGCTGGTGTATTTAAACCTACGAAGGGCAGCGTTGACAGGACAGGAGTACTGGCTCCACTTATTGAGCTTGGCGCAGGTTTTGATCCTCAGTATACTGGATTAGAAAACATTTACCTTTATGGTGCATGCCTGGGTTATAGTCATAAGTTTATCGATGAGAAGCTTCAGGATATAATCGATTTCTCTGAGCTTAAAGAGTTTATTGACGTGCCACTCAAAAATTATTCTTCAGGAATGCGTGCCAGACTCGGATTTGCTATTGCAACTATCGTAGAACCAGATATACTAATACTAGATGAAGTTTTATCTGTTGGCGATGCTAAGTTTAAAAAGAAGAGTGAGGCAAAGCTGATGTCACTCCTTGAGAAGGATGTAACAGTTCTCTTCGTATCACATAATATAGATCAGGTTAGAAGATTATGTAACAAGGCAATCATTCTTGATAAGGGCAAGATGATCGATTATGGTGATGTTAAAAAGGTATCAGACCATTATGAGGAGTTAACCGGTAAGTAAAAGGGGGATAAAATGGCTTTTATCGAATTATTAAAGGTTATATTTATAGGTATAGTAGAAGGAATAACAGAGTGGCTTCCTATTAGTAGTACAGGACATATGCTCTTAGTTGACCAGTTCCTTAAGCTTCAGGCAGATGCTGAGTTCAAGGAAATGTTTTTTGTTGTTATTCAGCTTGGCGCAATTATCGCGGTTATTTACATGTATTGGACAAAGCTGTGGCCATTCAGACTTGCCAGCCGTGATGTTGCAGTAGATGCAAACGGACGTCCAGATCCAAAGTGGAAGAATGAATACGTAATAGCTGGAATTGGTATAAGCAGACCTGTTTTCCTTATGTGGGTAAAGGTTATTGTTGCTACAATACCTGCTGGTATACTGGGACTTCTCCTTGATGACTGGATGGATAAATATGCGAAAACACCTGCGGTTATAGCTGTTGCACTGATAGTCTATGGTGTTCTTTTTATCCTGGTTGAGAATAGGAATAAGAAAAGGCCTGTTAAAATAAAGAGGCTTGGACAATTGACATATCTTGATGCTCTTAAACTGGGACTTTTTCAGTCGCTCGCTATAGTCCCTGGTACTTCTAGATCAGGTGCCACAATAGTTGGTGGACTGACTATGGGAGTATCCAGAAGACTTGCTACTGAGTTTTCTTTCTTTATGAGTATTCCTATTATGTTTGGGTGGAGCCTGGTAAAGTTGATTAAATATGGGTTCCATTACTCAGCCCTGGAATTCTTTGAACTGCTGTTTGGAATGGTGGTTGCATTTGTCGTATCAGTGCTTGTAATAAAATTCCTGATAGGGTACATCAAGAAACATGACTTTATGATATTTGGTTATTATAGAATAGCCTTAGGTGTTCTGGTAATTTTGATTTTTACAATAAAGCAGATTGTAATGTAGGCTTTTGACACCTTTTAATATGCGGATTGCTGCGTTTATAAAGGATTTGAGGATTAGAACTAAATTAAACTATAAAGATGATTAGAATAGATAAGTTTTTAGCAGATTCGGGATTTGGCACCAGGAGCGAGGTTCGCTCTTTGGTAAAGTCCGAATCTGTTTCTGTAAATGGAATAATAATTAAGGATGCTGGATATCGAATCGATTCAGATAAAGATGTAGTGACTGTTAGAGGAAAAGAAGTGTCATATAGTAAGTATGAATACTATATGCTTCATAAACCGGCTGGAGTAATCACAGCTTCATCTGATAAAAGAGAGAAAACAGTTGTAGATCTGATTGGATCAAAGAAGAGGCGAGACCTATTTCCAGTCGGTCGTTTGGATAGAGATACAGAGGGACTGTTACTTATTACTAACGACGGAGAACTTGCACATAGACTCTTGTCACCAGGTAAACATGTTGAAAAGAAATATATGGCTATCGTTTTAGGTAAGCTGCCAGATGACGCTATAGATATGTTTGAAGCTGGTATAGATATAGGTGATGATAGTTTGACGAAACCAGCAAAATTAAAGATTTATAAAAATATAGAAATGTATTTGTCTGATACTGCAGATTCTGAGATAGATGTATGTCTCCTAGATCGGTATACTGATGACAGTTTCATAGCAGAAATAATTATTACAGAAGGCAGGTATCACGAGATAAAGAGAATGTTTGGAGCGATAGGCTGTCATGTGGAGTATCTAAAAAGATATTCCATGGGTAAACTAGAGTTAGATATGGAGTTAAAACCTGGTGAATATAAATCTATAAAAAAAGAAGATATTATATAATTGTTGCGCTTTTGTTGTCATTAGAGGATTATAATAAGAATACATATCATATATATGGGAGGAAAGAATATGCCACATGAAAAGGGAAAAGCAGTTAAGTTTGTCAATTTTGAATCACCATTAGTTGGATTCCATTTAAATAGCTGGGAGTTTAACAAAGCATTAGATTCATATAACACTATAATGCTTAATTTTCATGGTAATATAAGTGGAAATGGAGCTGTCATCAAGGAGATTAGTAATTTATATTCTAACAAGATAGACGGTAAATCTTATATAGATGTTATGGCAAAGCCATTTTTAGATGCTTTGGGAATAGACTCTAAAATCAGACCATCAGTTAAAGAGATGATGGATATAGCTAATAATATAAATATTGTTGAGTCTGACGGTAAGGTGGTTACCTATGCTGAGAAGTATTTCGATAATAGTACAATTGATGTTTTGCTCGAAAATGAGAAATCAGGTAAGCATTTTGGTAGTCTACTGGCTGTTCATATGGGATCATTCTTATCTATGAAAAGTATGAATGAAATGGATAGTTATAAGACTGCATTTCTGGCTAATAAAATAACTCCAGGCGTTTCAAGAGCAGACCAGCCACCTAGAGTGTTTATCACGATGCCTAATAAAGCACCGATTGCTGTTGTGGGCTCGAATTTTATTAATACAGAGAAGGATCTTGATCATCCACAAGCAACGCTTAATAATATAGATAGAGAACTTCTTAAGTATGACAATAAAATATTTGATTGGAATAAGGAGGCAATGAGTTGCCTCGCTTCTGCAGATAGAGATGAAAAAGCATATAATGAAAAACTTAAGGAATTGGAAGACAAGGTAAAACTCCAGGAAACAGCATATGATACTTGGAAGAAGGACAGGAATAATGTATCAGATAATACTATCAGAGAAGAATACAAAGCTTCCGAAAGAGCAAAACTGGAAGAAAACTATAAAAAATGGGAAGAAGAAGTTAATAATAAATATAAGAATGAGTTTAATGAGAGAAGAAAACTAGTAACTTCAAATCAGGAAGCAATTGATAGAAAAACAAATAATGAACCACGTATTCCGGATCCACCAGTTGAAACTAATATCTTCCGTAAGATATGGGTGGCTTTGGGTGGAGGACATTCTAAAAGCTATAGGGCTCGTGAAGATATTCGTAATCAGAGAATAAACGATCACCAGATCTGGGAATCTGAATTAGATTATCTTAAGAAAAATCAGATATCCTATAAGAATAGCGTGGATGAACTAACAAAGCAGATTGAAGATATGAAGAGAGAAGAGCACGCTAAGATAGAGATGGATGTTGAGAAGATACCATCTGGCGCTGAACTACGTGCCAAGGAGGATGCAGATCGAAAGAAGATCATTGAGGATGCGAGAAAAGCAGTAAGTGATCATATCAAGGTAGAAAAACCTAAAATGGAGAAAAATGTTGCGAATCTAAAAAAATATGCTAAACAGTATAAGGATAAGGTTGTAGCGGCTGAGAGAATTAAGGATGAAAAACAGAATCGTCAGGAGACTATTTTCAGTGCTAGTTCAGATATTGATAAGGCTAAAGCGACATTCAATACATTTAAAAGTAATTATAAAAAGGCGTCAGAAGCTATACTAAAGCAGATAGTAAAGCCTCCGGTGCAGGAGAAGAAAGAATTAGATGTAGATTCTATTAATAGATTATTAAGAAATCCAGAGGTTAAAGATAAGTTTTTGGATGATCCGGAGATCGGAACCCTTGGTAAGAATGCTACTTATAAAATGATGGAAATGATTCATAATAAGACTATGAGTAAAGCACCTGAAGAAACTGAGGTTGCTCTGGCTCATAGTATAATTGGCTGCCTTGATTCTGAAAAAGCAAATGAATTAGGTGAAAAGGTATTAAAACATCAAAAAGTAAGTTTTTCCAGTTCTTCAAAGCCGTATGCTTATAGGATAGGTCAGGAAGCATATAAGAAGATGCAGGATAATGCTGCGAAAAAGTTTAAAGAGGTTTTTGGAGTTGAGTGTACACCTACTAACGTAGAGAAAGTATCAAATGCAATAGGTCTCGACAAAGCTGTAAAGTATCGAATTACTATGGTTGAATTGAATAACGATGAATACTCTTTACCGCTCATTACTGAAAAGAATTATAAGGATGTAAATCTTCTTCTGATAACTGGTATAAAAACCGCTATGGGGCTGGATCCACTTAAAAAGGATAACACAAAAAAGGCTGAGTCTGTTAATGCTAAGGAACAGGCTATCGTGGTCCGAAAAGCAACTAAGCCTGCAGGGATGAACATGTAAAAAAACTGCAGTAATGAGTATGTAAAAACCCCTTTATTCAGTGCTTGAGTTCTTCGAACTGTTATTTGGAATGGTTTTTGCATTTGTAGTATCAGTACTCGTTATCAGATTCCTGATAGGTTACATCAAGAAATATGACTTCAAGCTTTTTGGCTGGTACAGAATAGGACTTGGTGTACTTTTAACAATTGTATTTATCATCAAAGCGATTATTGGATAATTGATTAAGGAAAGGATTATTTATGAATAAAAATAAGAGGAATATTGCAGTTCTTATATTAAAAAAAGGCATAAAGTGGATTCCGGTTTTAATCTTTTTAATTAATGCTTGTTTTGTTTTTCTTTCTTCATCAGACAAGGTGAGCGATACTTGGATGTGGGTGGCTGCTTTATATCTTTTTGCAGCCGCTGCTATTACATTTTGGTTTCAAAATGGAATTTCACCAAATAAAAAAATGATTATATCCTCGATTATTCTTTCTATAATATTAGTTTTGATGCTTTCAATTAAGGATATAGTAAAACATCCGATTTCTACTAATACATTTTTAGAATCTGAGTTAATAGTCTTTCTTATAATTTCCAGTTTTTTAGTTGTTTATAAAATTCTTGAATGGTTTATTTCTGTCGCAAATGACAATTCTGTTAATTCATTTATATGGCTAAAAATCCTTGTGGTTGTTGAAGGCTTACTTTTTCTTTTTGCTAATTATCCATTTAGACCATCAGCCGATGCTTTAGATGTTTATTTGTCGGCGATGATAAGAAATTGGTATGATTGGCATACTATATCATTTGAATTGTATGTTGCGGCATGTATGAAATTAGGTGGACTTTTTGGCTGGTATCATCCCTTTGTTGCGTGTATAGTTCAGACGGTGATTTGGTATATAGCTCTTTTTAGATTGGGAAATATAATAAATATAATATTTGGTGATCGAGCTGAAAGATCGTGGTTTATAATAAATGTATTTATGTATATACCAATGATGTATCTTGGTGTTATGTATAAAGATGTCCTGTTTTCTATGTGTCTTATGGCATTTTGTGGTGAGTTGCTTCATATATTATCAATAAAAGAAATAAGTAAGTTGAATGTTATTTTTATGGCAATATTTGGAACGGGAGCTGCATTATTTAGACATGGAATGTTTGTCGTAGTTGCCATTTCGACTGTTGTTGCGGGGGTATATTTTTTCAATCATAAAAAAGAAGATAATAAATATTTAAAAAGAATAATTTGTATGGCAGGTATACTATTTTTTGTTTTGGGAAGTTATATCTTTATGCATATTGTGGGAGATAAGATTTTAGGGATGACAAAGAATCCGTCATATGTTAAATACTCTGTTCCCCTTTATGTGTGTGCTAATATCGCTTCTGAACATCCTGAATTAATTGAAGTTGATGATTTAGAATTATTAGAGGAAATAGCACCAATAGAAACTTGGCGAAATGCCTATGAGTCTGATAAATATTGGGCAGATACAATATCAAGACCTTGGGGAATAGTTGGAGATAGTATAACTAAAGTTGATAATACTTATGGAAAGAAGCTTTTGGTACTAAATGCGAAATTCTTAGTTCGAAATCCCAAAGTTTATATTGATAGTGTTACAAAAGTGACATCTATAATATGGCAAATTGCCCGTCCTGCTGATGGATATGAGTGGTCAAGTGCCGGCTATTATTGGAGAAAAGATTATCCGGAGGAAGACCCCAACCTATATAGTATGGATTCAGGAATAAAAAAGTTGCTTGAAAACTTAGAAGTAGGTATGTGGAATACGCCATTGGTATCATCGGTATATTACAGAGGTGGCATCTGGGTTTTTATAATTATGATAGTCTGGGCTGTATTGATAATGAAAGGTAAGAAAGAACTTCTTATTGCAATGCTTTCTCCGATGATTGTATTTTTGTTGATGATGCTTTCGTGTCCGGCTCAAGATCCTAGATTTGCGTTATCATTTATGGAGACAGGTATGTTGGGACTTGTTGTGGCTAGGTACAGTAACAGTAAAAAGATAAATAATTAATTAGTAAATGGTTAGGAAAACAACTTGACGAACCAAGTCATAGTATGTTATTCTAACCATTGCGTTTCTGTACGCACTTCTTTTGGTGTGCATTTTTCAGTCATCCCAGCTGGCACCCGAAAGTTTACCCTATCTACGTATGGAAATGGTACCTAATTGTGAATATTTTTACGGAGGTGACATTATGCGTGTCAAGATAACTCTTGCTTGTACAGAATGCAAGCAGCGTAATTATAATATGATGAAAGAAAAGAAGCTTCATCCAGATAGAATGGAGACAAAGAAGTATTGTAAGTTCTGCAAGAAGCATACAATGCACAAGGAGACTAAGTAATTTAGTTCGTTTAGAGAGGTAGATATTATGTCAGAGAAAAAGGATACATCACCTGCTCTTAAGAGAAGTTGGTTCCAGGAGTTAAAGGCTGAGTTCAGTAAGATAACATGGCCTGGAAAGTCACAGCTTGCAAGAGAAACAGCAGTTGTTCTCGTTTCAGCAATTTTGCTGGGCGGTATTATTGTAGTTGTTGATTGGTTACTTAACCTTGGTCTTCAATATTTGTGGTAGGCGGTGATAATATGGCAGAAGAAAAGAATTTAGATATAGAAGAAACTCCAGAGGTAACAGAAGCTGAAAACACAGCAGAGGTTACAGAGGAGACTGTAGAAGAAACTGCAGTAGAAGAGACTGCAACTGAAGAGCCTGTACGTCAGAAGTCTGCCAACATCAAGCAACAGGGTGACGATGAACCTCACTGGTATGTAGTTCATACATATTCTGGCTACGAAGAGAAGGTCAAGAAGGATATCATGAAGACCATCGAAAATCGTAGATTAGAGGATCAGATGTTCGAAGTAATGGTACCTGTTCAAGATGTTACAGATATCAAGAAGGGCGTTAAGAAAACAGTTTCTAAGAAGATGTTCCCTGGCTATGTTCTGGTCCATATGATAAAGAACGATGTAACATGGTACGTTGTAAGAAATACACGTGGTGTTACTGGTTTCGTAGGTCCTGGATCTGAGCCTGTTCCACTAACAGATGCTGAGATGGTAAGACTTGGTGTCAGAGTTAATGACATTGAGATTGACGTTGAAGTTGGCGATGCTATTAAGGTTATCGCTGGTCCTTGGGATGGAACAGTTGGAAACATCAAGACTATAAATCGTACTAAGCAGACAGTTACAATCGATATAGATCTTTTTGGTAGATCAACAGATGTGGAAATCAGCCTCGCTGAAATCCAGAAGATGTAATTAATGATATAACCGCCTTAAACCTGGGCGTTATATATAGTGGAAGGGGAAAATCCCCGCGATATACCACGAGAGGAGGAAATCAAAATGGCTAAGAAAGTCAAAGGTTACATTAAGTTACAGATACCTGCAGGAAAGGCAACTCCAGCACCACCTGTTGGACCAGCACTTGGTCAGCACGGTGTTAATATCGTAGACTTCACAAAGCAGTTTAACGATAGAACAGCTGATAAGGGAGATATGATCATCCCTGTAGTTATCACAGTTTACGCAGACAGTAGTTTCAGCTTTATTACTAAAACTCCACCTGCAGCAGTTCTTATTAAGAAGGCAGCTGGTCTTGCTAAGGCTTCTGGTGAGCCTAACAAGAAGAAGGTTGGAAAGATCACAAAGGCACAGGTTGAGGAAATCGCTAATACAAAGATGCCAGACCTGAATGCTGCATCACTTGAAGCTGCAATGAGCATGATCGCTGGTACAGCACGCTCAATGGGCATTGAAGTAGTTGACTAATTTCGGAGGTAATGAAGATGAAAAAAGGTAAGAGATATGAAGAGGCTGCAAAGCTTGTAGACAAGACAAAGCTCTATGATCTTGCTGAAGCAGCTGAGTTAATTAAGAAGACAGCAAACTCTAAGTTTGATGAGACTATCGAAGCTCACCTTAAGCTTGGTGTTGATGGACGTCATGCAGATCAGCAGGTTCGTGGTGCGGTTGTACTTCCTCACGGAACAGGTAAGACTGTAAAGGTTCTTGTTTTTGCTAAGGGTGACAAGGTAGACGAGGCACTTGCAGCAGGCGCTGATTATGCTGGTGGTGATGAGTTAGTACCAAAGATCCAGAACGAAGGATGGCTTGATTTCGACGTAGTTATCGCTACACCTGATATGATGGGTGTTGTTGGACGTCTTGGTCGTGTACTTGGACCTAAGGGTCTCATGCCAAATCCAAAGGCTGGTACAGTTACACCTGACGTAGTTAAGGCTATTGAGGATGTTAAGGCTGGTAAGATTGAGTACAGACTTGATAAGGCTAACATTATCCACGTTCCAGTAGGTAAGGCTTCATTTACAGCTGAGCAGATTGCAGACAACTACAAGGCTCTTATGGATGCAGTAGTTAAGGCTAAGCCATCAAGTGCTAAGGGTACATACCTTAAGAGTGTTACAATCACTTCTACAATGGGCCCTGGTATCAAGCTTAACCCAATCAAGTTCTCAGGTCAGTCACAGGCTGAGTAATAGAAATTAGATAGTCATATATCTTATGAAATGATAAAGGTCGGTTCTTACGAACCGACCTTTTTTGATAATTCAAGGGATCTAATCATTCTAAATATTTGTTCACTTGTGGAAGAAATGTTAACTCTTGCAGTGGCAGGATCCATAGCTTCCTTCAATGTGCTTACTCGTCTGATGACAGGGAAGTATGCATCTACATCAGGAAGTTCATCACCATCAAATCCCGGTGCAACTGAACCCACAAGTGCGATGACAGGTTTGTCAAATACTTTGGCAATATGCGCTATTCCCATAGGGGCCTTGCCCATCTTAGTCTGAATATCCAGAAGTCCTTCACCAGTTACAACAAGATCTGCATCACTGATATAGTTCTTTAGATTGGTTTCTTCAATAACTATCTTGTTACCTGCTTCAAGCTGGCCTGCAAGGAAGTTTTTAAAGGCAAATCCCAGACCGCCGGCTGCTCCTGAACCAGGGAAGGTCGGATCTATCTTCTCGTGCATAGCCTCGCTTGCTACAACAACGAAATGTTTCATCCACTCATCGGCAAGTTCTATTTCAGAATCAAATAGTCCTTTTTGTGGACCGAAGATTCTTGACGCTCCGGTTGGACCATACAGAGGATTATTTACATCACAAGCTACACGGAAGGTGCATTCTGAAAGAGCAGGGTTGAAGTTTTCTGGAGTAATCTTATTTATGAATTCCAGGTCGCCTCCAGTAAGATAACCATTTTCTCCCTTTAATATTGCGCCGCGTGAGTCATAGAATATAGCGCCTAATGCCTGAAGCATTCCGATTCCCGCATCGTTTGTAGCGCTTCCGCCCAGTCCTATAATAAAGTGCCTACAGCCTTTATTAATAGCGTCTATGATCATTTCTCCAACGCCATACGTTGTTGTTTTGAAAGGATCCATTTCTACAGGGGATACAAGAGTGAGCCCTGCAGCAGCTGACATTTCAATAATAGCTGTTTTATTTGGGTTTTCTATTATGCCATATTTGGCTTTTACTTTCTTCCCAAGTGGTCCTGTGACCGAAATCTCTTCGAATGTACCGCCACATCCAACGGTTACTGCTTCGACAGTTCCTTCTCCTCCATCTGCCAGAGGGCGTACCTCGTATTCAGCATCCGGAATGGCTCTCATAAGGCCTTTTGCTGCGGCCTCGCCACATTCAAGAGATGTGAGTGAGCCTTTCATTGAATCAATAGCAAATACAACTTTCATAACCTAGTTCTCCGTATAATGATTTTTATTTGCTGTTACTATTTGCATATTATATCAAATACGTGTGGCATCTGCCATATTTCATTTAACCTTTCTAATATAAATAAAAGGTTGAAAAGCAAGTGAATATAAGGTATCATATTGTTTTCAGTTGTGTTTACATAAATTGTAAAACAACAAATCAAAGCATAAATCAAAACATAAATGGAGCGTGATATTATGAGAAAAGCAATTTCAGGTGTTTTAGTCGTCGCAATGATGATGAGCACATTGGGGGCATCTAATGTCCAGGCCGCATCGATTAATAGTGGTTCGAATTATGTGGAGGATAATGGGGTTATAGTAGAAGCATCAGTAACTGATGCGGATGATGTAGAAGAGGACAGAGATGATTCTCAAGAAATAGCTACAGAGGAACGTAATCAGACTAATGGTAATCTAGATTCGATGGATATTACTGATAATGTAGAGCCTAGTCAATATGTACATTTAAAACATTTGGATGAAATTATTAATGTATCCGCAAAAACCTTAGTAGGTGAACCTGCTTATGAATATAAAAATGAGGATAGGAAAACTGCAGATAGGATTCATTATTTAAATTTAAATGATGGAAATCCTAACCATACTAGTGATGCTATTGTAATAGAGAGTAATGGACATTATGGATTAATTGATGCATCTAACAGAGATGGTGATTCAAGATTTGGAATTGGAAATGATTCTTCAGCCTCGGGGGCGGCAGTTCTTAAATATTTAGCAGCTATAGGTGTTGATCATCTTGATTTTGTGCTTGCTACCCACTCTCATTCGGATCATCTTGGAGGCGTTCCGGATATAGTGGAAACTGTTGCAAGTATGAATAGTAAGACTTTAAATTCGTGGAATTATACTCTTCAGGAAACGTATAAAGATGGTGATGGGCAGGAAATAGACGAAGATTCAGCTGATGGAGGTCAGATTATCAACCTGATAAAAGAAGAACCTCAAAAATCAGATCAAGATAAAACTCCTAAGGAAGAAAAGTTTTCACTTGTCGATGAGAATACAACGTACATATACAAAAGCTACACTTCAAATTATCGAGAGGATAATTGGGGATGGGCTAATGGACAGTATTATTCAGATGCTGAGCAGGCTATGTCTAAGGCAAATAAGCTTCTTGTAAATGCACATCCTGTTGCGAATATGCAAAAAATAGGTGCTTCATTTGCTGGAAATGGTAGTGGTGATTATGATGATACTATAAGTTTTAGGTTTGGAGAGTTTAATATTTCACTGTATAATTTATATTCAAGATCTAATACAGATGAAAATGCTAATTCGATAATCACATACATTGAAAAAACTGGTAATAAAACTGTTCTTCTTGCTGATATAGATCTTTATGATGATATAGAAAATAAAATTGCTAAATCGGTTGTGGCTCAACATGGTAAGGTTAATGTAATGAAGGTGGCTCATCATGGTAATAGTCAGACTGGAACGCCAGCTTCAACAAGTAAGGCGTTGATTGATACATTAGGCGCTCAGACAGCTATAATATGTACATCAAATACTGCTATATCTGGATATACACCTTTTTATGGTTATATGAAGGATAAAGGGATGTCAGTATATAGAACCATGGATGTTGCTGGAAAAGCGGTAGTACAAGACGTTACTGCTGCTATGAGCATTAGGTCGAGCTCCATTTCTCCTTGTACAGAGGAGGAAGTGATGACAATAACATCTGAATATAAAATTACAACACAGATGAAGAAGTATTATGGAGTAAAAGGAGATTCGGAATCAAATAGTGCAGATGTGATAAATGCTATTAAAGAAACAATAGAAGATCAAAACATTACAGAGGTAAAAAAGATTTATCAGACTACAAAGCTTACATTTGGTGCTATGCCATCGCAATGGAAACCAAGTGGGGCTGGTACAAATGATTGGCAAAAGTGGTATAAAAGCTCAAACGATTATGATTGGGTATATTTGAATTCTGATGGAACTCATAAAAAAGGTTGGAATTACCTTGGCGGATATACATATTATTTTAATTCTGAAGGTATAATGCAGACAGGGTGGACAACTAGGAATGGAAAAAGAGCATATCTTTACCCATCCAAGACTGGTAGTTTTCCTCAGGGGTCATTGGCTACTGGATGGGCTCAAATAGGTGGAAAATGGTACTACTTTGCGGCAAATGGATGTGGTCATAACGGATGGGTGCAAAGTGGTTCGAATTGGTATTGGATTGAAAATGGTTTAATGTACACAGGTGGACTTAAGAATATCAGTGGCGTTAATTATTTCTTTGGATCAGATGGTAAGATGAAGAGCGGATGGCAGAAATCTGGCGGTAATAATTATTACTTCGATTCAAACGGTAAAGCACACAGTGGCTGGCTTCAGAGTAATAATAAGTGGTATTATACTGAATCCAGTGGTAAGATGGTGACTAGTCAGTGGATTGATAATTATTGGATTGGTTCAAACGGTGTTTGGTCATACCAGTACAAGGGTTCATGGAAGTCAAATTCTAAGGGCTGGTGGTATGAGGATGCATCTGGATGGTATCCAAAGTCTTGCTGGCAGAAGATAAATGGTGAGTATTACTACTTTGGTTCTGACGGATATATGGCAGCTAATGAGTGGATAGACGGTAAGTGGATTAACGGAAGTGGTTACTCAGGAAGATATAAGTATACTGGTTCATGGAAGTCAAATTCCAAGGGCTGGTGGTTTACAGACACATCGGGATGGTACCCAGTAAACAAGTGGCAGAAGATTAATGGCAAGTGGTATTATTTTGAAGGTGATGGTTACATGGCTTCTAATAAGTACATCGACGGCTATTGGGTAAATAGCAGCGGTGCGTGTGAATAAGAGTAGGTTTTGAATATGATACTTAATGAATCATGGTTTCAACATCAATGGGAAATATTTGAAAAATGTTTTCTGAGAGATGACAGGTACAAGCTCCTCATCAGTGGTGTGGGAGTGACAATTAAGGTTTCTATACTGGCAGCCCTTATGGGACTTGTTATAGGATTTCTTATAGCGCTTTGTAATCTGTCAAAGAAAAAAGGTCTTAATTTATTTGGAAAGATTTATACGGATATCATCAGAGGTACACCTTCTGTTACGCAGCTGATGATCATATACTTTGTTGTATTTAGAACAGTAGACTGGCCAAAATGGATTATCGCGGCGATAGCATTTTCCATTAACTCTGGTGCTTATGTTTCTGAGATTATCAGAGCGGGTATACTTTCCATAGAGAAAGGACAGTCGGAGGCTGGTCGTTCTCTTGGACTTAGTAAAGCACAGACTATGATGTACATTATTGTACCTCAGGCTGTTAAAAATATTTTCCCTGCTATGTGTAATGAGTTTATTACACTTATCAAGGAGACGGCTATTGTAGGTTACGTTGGTCTTGTTGATATTCAGAAGGCCGGTGACTTCATAAAGAGTGCTACATATGAGGCATTTATGCCACTTATTGCAACTGCTATTATTTACTTTATTATGATCAAGGTTCTCACACTTCTCCTTGGAAAAGTTGAGAAGAGATTAAGAAAGTCTGATAAGCGTTAAGCGGAGAATAGATATGATTAATGTTAAAGACCTTCATAAGAGTTTCAACGGAGTTGAAGTTCTTAAAGGAATAGATGAAAGCGTTGAGGAGGGCGAGGTTGTTGTTGTTATCGGTCCATCAGGTTCCGGTAAGAGCACATTCTTAAGATGCCTGAATCTGCTGGAGAAACCTGATTCAGGTGAGGTGTGGGTAGATGACCAGCAGATCAATGCACACGGCGTGAATAAAAACCAGGTTAGACAGAAGATGGGAATGGTATTTCAGCATTTTAATCTTTTCCCTCATTTGACTGTTAAGAAGAATATTACTCTTGCTCCAGTTAAACTAAAGAAGATGACTAAGGAAGAGGCTGATAAGAAGGCTATGGAGCTTCTTAAGATCGTAGGTCTTGAGGATAAGGCTGATGAGTATCCAAGATCTCTTTCTGGTGGACAGCAGCAGAGAATAGCAATAGCCAGAGCACTGGCTATGGAGCCTGAAATAATGCTCTTTGATGAGCCTACATCTGCGCTTGATCCAGAGATGGTTGGAGAGGTTCTTGAAGTTATGAAGAGCTTGGCAAAGAGTGGTATGACCATGGTTGTTGTAACACATGAGATGGGATTTGCCCGCGAGGTTGGGACGAGGATACTTTTCATGGATGGAGGAGTGATACTCGAAAAGGGCACACCTTCAGATATTTTCGATAATCCTCAGAATGACCGTACGAGAGAATTCTTAAGTAAAGTACTATAAAAAATATTTACATACACTATCAAAAAGTATAAAGGAGTAAAAATTATGAAGAAGATGAAAAAGATACTTGCACTCGCACTTGCAGGAGCTATGGTGCTTTCATTTGCAGCATGCGGAAGTAAGGATGAAGCAGCAAAGGATTCAGGTTCAAAGGAAACAATTACATTTGGTACAAATGCAGAGTTCCCTCCATTTGAGTATGTAACATCAAGTGGTACAATCGGTGAGTTTGATGGTATTGATATGGCCATTGCTAAGCAGATTGGTGATGACATGGGTAAGGAAGCAAAGATCAACAATATGGAGTTCGATTCACTGCTTCTTGCACTTGATAATGGACAGGTTGATGCAGTTATCGCTGGTATGACAGTTACTGATGAGAGGAAAGAGTCTTATGACTTCTCAACTCCATACTACACAGCTACACAGGTTATGATCGTTAAGGAAGACAGCGACATTCAGAAGGCTTCAGATATGAAGGATAAGAAGATCGTTGTAATCCAGGGTTATACAGGTGAGACATGTGTACAGGATCTTGGATATGAGTATGAGGCATTCAAGAAGGGTACAGAGGCTGTTATGGAGCTTGTTAACGGTAAGTGTGATGTTGTAGTTATCGATTCAGCTACAGCTGAGAAATTCGTTGGCGATAACGAAGGTCTTAAGATTGTTGAGGATCCAGATACATTCGAAGCTGAGGAATATGCTATCGCAGTTAAGAAGGGTAACACAGAGCTTCTTAACGAGATCAACGCTTCAATCCAGAAGATGCTTGATAACGGTACAGTATCAGAGCTTTCAGCTAAGTATCTTGATGTTGATACAGAGGAAGAAGCATCAGGTTCAGATGCTGAATAATCATTACAGGATAAGTTTATAAATGATATTTACCACCAGCTTGCTGTATGTAAGCTGGTGGTTTTATGTTATAATGGAGAATGTTGGAGGTGAACATTCGTGAATGATTCATATGCATTAGTGACAGGTGCCAGCAGTGGACTTGGATTTGAGTTTGCGAAGCAGTTGTCGGCAAGAGGATATAAACTGATACTTGTAGCAAGAAGGCGGGATAAGCTTGAGCAGGTTCAGAAGTCAATAAAAACAGAAAGCATTATTATAGCAGCAGATTTGAGTGAACGTGATGAATGCGTTAGGGTTATTACTGAAACCCTTGGACTTAATATAGATGTATTTATAAACAATGCAGGCTTTGGCGACTGTGGAAGGTTCTATGAAACAGATGCAAACAAAGATCTTCAGATGATAGATGTAAACGTAACTGCTATGCATCTTCTACTGAAGATGATGCTTCAGAGGATGAAATCCTCCAAGGTTACTGGCGGATATATTTTGAACGTTGCATCCTCTGCAGGACTTTTTCCTGCAGGTCCTTATATGGCAACTTACTATGCAACTAAGGCCTACGTCACAAGTATTACCCAGGCTATAGCAAGAGAGTTAAAAGAAGAGGATAGTGAGATATATGTCGGAGCTCTTTGCCCTGGACCTGTAGATACTGAATTTAACGATGTAGCAAATGTAGAATTTGCACTTAAAGGAATATCTGCCGGATACTGTGTATCCTATGCGCTAAAGCAGATGTTTGACAGACGAAAAGTTTTAATTGTTCCAACACTCAGAATGAAGCTGGCGGTACTTGGAACAAGATTTCTTTCTAGAGATCAGGTTGTTGCATTAACAGCTGATCAGCAAAAGAAAAAACGAGACTTGTAAATAAAATAAAACTTTACTTTAAAAGTATTAAGTTGTATCATATAAAGAACTGTTGAAGAGGACATGTTCGTTGACTAATAAGGAGTCGACAGAGAGAGGTGTCATGGCTGAGAACACCTTAGACTTTAAGTTTCGGATACTACCTCGGAGGGATTCTTAGTAAGGAAGTTACGGGAGCGAAGGCTTGGGTGACGGCTTGAAAGGAATACGTTGATTACGAAATAATCATTTGAGAGGTCGTGCATATTGTACGGCAATAAGGGTGGAACCGCGTAGATACTACGTCCCTGTACTACTTATGTAGTGCAGGGATTTTTTATTACCAATAAAGAAACGTTATAAAACTATATTTAGGAGGAACGATAATGAGCGATAAAGATGAAAAGAGAGAGTATTTCCTGAGTGTATACAGACACTCAATGGCACACGTAATGGCTAAGGCTGTTATGGAGATTTTTGGAAAGGAAAATGTTCAGATTGCCATCGGCCCACAGATTGACGATGGATTCTATTATGATTTCATGCTTCCAAGAACAATCACAAATGAGGACCACAAGACTATCGAGGACAAGATGCGCGAGATTCTTAAACGTCGTGAGGATTGGACATGTAAGGAAGTTACAAAGGATGAGGCTCTTGAGATTTTCAAGGATCAGAAGTATAAGGTTGAACTCATTAACGATCTTCCTGCTGATGAGAAGATCACTATCTACTATACAGGTGATGATTTTGTGGATCTTTGTCGTGGACCACACATCGCAAATTCTCAGGAACTTATGAATGTTTCATACAAGGTTAAGTCTGTATCTGGTTCATACTGGAGAGGTAACGAGAAGAATGACCAGCTCCAACGTATTTATATGTACTGCTTCCCATCAAAGCAGGAGATGAAGGCTCACCTTGATTTCGTTAAGGAAGCTATGGAGCGTGACCACAAGAAGATAGGACCAGAGCAGGAGCTCTTTATGTTCGATGAGTCTGCACCTGGTATGCCATACTGGCTTCCACGTGGATTCAAGATGTACAATGCTATCCTGGATTTCTGGCGTAAGCTTCATGATGAGTACGGTTATCAGGAAATCCTTGCTCCAGTTATTAATCACAAGAATCTTTGGGAGACATCAGGTCACTGGGGACATTACAAAGAGAATATGTTCCTCGTTACGAATGCATCTTCTGATGAAGAGACAGGTGAAGAGGTTATAGATACAGATATCCAGTATGCTATTAAGCCTATGAACTGTCCAAATGCTATCAACGTATATAAGAATGGACTTCACAGCTACAAGGAGCTTCCACTTCGTTATAGCGAGACTCAGGTTATTCATCGCCGTGAGAAGAGTGGTGAGTTAAATGGACTCTTCCGTGTTCAGATGTTCCATCAGGATGATGATCATACATTCCTTACAGAAGAAATGATTGAGGACGAGATTGGCGATATCATGGATATTGCTAAGTATATTTATGAGACATTTGGTCTTACATATGAGGCCGAGCTTTCAACAAGACCAGATGACTTTATGGGTGCACCAGAGCTCTGGGATGCTGCAGAGGCTTCTCTTAAGAGAATACTTGATAAGAAGTATGGTGAAGGTGGATACGAGATAAACGAAGGTGATGGTGCGTTCTACGGACCAAAGATCGACCTTAAGATGAAGGATTGCATTGGCCGTGAGTGGCAGATGGGTACTATTCAGCTTGACTTCCAGCTCCCACTTAACTTCGACCTTAGATATGTAGCAGCTGACGGAACTCAGAAGAGGCCTGTTATGATCCATAGAGCTATCTTCGGATCATTTGAGAGATTCATCGGAATCCTTATTGAGAACTTCAAGGGTGTATTCCCATTCTGGATGTCACCATATCAGGTAGGTATTGTGCCAATCAGACCTGAGCATAATGAATATGCAAAGAAGGTTGAGAAGACTCTCAGAAAGGCTGGAGTCAGAGTTGAGGCTGATTATTCCGACGAAAATATGAAGACAAAGATTAAAGGTTTCAAGAAGTATAAAGAGCCATACATTCTGATCCTTGGTGATAAGGAAGCTGAGGAAGGAACTGTATCTGTAAATGTTCGTGGAAACAAGCAGATGAATGGTATTAAGTTAGATGATTTTGTAAATCTTTGTAAGATACAGATTGAAGAGCATACACTGGACCTTATAGATAGCGTTCAGTAGTTTTGATGTGCTCTAAATGAGCGGTATATCCCTTGAATTTTAAGGAAAATTATTATATCATAGACAGTGATTGTGCTAGTGATTTTTAAAGTGCACAAATATGTTGTTATTAAGTGTCAAAAGTGGAGTCATTTAGATGATAGATGAAGAAAAAGTAAAACTTATGACCAAGATTTCCATATACGAGAAGAATGAGGAATTTGATGGTCTTTCACTTAGCCAGTTCTATAAAGAGGACTATGTTAAGTATGGCTGTCTAAAAACTCTGGTTGCAGCAACCTTCGCGTATTGGCTTTGTGTTGCCGTCTATGCGGTAATTAACTTTGAGAAGATTCTTGGTGATCTGAATCATGTTGATTACTTCAAGATGATAAGAGTACTGATGCTGGGTTATGTTTCCGTCATGGCTCTTTTCTACATCTATGCATTTATCGTTTATAACTACAAGTACAGTAAAAAACGTAGAGGCCTGGTTAAGTACAACAGAATGCTTAAAAAGCTTATAAAACTTTATGAGTCAGATGAAAGACACAATGATGTACTTACAGGTAAGGTTAAAGTATATTCAGGAATTGGTGGAGATTTTGAAGATGATTTTCTTCCGCCGCCAGAGCATAAGACTGATATGTTGATTCAGGAGGAAAGGAGTTTAGAGAATGGAGTCGATACTCAAGCTGAAGAATTCAATTCGTGACATTTGTAGAAAACAGGATGAAATTATTACTCCTATTCTCAGATTCATCTGGTCACTTATAGTTTTCATGTCAATACAGAAAATATTTGGATATAACGATCTGGCTAGCAAACCAGAGGTTACTATCCTTCTTGCCGTTATGGCAGCGCTTCTTCCTGATGGATTTATGTTCTTCATGGCAGGAGTGGTTATGGCCCTTCATTCATTCTCAGTTTCACTCGAGGTTGGAGCGGTCTTTATAGTTCTGTTCGTAATCATTTATTGTGTTTACATCAGATTTTTCCCTAAGTATGCATATGCAGTCTTAATGGTTCCAGTATTCTATGTACTGCACATTCCATTTGCTGCACCTATAGTGATCGCACTTGTAGCAGGTCTTGGTGGAGTTGTTCCAGCTGTTTGTGGAGTGGCTTTATATTACTTCTCTCAGTGTGCATCCGAGATTAATCATCTCCTTGCTACTAAGTCAAACGAAAATGAAATTGAGGCTGTAAAGCAGCTTTCATCTGTACTTATCGGAAATAGGGATATGTACACTACAATGATCGCATTTGCTGTAACAGTTCTTACAATTGCGATCCTTGCTAAGCTTACATTTAATTATGCTATCTATGTTGCTATGGGAGCGGGCATTGTTGTAAATATTATCGGAGCAATCCTTGCTGGTTTTATTATGAGCGAGGATGTTCCTATGGATATGGTAGTTATCGGAAGTATAGTTGGTCTTGTACTTGCCTTCATCCTTAGATTTGGACAGGGTATTCTGGATTATAAGCATACCGAGAGGGTTCAGTTCGAGGACGACGACTATTATTACTATGTAAAAGCAGTTCCAAAGATTGATTCAGAAAAGAAGAAACACGTAGCAGAGTAACTCACAAAAGGGAACGGTGAATTTCCATGGATGTAATATGGACCTTCATTCAGTCCACCCTTAGCAGGTTTTATTTTCCGGACCTGAAGTGGACTGACATTCTGGACATACTTATAATTGCATATATTGTTTATCACATTATTGTGTGGGTAAATTCGAGTCGAGCAAAGACCCTGATAAGGGGTATAATTGTTGTGGCTCTTTTTCTACTTTTTGCGGTAATTGCCAGACTGAATACCATCCTGTGGATTGCCAAGAACTTGATAAATGTAATCATGCTGGCAATAGTAATCCTGTTCCAGCCAGAGCTGAGACGTGCCCTTGATGAGCTGGGAAGAAAGAACTATATTTCAAATTTCTTCAAGTCATTTAATCCAAAAGCTATGGAAGAGAAGAGTCTGGATGATAGGACTATCTATGAGCTGGTTAAAACATCCATTCAGCTTTCAAAGGATAAGACAGGCGCGCTCATGGTAATAGAGCGCGATACTCCACTGGGAGAGTACATTAATACAGGTATCAGTATTGATGCGGTTGTTTCACAGCAGCTTCTTGTAAATATATTTGAGAAAAATACACCACTTCATGATGGTGCTGTAATAATCCGTAAGGACAGAGTTGTAGCTGCAACATGCTATCTGCCACTTACAGATGCTAAAGACATTACCAAAGAACTTGGTACAAGGCACAGAGCAGGCATTGGTATCAGTGAGGTTTCTGACAGTCTTACAATTATTATTTCTGAAGAGACTGGAAGTATTTCTGTTGCATCAAAAGGTAAGCTTTATCAGAATCTTGATGAGGATGCTCTTAGAAAACAGTTATCAAAGTTCCAGGTTGTTAGAAATGAAAGGTCTTCCATGACAAAGATTCTGAAGAAGGAGGACCAGACAAATGAGTAAAAAGATAAAAAGTGTTCTTTTTGATAATTTCCATTTTAAACTCCTTGCTCTGATGATTGCATTTCTTATGTGGTTTGTTGTCATGAACATGGAAGATAGCATTGTATCTAAGAATATTTCCGACATCCCAGTTGAAATGATCAACGGAGAGACAATCCTGGAAAATGGAAATCTTTATAATGTAACTGACGGTGACAAGGTTGATATTGTTGTAAGAGGACCTAGATCAATAGTTGAGGATCTTGAAAGCTATGATTTTGAGGCAACAGCTGATTTATCACACCTTTCAGTTACAAATTCAACCACCATTAAGGTAGTTACAAATTCAAACGTTAGTGCTTCTAAAGCAAAGAAGATTACAATAACACCTATTAATCAGTATGTGACACTTAGTATCGAAGAAGAGGCTGAGAAGAGTGTACCGGTAAGAATCATTACAACCGGCGAGGTTGCTGAGGGCTATGCACCAGGTGCTGGAGTTTCAACTCCAAATATGATTACTGTGAAAGGACCTGAATCAGTTCTCTCTACAATCGTGGAGGCCAGAGCTGTAGTTGATATTTCAGGGGCTGATAAAGAGGTAGTTAAAGTTGCAAATGTAGGATGTATTGATGGTTACGGTTCGGCTGTCGAAAAGGATAACATTACCCTTTCTGCTGGAACTGTAAGCGTAAGCATACCGGTTTATAAAACAAAGGAAGTTCCTGTTAATGTAACCACGGCTGGCGCGGTAAGAGATGGTTACGGTGTTAAGGAAGTTAACTTTGAGCCATCTACTATAACGATTGCTGGAGATGCAAAATTACTTGAAGACGTAGAGTCTATAGATATTTCTGATGTTGTCATCACGGACGCAACAGAAAGTCTTGAGAAGAATGTTGAGATTGCAGGTTATCTTCCTGCAGATGTAATAGTTGCAGATGATACTGTAGATATTGCTGTAAGTGTTACTATTGAGCAGATGTCTGAGAGTGAGATTACAATTAACAAATCAGATATTAAAGTTTTTGGACAAAATAAAGACTACAGTTATACAATCATTTCTCCAGATTCACTTAAGGTTAAGATTAGTGGATTTTCTGAGGATATAGATGGAAAGAATGCAAGCGATCTTGATGCAAAAGTAAATGTAAGCGAGATCGGACCTGGAGAACGTGATGTAGAAGTATCATTCAATGAGTCAGATGTTTACACCATTAAGGATTCGTATTCGGTAAAAGTAGAGGTGAAAAAGACAGAATGACAAAGATGATAGAAAAGCTGCAGGCAGCTATAAATGAATCGAACTATATAGTTTTCTTTGGTGGAGCTGGTGTTTCTACTGAAAGTGGAATACCTGATTTCAGAAGTCAGGACGGCCTTTATAATCAGAAGTATAAATATCCACCAGAAGAGATAGTAAGTCATACATTCCTGGTTCATAAGACTGAGGAATTTTATGAGTTTTATAAAGACAAAATGCTTGCTCCAGATGCTAAGCCAAATGCAGCTCACTACAAGTTAGCTGAGCTTGAGAAGGCTGGTAAGCTGAAGGCTGTAATAACACAGAATATTGACGGTCTTCACCAGGCAGCTGGAAGTAAAGAAGTGCTTGAACTTCACGGTTCAGTGCTTAGGAATTATTGCACTAATTGTGGTAAGGAGTTCAGCAGTACTGCGGAAGATGTTCATGCAGGTGTTAAATACATCCTTGCGTCTGATGGCGTTCCAAAGTGTGATGAATGTGGTGGCACAGTAAGACCAGATGTAGTCCTCTATGAAGAGGGACTGGATAACTATGTTATCAGTCGTGCCATTGAGCATATTTCTAAAGCGGATATGCTTATCATCGGTGGAACTTCCCTTGTGGTTTACCCTGCAGCCAGCTTCGTTAATTACTTTAACGGAAAGCATTTGGCAGTGCTTAATATGGCATCTACAGGCAGAGATTCACAGGCGGATATAGTTATCCACGACAAGATAGGACAGGTCCTGTCTCAAATAACAGTGTAAATTATTTTATGGAGGAAATATAAATGTTTGATTTTGAAGAAATCGTAAAAGTTGACCCTGAAGTGGCAGCAGCCATGACTGACGAGTGGAATCGTCAGAACGACAACCTGGAGCTTATTGCTTCAGAGAATATTGCTTCTAAAGCAGTTATGTCTGCAATGGGAAGCCACCTTACAAATAAGTATGCTGAGGGATATCCAGGTAAGAGATACTATGGCGGATGTCAGTATGTTGACGTTGTTGAAGATCTTGCAAGAGAAAGAGCAAAAGAGCTTTTCGGTGCTGAGTATGCAAACGTTCAGCCTCATTCAGGAGCTCAGGCTAATATGGCTGTATTCTTTGCAGTAATGAACCCTGGCGATACATTCATGGGAATGAACCTTGATCACGGCGGACACCTTACACATGGTTCACCTGTAAATATGTCTGGTAAATATTTCAACTGTGTTCCTTATGGTGTTAATGATGAGGGACGTATTGATTATGATAATGTACTTGCAATTGCTAAGGAAGCTCGTCCAAAGCTTATCGTAGCTGGTGCTTCTGCATATGCAAGAGAGATAGATTTCAAGAAGATGCGTGAGATTGCTGATGAAGTTGGCGCTGTACTCATGGTAGATATGGCTCACATTGCTGGTCTTGTTGCTGCAGGATATCATATGAGCCCAATTCCATATGCTGACATCACAACAACTACAACACATAAGACACTTCGTGGACCAAGAGGTGGTATGATCCTCTGCAGCGAAGAAGTTAATGCTAAGTATAACTTCAATAAGGCTATTTTCCCTGGAATTCAGGGTGGCCCTCTTATGCATGTTATCGCTGGTAAGGCTGTTTGCTTCAAGGAAGCACTTTCACAGGATTACAAGGATTACATGGGTAGAGTAGTAGAGAATGCAGCTACACTTGCTGCAGCTCTTCAGGACAGAGGATTCGACATCGTTTCTGGCGGTACAGACAATCACCTTATGCTTGTTGATCTTAAGAAACTTGGTCTTACAGGTAAGGAAGTTGAGAAGGCTCTTGATGAGGTTCGCATCACAGTTAATAAGAACACTGTTCCTAACGATCCACAGTCACCATTCGTAACAAGTGGTATCAGAGTTGGTACACCTGCAGTTACAACACGTGGTGCTGTTAAGGAAGATATGTTTACTATTGCGGACGCATTTAAGGCTGCTATCCTTGATAAGGACAGTGCTAAGGCTGAGGAGCTTGTTAAGAGTATTACAGACAAGTATCCACTTTATAAATAATTAGGTTTTAAGTTTACGGACTATTAGTGAAATGGAAGAAAATAATAACAATCAGAACAATCAAAATAATAATGACAACAAAAAACGTCCGGGAGGCCCAAATAGCATCCTGGGCGCAATCGTTGTAGCGGTAATTCTTTCCATCGTATTTATTATGGCATTCAATAATTACAGATCTGCTGGGGAAGAGGAAAGAACCTACGACGAGTTCATACAGATGCTGGAAGACGGCGAAGTAAAAGATGTTGAGATTTACGAAAAGAAGATTAAGTTCACACCTACATTCAAAGATAAGAATGTAGAAAATGTTACTTACTATGTAATTCGAACAGACGATTATCAGCTGGTAGACAGACTTGAGAAAGCAGATGTTAAGTTCACTGCAATCGATGAGGGTGGCAATGCAATCCTCAGTCAGATTCTTTACTATGTTGTTCTTATAGCTGTAATGTACTTCCTGACTATGCTCATTATGAGAAGAATAGCAGGTGGTTCAGGCGGCATTATGAACGTAGGTAAGTCAAATGCCAAGCTGTATGATATGACAAAGAATACCGGTGTTACATTTGCTGATGTTGCTGGTGAGGAAGAGGCAAAGGAATCTCTTACAGAAATGGTAGACTTCCTGAAAGAGCCTAAGAAGTATTTGGAGATTGGTGCGAGACTCCCTAAGGGTGCACTTCTCGTTGGTCCTCCGGGAACAGGTAAAACACTTCTTGCCAAGGCTGTTGCAGGTGAGGCTGGAGTTCCATTCTTCTCAATGTCAGGTTCAGAATTCGTAGAAATGTACGTTGGTGTTGGTGCATCACGTGTTAGGGATCTTTTCAAGCAGGCTACTGCAAAGGCACCATGTATCATATTCATTGATGAGATAGATGCTATTGGTAGAAGCCGTGATACAAGACATATGGGCGGCGACTCTGAACGCGAGCAGACTCTTAACCAGCTGCTTTCAGAGATGGACGGATTTGATTCCGAAAAGGGTATTATCATTCTGGCTGCTACTAACAGACCAGAAGTACTTGATAAGGCGCTTCTCAGACCTGGTCGTTTTGACAGACGTGTAGTAGTTGAACGTCCTGACCTTAAAGGTCGTGAAGATATACTTAAGGTTCATTCTAAGGAAGTTAAACTCGATGAGACAGTTGATCTTCATGAGATTGCAAATGTTACCAGCGGTTCGGTTGGTGCTGACCTTGAGAATATCATCAACGAGGCTGCACTTACAGCTGTAAGAAAAGGAAGAAGCCTGGTTTGCCAGACTGATATCCTTGAATCTATAGAGGTTGTATTTGCAGGTAAAGAGAAGAAGAATAACATTCTTTCAGCTGATGAAAAGAGTGTTGTTGCTTATCACGAAGCCGGACATGCACTTCTTACAATGCTTCAGAAGAACACAATGCCAGTTCAGAAGATTACAATCATTCCAAGAACCAAGGGTTCTCTTGGATATGTATGGCAGGCTCCTGAAGAGGAGAAGAATCTTGAAACTAAGGCTGAGATGGAAGCAGACATTGTAATTGCAGTTGGTGGACGTGCCGCAGAGGCTATTAAGTTCCCATCAGTTACAAATGGTGCATCTAATGATATACAGCAAGCTACTCAGAAGGCAAGAACCATGGTTACTATGTACGGAATGTCAGACAGACTTGGTATGGTTCAGCTGGAAGGTATTACAGGTGAGTACCTTGATAGAAGAAGAGTGCTTGAGTGCTCAGATGAGACAGCTACTATAGTTGATGAAGAAGTTAAGATGATCATCAACAATGCTTACGCTGTAGCATATAAGCTTCTTTCAGACAATGTGGCTATACTGGATGCAGTTGCTACTTATCTGATTGATCATGAGTCTATTACTGGTAAAGAGTTCATGGAAATCTTTGATCAGGTTACAGGTGGCATTCGCCCTAAGACTCCTGACTATGGCTCGCTTACATCTGGCGATATAACAAAGGGACTTAAGATTAAGCCACTTATCGCTAAGGGTAAGGAAAAGATAAAGACCAAGAAGCTTAAGGATAAGACCAAGAATAAGGAAAAAAATAAAGATAAAGACTTGGCTGAATCCGAGGCGAAGGAAAAGAAGAAAAAGGATAAGGACAAATACCGCGTATTTGCCAGTTCTGAATTCGAGGCCCGTCGCGACCAGCTTCTGAAAGAAGCAGAGGAAGACCTGATGGAAGACCTCGATGAAGAAGTCAAAGAAGAAGTTAAAGAAGAGGCTGTGGCTGATGCAAAGGTAGAAACTGAAGTAAAGACTGAATCCGAAACAAGGGATGATATTGAAACAAAACCTGAAACAACTACCGAACCACCAAAACCTTGGGAAACAACCGATTCAGAGTAAATATATTTGATATAGAATCCTAATGAGTAATTAAGGGGAAGCGTTTGTTAACGCTTCCCTTTTTCAATAGGATAATCCGTGAACCTTTTGTCAAGGAACTTTCGCGGCATATCCTCACAGCTGGCTACCACCAGCTGCTCCGGTATTCCACGGTTTCCTTGACAACGGTTCCGCGCCGGATGCCATTTTCAATATGCGATTAAAATAAAATTTATCAACCATATTCACACATATGCGATATTATGTAAACTTGACTGGGGGGGGTAACGTGCTAAAATCTCTTATATTTTGAAGAATAAGAGGAGGTTGTAAAACATGATTAAGAAACATATTAAGAAAACTATGTCAATGATATTATCATTAGGCATAGCAATTGGAGGCGCATTTGCTGTGCCATCAATTCCGGTTTTTGCAGATGGTGATGTGGCAATAAATGAAACAAATTTCCCTGATGCAACATTTCGCCAGTATGTAAAAGATAATTTTGACACTAGTAGTCCAAAAGATAGTAAATTATCCGTAGCTGAAATAAATGCTGTTGAAAAAATCGATGTAATGAATAAGGGGATAAAAGATTTAACTGGAATTGGTTATTTTGTTAATCTACAGACCTTATATTGTAGTAATAATTCTCTTGGTACTATAGATGTAAGTCAAAATAAAAATCTCAAGTACTTTTTCTGTATTAATTGTGATCTGACTGCTATTAATGTTACTAGTAATATTAATCTTTGCGAATTATGGTGCGATGAGAATTCAAAGTTATCAGTTGTTGATGTAAGTAAAAATGACAAATTACAACGATTAAGCGTTACATTTTGTAATTTATCGAATATAAATATTGGTAACAATATAGCATTATATGAATTCGGATGTAGCGGAAATGAATTGACATCATTAGATTTAAGTAAGAATACTAATATGCAAAGAGTATGGTGTGTAGGAAATAAATTGACAAAATTGGATGTAAGTAATAATAGCAAACTGGGGATGTTAGTTTGTGATGATAATCAGATTAGTAGTTTGAATTTGGGTAAGCTTCAAAACCTTAAAGGGTTATATTGTACAAATAATAAACTAACTACCTTAGATGTAAGAGGTACATCTTTGGTTAATGCAGTTGTAAATGTGTCGAACGAGGAAGACTATACATACCATATTAAGTGCGATTCATCTTTAAAGATTATTAGAAAGGACTCAGATATTTCGGGTGGGTCTAATAATAATTCTAGTTCTAATAGTGGTTCGAAAAACACTACTCCACAAAAAACATCCCAAAAGTATTCTAATGAATGGGTTGATGGTAAGTGGTACAATGCTGATGGTTCTCAGACCTATAAGGGGACTATGAAATGGAAATGTAATTCCAAGGGCTGGTGGATTGAGGATACAACAGGTTGGTATCCTACATCTAAATGGCAGAAGATTGATGGCAAGTGGTACTACTTCTGCGCAGACGGTTATATGGATTACAGTGAGTACCGTGATGGTTGCTGGCTTGGATCAGATGGAGCCTGGGTAGAATCCTATTCAGGTGGTAAATGGAGTCTTGATAGCACAGGTTGGTGGTATTCAGACAGTAGTGGATGGTACCCAGCAAATCAGTGGCTCTGGATTGATGGAACAAACTATAACTTCAATTCAAAGGGTTATTGCACAAATCCATAATTATGATAATATAAGACTAAGAATGGCTCAACCCACTGCCGAAGGCGGAGGGCGCAGAGCCATTTCTTTTTTTGTCCAGATATGCAACAAATCCTTTCGTCAAAAGTTACAAACTTTTTTGAAGAGTAAGTAAAATGCGTTGTTTTTAGAACACAAAATGCAACAAACACCAGCATTTTGTGTTCGAAAAGTCAGAAAATTGGCGGAAAGAAATCTCTTTTGTGCAAAAACATAAAGCAACAAATACCAGCATTCAAATTCCTTCTTTACTTATTTAAAGTCATGGGATAGATTGATAATTGCTAGCAGAGAAAGGAGAATAGATGGGCAAAATAGATGCAAGAACACATGCCTATATGAGTGATAACAGAAGATTTGCAGATGTAGTTAATTATCTAATCTATGATGGTGTGCAAAGAATAAAACCTGAACAATTACATGAGATGGATCCTATGGAGATTGCATTTCCTTTTGGAGAGGATAAAGGAACGGATGTTATTCAAAAATATAGGGATATATTAAAGTTTGCAAACGTTAAGGAGGCGGATGACAGGACCTACGTAATTATTGGTATTGAGAATCAGGATGAAGTTCATTATGCAATGCCTGTGAGAAACATGTTATATGATGCAGCACAGTATTCAAAACAGGTGAGTAATATCGCCAAGGGTCATAGAAAAAATAAATCTGATAAAGTTATAACAAGTGGTGAATTCCTTGGCGGATATTACAAAGAGGATAAGCTTATTCCTGTTATAACGATCGTAATTTTATGGTCGGATAAAGAATGGGATGGACCAATGTCTCTTCACGATATGTTTGATGGAGTGGATGAAATAATAGACTTTGTTCCGGATTATAAAATGAACTTGATTTCGCCTGCAAAAATGCGAGATGATGATTTTGAAAAACTGCATTCAATAATGGCTGAAGTGTTAAAATATATAAAGTATTTCAATGATGATGAAGTGTTGAAAAATGTACTAGATGATGATATTGTGTATACAGATATAGATAGAGAAACAGCTGATTTGATAAATGAAATTTCGGGACATGATTTGATTTTTGATGAGGGAAAGGAGCGTGTTAATATGTGCAGAGCTCATGATGAAATGAAAAGAAAGGCGGCTTACGCAAGAACTGTTGAAATTGCAAAAGCTTTAATCGAATTAGGACATATTTCGCTCGAGGATATAGCAAAAGCTACAAAGTTACCGATTAATGAGGTTCAGGCTTTAGCTAAACTACAGTAATCTAAAAGGACGTTGCAGTGCAACGTCCTTATTTTTATGATAATTCATCCAGTGTTTTGCCGTATGGTGGGAGAAATTCTTCCACGAAATCTTTGACTTCAGGGAGTTCTTCCTGAAGTTTTTTTATTGCATTTCCTACTGACTGTTTTGCAGTTGAGAATTCAGTGTTGCCGGCTTTTTCTTCTTCGATACATTTGATATATGCGGAGAGTTTGTCGGCTGCTTTTACAAGTCGACGCATGTACTTATCATCAGCGGAGTTATCTGATTTGTAAATTTCTTCAAATGCAGGCCTGAGGTCTGATGGGAGCTTCTCAAGAAGCTTATATTCAGCAATAGTTTCAACCTGTTTATATGCATCCTTGATTTCAGGATTGTAGTACTTAACAGGCGTAGGCATATCTCCAGTAATGATCTCGGAAGAATCATGATAGAGACCGATAAGTGCAGCTCTATCAGCGTTAAGGTTCTTCTCATATCGTGCATTTCCGATAACACAGAGAGCGTGGGCAATCATTGCAACCTCGAGGCTATGCTCACTCAGGTTTTCGTTACGTGAGTTTCTCATTAAAGCCCATCTATCTATATATTTCATTCTTGATACTGTGGCAAAAAAATTATATTCCATAAAACATTTCTCCTGATTTAGCCATGCAAAACGATAAGTAAAATAAAAAGCCTAAGATCGGACTCGAACCGACGACCTACTGATTACGAATCAGTTGCGCTACCAACTGCGCCACTTAGGCATACAAGCGATACTATACCATAATTGGTAGTTTTCCTCAATGATTTTGTATTACAAAATAGGATGATTTTGCATTTCAAAACTGAAAGATTTTGCAACTAAAAAAGCTGAATAATTATCTTTCTAACAGACCTTGTATATGGTAAAATAATTATCAGTTGTGATGAAAGATTATTCGATTTACAACATATATATATTTTATTTTTTTCGTACAAAGGAGGATTACAAAATGAAGGTATTTAAGTGTACAAAGTGCGGTAATATGATCACATATCTTAACAAGGATGCGTGCGATGTTAAGTGTTGTGGTGAGACAATGGTTGAGATTGTTCCTAACACAACAGACGCAGCAGGAGAGAAGCATGTTCCAGTGATTGAGATTGATGGAAACATCGTTACAGTTAAGGTTGGTTCAGTTGCTCATCCAATGCTTGAGGAGCATTCTATTCAGTGGATCGTTCTTGAGACAGAGCAGGGAAGACAGAGAAAGATTCTTTCTCCTGGAGAAGAGCCAGTTGCAAAGTTTGCTATCGTTGATGGCGACAAGGTTACAGCTGCTTATGAGTATTGCAACCTTCACGGACTTTGGAAAGCTGAAGTATAAAAAAGTATTGTGGACGAGGTCATTTGACCTCGTCTTTTTTTGTAAAATTATGAATGAAAGAATACCTATGAAGTGTTATAATAACTTTGTATGTGCAGTTTTTTTAATTAGAAAGAATTCAGGGATGATGAGGATCAGGTAAAGAAAATTAGAAGAAATGGAATAATTAATGATCAAAGAAACTATTAACGATTTACTAAACAAAATCAAACAGGAGAAATGGTATAAGCATCTTTGCACCATAAACAAGCATAAGCTTGAGGTGGGAAAGAATTGTTTTAGATGCGGTCTTTATAAGCAGGGGATTCTTCATGATCTTTCTAAGTATTCGTGGACAGAATTTTCGGTTGGTGCGAAGTATTTCCAAGGAAACAGAAGCCCTAATGACGCAGAAAGAGAAGATAAGGGCTATACCTCTTCCTGGCTTCATCACAAGGGTCGTAATAAGCACCATCTTGAGTACTGGATAGATTATGACCTTGTGAAGCGTGATGGAAGCATGATCGGAATGAAGATGCCTGATAACTATATCGTAGAAATGTTCTGCGATAGGGTTGCTGCCAGCAAGATTTATCATGAGGAGAAGGGTGACTACACGGATAGCACAGCTCTTGGATATTTCTTAAATGGTAAGGCAAAGGGCATTATGCATCCTTATTCAAGAAAGCGTCTGGAGATGCTTCTTAGAATGCTGGCAGAGAAGGGAGAAGATGAGACCTTCGCCTATGCCAGAAGGTATATGGATGGCTATAAAAGATACCTTAAGAGACAGAAATATAAAAAGAAACTGGAGAAGAAACTTGAAAAGAAATTTTCAGATAGACTCATTTCTAGTTTAGACAAGAAATATAATAGAAAACGTAAACACGACATTAAAAGAAATCATATTCAAAAAGATAAATATTTGAGACAGAAATAAAAGATATTACCTGGAGAAACAAATGGCATTCACACATTTACACGTACATACCGTATACAGCTTGCTGGATGGCTTTGCTAAGATTCCTGACCTGGTTGGAAGGGCAAAGGAACTTGGCTTTGATAGTCTTGCCATCACGGACCATGGCGTTATGTACGGCGTAATAGAATTTTATAAAGAGTGCAAGGCCCAAGGAGTAAAACCTATTCTCGGATGCGAAGTTTACGTCGCACCTGGAAGTCGTTTTGATAGAGAAACAGGAACAAATGATGAGAGATATTATCATCTTATCTTACTTGCCGAAAATGAGACTGGATACAAGAATCTTACAAAGATTGTATCTCAGGGATTTACCGAGGGATTTTATTATAAGCCTCGTGTTGATAAGGAAGTTCTTAGAGAACATCATGAAGGTATAATCTGCCTTTCAGCCTGTCTTCAGGGTGAGGTGGCATTTTATCTGAGAAGACGTCTTTATGATGAGGCAAAGAAGGTTGCACTGGAATACAGAGATATTTTCGGTGAAGGAAATTACTTCCTGGAAATGCAGGATCATGGTCTGAGTGACGATACTATCGTTAATACGGACCTTCTTCGTATGTCTCAGGAAACTGGAATTGAGCTGGTTTGCACAAATGATTCTCACTATGTTCGTGCTGAGGATTGGGAGGCACATGATATCCTCCTATGTATGCAGACTGGAACAACTGTAAATGATGAAAACCGTATGCGCTACGAGGGTGGACAGTATTATCTAAAGTCTGAGCAGGAGATGGCAGACCTTTTCCCTTATGCCAGGCAGGCTCTCGAGAATACCCATAAGATAGCTGAGAGATGTAACGTAGAGATAGTTTTTGGCGAGCAGAAGCTCCCAAAGTATGATGTACCAAAAGAGTATCCGGATGCCTTCTCATATTTGAAGTACCTATGTGAGAAAGGACTGAAGGAGAGATACCCTGATACACCACAAGAACTTAAAGACCGCCTGGAGTACGAGCTGGGGGTTATCAGGGATATGGGATTCGTAGATTACTTCCTGATTGTCTGGGATTATGTAAACTACGCAAAGAGCCACGGAATAGCGGTTGGACCGGGTCGTGGTTCTGCTGCAGGCAGTATAGTTTCATATTGTCTCAAGATAACTAATATTGATCCTATCAGATATAGTCTTATCTTCGAAAGATTCCTCAATCCTGAAAGAGTAAGCATGCCCGATATCGATATTGACTTCGCACCAGAAGGTCGCCAGGAAATGATTCGTTACGTATCTGAAAAGTATGGTCATGATAAGGTTGTTCAGATTATATCTTTTGGTACACTTGCTGCAAGAAATGCTGTGCGAAATGTAGGCCGTGTTCTGGATATTAATCGTGGACTTGTGGACAAGGTTGCAAAGTCCATTCCAAATGGTGCCAATTCAATGACACTTAAGCAGGCTCTTAAAGAGAGTCCTGATTTTATAGAATATTACAACACAAATAGTGATGTTAAATACATGGTTGATATGGCCATCAAGCTTGAGGGCGTACCAAGTCACCCATCCAAGCACGCGGCAGGAGTTGTTATTGGTCGCGAGCCAATTGTTGAATATGTTCCACTTTGTAAGAACAGTGGTGAAGATGCAATTTCCACTCAGTTTGAGAAGGACACTCTGGAGCAGCTTGGACTTCTCAAGATGGACTTCCTGGGTCTTAGAAACCTGACGGTTATCGAGGATGCGCTGAAGAACATCAAAGAGAGAACTGGTAAAGAGATTGACATCGATAATATAGATATGGCGGATCCAAATGTATTCGAGCTCATTTCTTCTGGCGAATGTGCTGGTGTGTTCCAGTTGGAGAGTACTGGAATGCAGTCCTTCATGAAGGAACTGAAACCAAACAGCCTCGAGGATGTGGTAGCCGGCATCTCGCTTTACAGACCGGGTCCTATGGATTTCATTCCTCAATATATTAAGGGAAAGAATAGTACAGGACCTATTCAGTATGATACGCCAGAACTTGAACCTATCCTGGAGCCAACCTATGGCTGTATTGTTTACCAGGAGCAGGTTATGCAGATAGTTATGTCTCTGGCAGGCTACAGTATGGGTAAGTCCGACGAGGTTCGTCGTGCCATGTCCAAGAAGAAGGCCGGAGTAATGGAGAAGGAACGTGAGTACTTCGTTTATGGAAATGAAGAACTGGGTGTTCCAGGCTGTATAAAGAATGGCATCAAAGAAGATGTGGCTAACAAAATATTTGATGAAATGACTGACTTCGCCAGCTATGCGTTTAACAAGTCTCATGCAGCTGCGTACTGCGTGGTGACATATCAGACAGCATACTTGAAGAGGTACTATCCACTGGATTATATGGCGGCACTTCTTACATCTGTTAGAGATAAGGCACCAAAGCTCAGAACTTATATCGAGGCAGTCAGAAGAATGGGAATAAAGATACTGCCTCCAGATATAAATGAAGGATATGGCAGGTTTACTGTTGCAGATGGTGGTATTAGATATGGTATGTCAGCTATCAAGTCAGTAGGGGACGCTGTTGTCGATGTGATAATTGAAGAGCGAGAAAAGAATGGTCCGTTTAAGGATTTGCAGGATTATATATCACGACTATCTGGAAAAGAAGCGAATAAACGTACTATAGAAAGTTTCATTATGACAGGGGCATTTGATTGTTTTGGACTAAACCGTAAACAAATGATGCTGGCATTTCCAGATATTGCTGCTGCAGTCAGTGCTGAGAAGAAGAAAAATGCAAGTGGCCAGATGTCACTTATCGACTTTATGGGCGAAGAGGATACAGCCCAGTTCACAGCGGATTATCCAGATGTGCCGGAGTTTTCAAAGGATATAATCCTCAGTGGTGAAAAGCAGATGCTTGGTCTTTATATCAGTGGACATCCGCTGGACAGCATGAGAGATATCATAGAGAAGAGAACAGATATCAAGTCTACTGACTTTGAACTGGATGAGGAGACCGGACTTGCAAGTGCGGTTGATGGAAAGAATTATTCTCTTGGTGGAATTATAGAAAGCATTACTCCTCGCGTGACTAAGCGAGGCGAAAATATGGCAACGATGACAGTGGAGGATCTTTACGGAACAGTAGAAGTTATAGTCTTCCCTAAGTCGTTTGAAAAATACAGATCACTGCTTGAGGTTAATGAGCCGATCATCATAAGCGGCCGGGCTCAGATTTCTGATGACGAGAGCAAATTCATTGCATCTGACATCTATTCCATGAACTCATATGTGGAGCAGGATGAGGCCGAGAAGAAGGAACTTTGGGTTCTCTTTGATGATATGGACGATCTGAACAGTCATATGAAGGACTTCAATTCAGTCCTTAATGAACATAGGGGTTATACACCGGTTTATGTGCAGCTGATGAAAGAAAACAAAGCTATGATGAATAGCATTAAGGTTGATGTTAAATCCGGTGTTGAAGAAGCATTGGTTTTGGAATACGGTAGAGACAGGGTGTTAGTTAGAGATAAGAAGTAATGTTGCTCTAAGTGTAGGATCATTTAGTGGAGGATGTTTTTATGGAGAAGATTACATCTGTTAATAACGACAGGGTTAAACGTGTAGTAAAGATAATGAGTAGTCCAAAGGAGAGGAAGTACTCAGGTAAGTACATGGTTGAAGGTCTCAGAATGGTGAGAGAAGTCAAGATAGACCGACTTGATACGCTATTCATGACTCAGCAATTCTTTGATAAATATGTAGTCAAGGATCCAGCTCTCCTTAAGCTTGTAAATAAAGCTGTGGATAATCAGAAGAGCTTTATTGTTTCTGAACTGGTTCTTAGAAAGCTGGCTGACACCGAGAATCCACAGGGTGTAGTTGCTCTTGTAAATATGAAAGAGTATACGCTGGATGACATTATCAAAGTAAAGGATGGTAAGCCACTCATCCTGATAGTTGAGAGACTGCAGGATCCAGGCAATATGGGTACCATCATCAGAACAGCTGAGGGCGCTGGTGTTACAGGAATTCTTGTGAGTTACGATTCGGTTGATATTTATAGTCCAAAGGTTGTCAGATCAACTATGGGTTCCATCTTCCGCAGTAAGATATGTATTACTTATGACCTTAAGGGCGATATAGAAAAATTGAAGAAGGCAGGCATTACCATTTTCGGAATGCATCTGGATGGACGGTCCATCTATGATGAGGACCTTACCGCGGCATGTGCATTCCTTATTGGAAATGAAGGTGCTGGACTTACAGAAGAGACAAGTGCACAGACAGACAAGCTTCTCAGAATCCCAATGCTGGGTAAAGTTGAGAGTCTGAACGCGGCAGCATCTGCAACCATTGTTTCATACGAAGCATTGCGTCAGAGAATCGCCAGCAGCGAAATGTTCTTCTTATAAAAATAAGGGTTTGTAGGGTTATTATTTACTTGAATTATATATGTATAAGTGTTATAGTGGTTTAGATTTGTAGAGGACGCGATGATTATCAGTAGCGTATCTGATGAAGCTGGATCAGATGATGATACGTGAAAGGATGAATCGCCGAAGTCATGTAGTACCAGCGGCTATGTGGTCTGGGACTTAGATTAAGAGTCTAAGGACTGTCATCTTGAATTCAGGATGGAGTGCTACGGTATAGAGTATATTCTATGGACCGAAACTCCGTTTTGGTCCATTTTTCTGTAAATGGACTAAACAGTTTAGTCAAAAAGGAGGATTTTGAAATGGCTATTTTTAAGGGATCAGGAGTTGCATTAGTTACACCTTTCACAGAGAGCATGGAGGTGGATTACGAACAGTTGAGGAAACTGGTTGACTTCCATGTGGAGCATAAGACAGATGCTATCATCGTTTGTGGTACATCTGGTGAATCTGCTACACAGACAGTTGAGGAACATCTTGAGTGCATCAGCGTAGTTGCTGAGCAGGCAAATGGACGTATTCCTGTAATTGCAGGTACAGGCTCAAATGATACTGTTACTGCTGTAGAGCTTTCACAGGAGGCTGCTAAGTGTGGAGTTGATGGACTTCTCATGGTAACACCTTACTATAATAAGTGTACACAGAATGGTCTTATCAAGCATTATTCAACAGTTGCTGAGAAGGTAAGCACACCTATTATTATGTACAATGTTCCAAGTAGAACAGGATGCAACATTCTTCCTGCTACAGCAGTTAAGCTTGCTAAGGAAGTTGAGAACATCGTTGCTATAAAGGAAGCTTCAGGAAATATTTCACAGGTTGCTGAGCTTGCACATCTTGCAGATGGATGCATCGACATTTATTCAGGAAATGATGATCAGATTCTTCCACTCATGTCACTTGGTGGAATTGGAGTTATTTCTGTAACAGCTAACATTATTCCTGATGATACACATGATCTGTGCCAGAAGTTCTTTGATGGAGACTTTGAAGGTGCAAGAGAGCTTCAGCTGAAGGCTATTGATCTTTGCAAGGCACTTTTCTGTGAGGTTAATCCTATTCCAGTTAAGAAGGCAACAGAGCTTATGGGACTTACTAATGGAGTTGTGAGACTGCCACTTACTGAGATGGAGGCTGAACATACTGAGATGCTTATCAAAGCAATGAAGGACTATGGGATTGAGTTTTAGTTGAGTTTATCTAGCTGCGATACATGAATATATGCTTTTCGACATCGCTTCCGCTCGGTTCGGGCTACCCCTAGCGGATGCTAAGCTCTCACTTCGTACTGCGTACTCGTGAATCGCTAAGCACCGAGACCCGAAACGGTCTCAAAGCATATATTCATGTATCGCAGCATTTACACTTTCAGAGGAGAATAGAAATGACTAAAATTATAATGAGCGGTTGTAGTGGTCGAATGGGCCGGATGATTACGGGACTCGTAAAGGATGGTGAGGGTGCTGAGATAGTTGCCGGAGTTGATGTGTTTGATGATGGTACACTTGGTTATCCTGTATATAAGAGTATTACTGAGGTGCAGGAGGAGGCCGATGCCATAATCGATTTTTCAAATCCTGCAACTTTGGACGCTACTCTTGAATATGCGATAGAGAAAAATGTTCCAGTAGTGCTTTGTACTACAGGTTATTCTGATGAGCAGCTTGCTCAGATAAATGCAGCAAGTGAGAAGGTTGCGCTTCTTAAGTCTGCTAACATGAGTCTTGGTATCAATACTATTATGGAGCTTCTTAAGACAGCTACTAATGTATTTGGTGAGGCAGGTTTTGATATTGAGATAGTTGAGCAGCATCATCACAACAAGCTGGATGCACCTTCAGGAACAGCACTTGCTCTGGCAGATGCTATTAACGAAGCTGCAGATGGTAAGTATGAATATGTTTATGACAGAAGTCAGAAGAGAGAGAAAAGAGATGCCAAGGAGCTTGGTATTTCAGCAGTGAGAGCTGGTTCAATACCTGGTATTCACGATGTCATCTTCGCTGGACCTGATGAAGTTATAGAAATCAAGCATACAGTTTATTCAAGAGCAGTATTCGGAAATGGTGCTATAAGCGCAGCTAAGTTCCTTGCTGGTAAGCCTGCTGGAATGTACGGCATGAAGGATGTTATTGCTGCACAGCTTGGAAATAATTAATGCTATCCTGAATCAACGAAAAGATTTTATCGGAGTTTATTTATGACTGAAGAACAAATACTCTGTAGTGCTTCAAAGTATACTGAGAAGTTCTACCTCAATCCTAAATACTCGAATCTTCCTAAGAAGATACAGGACGAGCTTAAGATTGCTCTTGTAATCTTTACAGAGGAGATTGGCGGAGAGATTTTCCTCTACTTCGATGATGAAGGTGGACTCTCAATCGCGACTGACTATAAAGAAAATGATTTTCTTTATGATGAGATTGGAAGCGGCCTCAAAGTAAATCAGCTTAGGAATGAGAAACGCGAACTCTTTGAACAACTAGAAGAGTATTACGAGTTACTGGACATGTTAAACAAAAAATAAGTCAGTGGGACCAGATCTGGTGACTTATTAAGGAGATTGAAAATGTTATTTGCAATAGATGTTGGAAATACAAATATTACTGTTGGACTTTTTGATGGAGAGAAGCTGTTAAAACAGTTCCGTATGATAACACAGACATCACGCACATCTGATGAGTACGGCGTATTCCTCAGACAGTGGCTGGATATCAATGCATCACCAGAAACAAAGATAGATGCAGTTATCATTTCATCAGTTGTTCCTAATATAATGCATTCTCTTACAAGTGCGATTATCAAATATTTCGATGTTAATCCACTTATAGTTGCTCCAGGAATCAAGTCAGGAATCCGACTTGCAATTCCTAATCCAAAGGAACTTGGTGCTGACAGACTTGTAGATGCAGTTGCAGCTTATGAGATGTATGGCGGTCCGGTTATTGTAGTTGATTTCGGAACAGCAACAACTCACGATCTCGTTCTTGCAGATGGAACATTTTCAGCAGGAGTTACATCTCCTGGAATAAGGCTTGCGGCAAATGCCCTCTGGACAGGAACTGCAAAGCTGCCTGAGGTTGAAATCCGTAAGGTTGATACTGTTCTTGGAAAAGATACTGTATCAAGTATGCAGGCAGGTATTTACTATGGATACATTGGACAGACAGAATACATAGTAAAGACAATGAAGAAGGAATCTGGTCTTTCAGATATAAAGGTTGTTGCAACAGGTGGTCTTGGAAAGATGATCTCTGAAGCAACAGACGAGATTGATATCTACAATCCAGAGCTTACTCTTCATGGACTTAGAATTATCTACGATAAGCAATAATAGTTTATAGATTTATGATGTGAAATATATGTCTAAAGAAATGTTTAAAAACAAAATATTCCTTGGACCAATGGCAGGTGTAACAGACCTGCCTTTTCGCATTTTATGTAAGGAGCAGGGAGCGGATGTAATGGTAACGGAAATGGTATCCGCTAAGGGACTTTTCTATAAGAGTCCCAAGACTCCAATACTGCTTAGTACAGATGAAAGAGAAAAGCCAGTGGGACTTCAGCTTTTCGGAAGTGAGCCGGAAATAATGGCTGGCGAGGCAGTGAAGCTCCTGGATAGAGGTTTTGACTTTATAGATATCAATATGGGATGTCCTGTTCCAAAGATCGTAAATAATGGCGAAGGTTCAGCTCTTATGAAAAATCCAAAATTAGTTGAAGAAATTGTGCATGCTATTGCAACAGCTGTGCCTATTCCTGTAACTATAAAGATAAGGGCTGGTTTCAGCGCTGATTCTATTAACGCGCCTGAAATTGCTGAGGCAGCTGAACGTGGAGGGGCAGCTGCGGTTGCAGTTCATGCAAGAACCAGAGAACAGTACTATAGCGGGAAGGCTGACTGGTCAATCATAAAGAAGGTTAAAGAGGCAGTCAGTATTCCTGTAATAGGAAATGGTGATCTTAAGTCTGCAGAGGACATTCTCCGTATGAAAGAGGAGACTGGATGTGACAGCTTTATGGTGGCGAGAGCTGCCAAGGGTAATCCATGGGTATTCAGGGAAATCAAGGCCGGACTTGAAAAGGGACTGGACCAGGTTCCACCTCGACCAGAGCTGGATGAAATTAGAGATATGATGCTGAGGCATATAGATCTGATGATTAAGGAAAAAGGGGAGTACATCGGCGTCCGCGAAATGCGTAAGCATGTTGCATGGTACACCGAAGGAATATATAATAGTGCGAGACTTCGCAAACAGGTTTGCGAGATCGAGCATGAGGAAGAGTTAATAAGTATTATAAAGGAATTAGGAAAATGAGTAAAAAAAGAATAGGTTTAATAATCGCCGGAATCGTTGCAATGTGTCTACTTATTATAGGCGCAAGCGTTGGTACTGTTCTGTTAATTCGTGGAAGGAACACGGACAGAGCCAAAGATGGAAATGAAGTAAAGGATGTTAACAGCAGTGTAGGTGCAGCTCTTACGGGGGACGGAGTTGAGATTGAAAAGAGTGATTCTTTTGGGAAAGTCGCTGATGATAACACAGTCATGATTTATATGGTAGGTTCGGACCTTGAAAGTAAGGCCGGAGCTGCTACATTTGATATTGCAGAAATGATGGCCAGTGGCGTGGACACATCTAAGACAAATGTAGTCATATTCACAGGTGGTTGCAGCCAGTGGATGTCTGACATTTCCAGCGATAAGAACTATGTTATGAGACTTGATAAGAGTGGTCTTATAGAGGATGGTGCCACAAGCAGCATCAATAACATGGGTGATCCCAATACACTTCTTGGATTCCTGAATTTCTGTACAGAAAATTATAAGTCTGATCATTATACGCTTATCTTCTGGGATCATGGTTGTGGTCCTGTTTATGGATACGGAGTAGATGAGCTTCATAGTAACGATACACTTACCTATCCAGAGATGGAGGCGGCCCTTGTTGCTTCTGATTTTGACAGTAAGAACAAGATGGACCTTGTTGGTTTCGATGCCTGTCTTATGGCTTCTATTGAGTATGCAGATCTTTTCTCATCATATGCTGATTACATGGTTGCATCTCAGGAGGTTGAGCCAGGACTTGGATGGGATTATTCATTCCTAAATACATATAATTCAACAAGTGATCCAAAGAAGATAGGAACAGCAGTGGTAGATGCTTTTGGTGATTTCTATTCAAGTCACATAAGTATGATGAGTAACCCTCTTTACACACTTTCTGTTATGGACCTTTCAAAAACAAATAAGGTTATAGAGGCGAGCAATGACCTCTTTAGTGATATGTATAAAGGTCTCGGAAAAGAAGATTATGCCGAGATCGTAAAGGCAAGAGATAATACAGTCAACCTTGGTTCTACTGCATACGGTTCAAAGGGAGATGCAATCGATGAAGTTGACCTTGGTTCAGTTGCAGATGAGTTTGGTGATCTTTATAAAGGTTCCTCCAAGGACCTGAGTGATGCAATTGATGACCTCGTAATTAAACAGGCATCAAATGTGGATGGTACATCAGGTATATCCATTTACTTCCCATATAATAACCAGATGTTCTATCAGTACTATGGTGAGAAAAGTATTGAAAGCATTTCTATTGGTGAAGAGTATTCAACCTTTGTTGAGTCATTCGCAACAGCATGGGAAAGTGATGGACAGAATGTATCGGACTTTTACACAGAGCTTGATACTGATGAAGAGGAATCTACTGAAGAAGAAACAACAGAAGAGACGACTGAGGAGTCCACAGAAGCTTCTACTGAAGAAGCTACAGAAGCTACCACAGAAGAAACAACTGAGGCGACAACTGAGGAGCCTGCAGAACCAGTTGAGGATGCATCTTCTACAGATGCTGAATATATCGGTTCAAAGAAGACACTTAGTGTAAAGCTTTCCAAGGAACAGCAGAAAAATATGGCTCAGGCAACTTATTCTGTATTTATGAAGAATTCAAGTGATGATACAACTGAGGCATATCTTCCAATATTTACAAATATAAAGATAAAACCTGATGAGAACGGGGTACTTTCAGTTCCTTATGATCCAGAGATTCTTGTTGCTTCATCCTATGATGGAGATACACCATGGCCTTTCAAACAGGTAGAGGATAACCTGGCTGGAAAAACTATTTACCGTTCAAATGGTCAGTATCTTATAAGTTCAATCAAGGACTTCCCAGATACATCAACAGAGCAGGTTGTTTGTAATGTATCCATGCAGGATGGCGAACAGCCTAAGATCCTCAGCTTTGACGCAGTTTCAGATTCAGAGCTTGTCGGAAAGAATGATATGACTCCAGAGGGCTGGGGCTATATGGCATACTATGCACCTACATATCTTCCTGTTACCAGTGTAGATGGTAAAATGCTTCCTTACTCAGAGTGGGATAGAGATGGCATTTTCCATATGGTATACATTTCACTTGGAGAAAACTTTACATTTGCTACTAAAAAACTTTCTGAAATTGACGCAGAGTTTGCGGTTCAGATTACTATCAAGGATGTAAAGGGAAATGTACACGCCACAAGTCTTGTAGATTTCACAAGAAATGCAAGAACAAATACAAGTATCGGAACTGAAGAAGGAAAGATAGATGTTTCTGTTTTCTCAGACCATGTAGTTATTAATTCCTATGAGGGAACGGACACAGAGCTTGTTATACCTGATTCTGTTCAAGGTGTTCCAGTAACTGCTATAGGACAGGAAGCTTTCAAGAATGCAGGGATGACAAGTGTAGTAATTCCTGAGGGCGTAACAAATATTGGTCCGGAAGCCTTTAATGGGTGCGAAAATCTTGAAACCGTTGAGCTACCTTCAACTGTTGAGTATATAGGTATGGACTCATTTGCTTACTCAGAAAAGCTTAGTTCGATTAATCTTCCTGAGGGTCTGAAGACGATAGATGATTTTGCATTTGATCAATGTTCTAGTCTCACAGAGGTGACAATTCCTTCTACTGTTGACTATTATGGACCTGGGGCATTTGCATATACTACTAAAATTACACTGGAAGGAAATGAGAATTACCAGTATCTGGCAGATTCAATCTTTACTGCCGATGGTAAGACACTTGTTCAATGCTTCTCGACAGAGGAAAATTACTCTATACCAAGTGGAACTGAAGTGATAGGAGCATATTCCTTCAGAGATAATCTTGATATTAAGACAGTTGATATCCCTGAGGGAGTACGACTTATTGATGATGGCGCTTTCTTCCAGGCTGAAAATCTTTCTGATATAAAATTGCCGGATTCAGTAGAAGAGATTGGTGACTCTGCATTTGGATGCATAGTATTCACAGAAAAGAAGAAGATAGATAAAATAAGCTTTGGTTCAAAGCTTACCAAGCTTGGTAATAAAGTGTTCAGAGGATTTGAAGTAGGAAGCTTTGAGGTATCAAAAGATAACCAGTACTTCAGTACAGTTGACGGATATCTGACTAATAAGTCAAAGGACGGCCTCATACTTGCACCTACTACATCTGATAATGAAGTGAAGATTCCAGATGGAATAATCAGTGTTTATTCAGATGATTTTATGTCACAAAATGAGGGCGTTGAAAAGGTTACACTTTCTGACTCAGTCAGAGTGCTTAATGCCGATTCAATGTACTCAGTTAAGGAACTTCATATTGGAAAGAAACTGAGATTCATTCTTTCCATGAATATGATGGGAAGCATTCAGAAGTTGACTATCAATGAGAAGAATAAGTACTTTACTATTAAGGATGATGTTCTTTATTCTCATGATATGAAGGAGCTCTACATTTATCCTCAGGAAAAGAAGGATAAGAAGTTCGAGGTGCCTGAGGGAGTAGAGAAGCTGGAGATGGGAGTTTTCAGCGACAATACCTACCTGACAAGCATCAAGCTTCCATCAACACTTAAGGATGTTGGTCAGCGTGTTGGTTCTTACGAGGCAAATGCACTCAGTGAGATTACTACACTTACAAAGATAACTGTAAGCAAGAAGAATAAGAAGTATACATCTGCAGATGGCATTCTCTATACCAAGGATGGTGACGAGGTAGTAGCTATCCCAGCTGCCATTAAGGGAGATGTAAAGATCAGATCCAGTGCTAAGACAATAGGTAAGGGCGCTGTTCAGAGTCTGAAGAATATAAATTCGATTACTCTTCCTGATGGTATGACAACTATCCGTTCCGGAAACTTCTACACTGTTTCGGGAGAAGTACATATTCCTGATAGTGTGAATTATATCTCAGAACGTTCATTTATTGACGCTGGAGAAGCTACAATTTATGGTAAGAAGGGTTCAGTTGCAGAGAGTTTTGCCCAGAGCAAGGGACTTAAGTTCGAGGAGGAATAACCTTGACCATAAAGTCGCTAGGTGTTATAGTTACGCTTATCTATGCGCCAGTGTTTAACTAAGTTTATAGACATTTGGAGAGATTATGTTTAAGAAGATAATAAATATCTTTAAAGACAACTTCAAACTGATTGGTTATATATTTGTTGTGGCTGCGCTTTTAGTGGCTTGTGTTTCTACTTTGATACAGCAGAATTTCCACAAGACCAAGGATATGGGACGACTTGTTTCCATCAATCCACTTTATGATGAGCCGCCACTTACACCAAGTTATACCAAGACTAACTATTCTACTATTAATAGCACAGCCGTTGACGATGGCAGTGGTGTCATTCGTGATGAGGTTGGTGCTTATAGTGATGAAAAGAACCTGACGGAACAGCAGAAGAAAGATAAGGCTGCTCTTGAAGCACTTCTGGCAAGTAATGACAGAAGTGATGATGCCCGAACTACTTCTGAGAATAGAAAGAAAAAGTATAAGCTCAATAATATTGTTGAGGTTAATAACAATATTTCTGTTACTATTTCGGGAAGTTCAGGATCAAGTGGCAATTCAGCTGTAGGTACAGCTCAGTATGCAACAGGTTCAAGCGGTAACTATCTTGGACAGTTCCTTCTGACTGGTTATTGTCCTTGTGCTATTTGTTGTGGTAAGACTAATGGTATTACTGCCAGTGGTAAACTGGCTACCTCAAACCATACTATTGCCGCTGATAGCAGATATTCATTTGGTACACAGATGGTTATCAATGGACAGGTTTATACAGTTGAGGACCGTGGTGGTGCCATTACTGGTAACCATATAGATGTATTCTTCAATACACATTCAGAGGCGCTTGCATTTGGTAAGAAATACGCCGATGTTTATCTGTATGATGGAACAAACGGTACTGATAATTCTGATTCTTCAAATGATTCATCCAGTGAGTCCAGTGAAGATGACGATGATTCAGAAGACGATGAGGAAAATAATGATTAAACCGGGGCTTAGTCCTGAGGAAAGGATATAGAAATGGGATTCTTATATAGAAGTACTAGAAATGAAAATGAAACAGCAACAGCTAGTGAGGCTATCTTAAAGGGACTCGCCGAGAATGGTGGACTCTTTGTACCAGACGAGATACCTGCACTGGATGTGCCTTTCGAAGAGCTTGCAAAGATGGACTACAAAGAGGTAGCTTATGAAGTTATGAGCCGTATGCTTACAGACTTCACAGAGGATGAGCTTAAGGCTTGTATTAATGGCGCTTATGACAGTAAGTTTGATACAGAACTTATTGCTCCAGTTAAGTATCATCATGGAGCATACATCTTAGAGCTGTTCCATGGTAAGACTATTGCATTTAAGGATATGGCACTTTCAATTCTGCCTTATCTTCTTACAACAGCTGCAAAGAAAAATAACATAGATAAAGAAATAGTAATCCTTACTGCTACATCTGGAGATACAGGTAAGGCTGCTCTTGCAGGTTTTGCTGATGTTCCTGGAACAAAGATCGCAGTGTTCTATCCAAAGAATGGTGTAAGTCCAATTCAGGAAAAGCAGATGGTAACAGAAAAGGGTAAGAATACATTTGTTGCCGGTATCACAGGTAACTTTGATGATGCACAGACAGGTGTTAAGAAGATGTTCTCTGATAAGGCACTGGCTGAGTACCTGGATGAAAAGGGATTCCAGTTCTCATCTGCAAATTCTATCAACATCGGACGTCTTGTTCCTCAAATGGTTTATTATGTATATTCTTATACAAGACTTGTGGCTGCAGGAACGATCAAGGCTGGAGATGAGATTAATATTGTAGTTCCAACAGGTAACTTTGGAAATATCCTGGCTGCATATTATGCATCAGTTATGGGACTTCCAGTTCATAAGTTTATTTGTGCTTCAAATGATAACAAGGTTCTCTATGATTTCTTCACAACAGGAGAGTACGATAGAAACCGTGAGTTCATTCTTACAACTTCTCCATCTATGGATATTCTTATTTCAAGTAACCTTGAGAGACTTATCTATAGAATTGCAGGAAACGATGCTGCTAAGAATGCAGAGCTGATGAAGAGTCTTAACGAGACTGGTAAGTACGAGATTACAGAAGAGATGAAGAAGAATCTTTATCAATTCTATGGAAACTATGCAACTACAGATGAAGTTGCCGAAACCATCAGAAAGGTATACGATGAGGACGGCTATGTGATTGATACACATACATCTGTTGCAGTTGCTGTTTATGATAAGTATAAGGAGGAGACTGGCGACAGTGCTCCAACAATTATTGCATCTACAGCAAGTCCATATAAGTTTACTAGAAGTGTTATCACAGCTATCGAGCCAGAGCTTGATTCTAAAGAGGACTTTGAACTTGTAGATGAGCTTGAGAAGATTTCTCAGGTTAAGGTTCCACAGGCAATCGAGGAAATTAGAACTGCTCCTGTAGTTCATGATACTGTTTGTGACAAAGAGGATATGGAGAAGGTTGTTAAAAACTTTCTTGGTATCTAATAAGTATTTGTAGTATTATATTAATCAATTTAAATTATAGCTGTTCATTGGTACCATCCAGCTGATCAAAACTAGGACCGTTAAGATGTTTTAACGCGGATTCTGGATGTACCATGTTCAGAATCCGTTTTTTTTATGACTTCCCAAAGGGAGAGTTGTCGATGAGGTCGACTGAAGAGGTGTTACAATGTATATATTAAAAACAAAATCTGAATTTGATAGCGCACATTTCTTAAAGGATTATAATGGCAGATGCGCAAATATCCATGGACATAGATGGGTAGTAGCCATTGAGGTTGGTTCCGAAACAGTTCTTGAGGAAGGCCCAAACCGTGGAATGGTTGTGGACTTTGGAAAACTGAAGGATGATCTTAAAGAAGAGACTGCTAAGCTTGATCATACTTTTATCATAGAAAAGGGAAGCATTAAGGATACTACAAAGGCTGCTCTGGAAGATGAAGGCTTTAGCATGTTTGAGCTGGATTTTCGCCCTACAGCAGAGAATCTGGCAAAATACTTCTATGATATTATGTCAACTAAAGGCTATGACGTGATACTTGCAAGAGTCTGGGAGACTCCAGAGAATTGTGCGGAATATAGAGCCTAGAGTATAGGGCATAGATTTTAGAAGTTTGTAAGTTATGTAAACTAGAGAAAGATTAATCTAATGTTTAGAGTAGCCGAGAAATTTGTCAGTATCAATGGTGAGAGTAGACGGGCTGGTGAGCTGGCAGTATTCATCCGCTTCACCGGATGCAATCTGAATTGTAGCTATTGCGATACGGCGTGGGCAATACCAGAGGATTCGCCCCATGAAGAACTGACAAAGGAAGAAATAATAGAATATATTAAATCTACCGGGGTAGATAACATTACCCTTACAGGTGGGGAGCCAATGCTTCAGTCAGAGATAAATGATCTGATAGTCGATTGTATTTCACTTAATAAGAGAGTAGAGATTGAGACAAATGGAGCGGTTTCGCTAGAGGACTTGTATGAGGAAATTCAAAAGCTTTCATTAAGAGATGAAGTTTCTGTTACACTGGATTACAAGTGCCCTGGCAGTGGAATGGAAGAATTCATGGTCATGGAGAATTATGATCTTCTACGGGAATATGATACGGTGAAGTTTGTTGTTTCAGACGTGGCTGATTTGGACAGGGCACGGGAAATAATTGAGAGTCAGAAGCTGGTTGAAAGAAAAGTTTCGGTTTATCTAAGTCCGGTTTTTGGAAGGATAGAACCTAAAACAATAGTTGAATATATGATAGAACACAAGATGAATGGTGTGACAAACCAGCTGCAACAGCATAAATTCATCTGGCCTCCTGAAATGAGAGGCGTATAATCTTAGTATTTAGATGAAACATGAAAGTTTGTTTAAGGATACAATGAATGTAATTAGAATAAGGAGAATTTAGATGGCAGTAGATCAGGCAAAAATCAGAGAACATATAAGAGGAATACTCGAAGCGATTGGAGAGGACCCGGATAGAGAGGGACTTAGGGAAACTCCAGACAGAGTTGCAAGAATGTATGGCGAAATCTTCGAAGGAATTGGTTATACTAATGATGAGATTGCAAATATGTTCAATAAAACTTTTGAGGCACCTATAAATAATGACATGGTGCTTGTTAAGGATATTGAGATATTTAGTTATTGTGAGCATCATATGGCGCTGATGTACGATATGAAAGTTTCTGTTGCATACATTCCACGTGACAGAGTGCTTGGACTTAGTAAAATTGCACGTATCGCAGATATGGTTGGAAAGAGGCTTCAGCTTCAGGAGAAGATTGGAAGCGACATTGCTTACATCATGGAGAAAGCAACCCTTTCACCTGATGTGGCTGTTGTTATTACTGGAAAACATAGCTGCATGACAGCTCGTGGAATCAAAAACACCCCTGCAGTCACCCTGACTACTACATTCAGAGGCGCCTTCAAAGACGACCTTGACCTGCAGGAAAGAGTACTTCGTTTGATCGATCTTCGAGTATCAAGAGAAGATTTCTAAGGTTTGACTTATTTGGAGGTAATATGAAGAATAAGAAGGAAGCGGTTGTCGTTTTTAGTGGAGGACAGGATAGTACAACCTGCCTCGTTTGGGCAACTAAGATATATGAAAAGGTTTATGCGGTGTCTTTTGATTATGGTCAGAGACACAAGAAGGAGCTGGAGTGCGCAGCTGATATAGCGAAGGAGCTTGGAGTAGAGCATGTTGTTCTTGACCTTAAGGAGTTAAATGCCCTCGCCCCAAATTCTCTTACAAGGGAGGATATTGAGGTTGATAAGGATGCTCCTGAGGAGGGGCCACCAAATTCATTCGTAGAGGGAAGGAATCTTTTATTCCTTACATATGCTGCCATTTTTGCAAAGACTCACGGAGTGACAGATATAATCACTGGTGTTTCGCAGAGTGATTTCTCAGGTTACCCTGATTGTAGAGATGTATTCATCAAGTCTCTCAATTCAACGCTGGATCTTGCTATGGATTATACCTTCTGTCTCATCACACCACTTATGTGGATTGATAAGGAGGAGACCTGGGAGCTGGCTGACAGCCTGGGTGCATTTGATTTAGTACGCGAAAAGACATTAACGTGTTATAATGGTATTGTCGGTGACGGATGTGGCGACTGCCCATCCTGTAAACTCAGAAAAAGAGGACTGGATAATTATCTGGCAAGAAGAGGTGAAACTAAAGAATGAAAAATCTTTTATTCGTTGTAAATCCGAAGGCAGGTAGAACGGTCATCAAGTCGGATCTTATAAATATAATAGAGATATTTTCAAATGCAGGCTACGCGGTTGAGGTTTATCCAACCAAGGGTCAGGAACAAACAGAGCAGTACGTTTACGAAAATGCTGAGCGTTTTGACCTGGTGGTATGTGCAGGTGGTGATGGTACCCTGGACAATACGGTTGGAGGAATAATGATGCTGGAGCGCAAGATTAAGAAGCGTATCCATATGGGATACATTCCTTGCGGCAGCACAAATGATTATGCCCGAAGCCTGAAGATAAGTCTGGATCCTGTTCAGGCTGCAAAGGATATAGTTGAAGGTGACATCTGCCATGTGGATGTAGGAAAGTTGGAGAATACATTTTTCATTTATGTTGCAGCATTCGGTGCATTTACAGAAATTTCTTATTCTACACCTCAGAACTTAAAGAACGCGCTGGGACATGCGGCCTACGTTATGGAGGCTGGTAAATCCGTTCTGAATATGAAGAGCTATAACATGAAGGTTCTTTTTGATGATGATGAAGTGGAAGGTAATTTTGTATATGGACAGATTACTAACTCCCTTTCAATCGGTGGCTTTAAGAATTTTGGTTCGAAGAATATGTCTTTCTCAGATGGTAAGTTTGAAACGGTTCTGATAAAGACACCGGAAAATCCTCTGGAGCTTCAAAGAATAATAAACAGTCTTCTGATGGATGACCTTTCAGATGAAATGATAGTCTTTAGAAAATCTTCCCGAGTAGTTATAAAGTCTAAGGAAGAGGTTCCTTGGACTGTAGACGGAGAATATGGTGGAAGCTTTAAGACTACAAGAGTTTCTAATATAAGAAAAGCGGTTTCTATGACGCTAAAAGATAAGAGTGCATTCCTGGGATAATATCCCAGGAATCTTTATTTTTAGGGCTTTTTCGCGGTTTCTCTTTTGATAATGAAATACTTTAAAATAATACGGAAATATGCTATAGTATCAATATCTATGGGCTGAAATAATAAGCACATTGATAATGGAGTGAAAAAGATGAAGAAGCAGCTAAAGGAACAGCTGAGACAGTGTGAGAATTTAATAGTTCTGCTGTTTAAAATAATTTTATATTTTCTCGTCTTCTGGACATTCTACAGACTATATGCCATTGAGAACTGGCAGCTGCTGAGTATATCCAGAACTGCTGCGGTAACTATTCTCAGTTACCTTATTTCGGGTTACCTTTTTCTCAAGATTTATGGCGGTTATGATATTGGTAAGAGAAAGAGTAAACCGATTATCATTTCTATAAGCCTTGCAGCTGTAATGACTGATCTTGTAGCGTACATCATGCTCTGCGTCATGAACACCAACGATGCTAATAATAAAACATTTACGCTGGAACAACCATGGCTCCTTTTGATTATTTTTGCGTTACAGATTTTGATCATTGATATTTCTGTTTATGGTGGTAACTGGATATTCTTCAAGATTTATGATCCTGAAAGATGTCTGATTGTCACCTCGTCACAGAGGTCTCTAAATGAAATCAGCAGGAGTGTGCGTAAATACAGACTGCAGTATAAGATATGCAGAAACATAGATTACCGTAACGAGACACTTCGAGATATCATTCAGAAGTACGATACGATTTTTATTTACGATGTTCCTATTAAAGAGAGAACCCAGATAGTAGAGTTCTGCTATCAGAATATGAAGAATGTTTACATCAATCCTGAGATGGCAGACGTGGTTGAGCTTAATTCTCATCACGTAATGCTGGACGATGTTTCTCTCTTCGAGCTTTCATCACTGGGACTCACAGCGGAACAGAGATTCCTGAAGAGGACATTTGATATTATTATTTCAGTACTGGCACTGGTGATAACATCTCCATTGCTTCTTATCTCTGCCATTGCAATTAAGAGTTATGATCATGGTTCAATCTTCTTTAAGCAGAACAGAGCGACACGAGGCGGAAAGATATTCTCGGTTTATAAGCTGAGAACCATGAAAGAGAATGTAGATAATTATCTTTCGGTTATTGATGATGACAGAGTTACTCCTGTAGGAAGGATTTTGAGGAGATTCAGAATTGATGAGATTCCTCAGTTCCTAAATGTAATCAGGGGCGAAATGTCAGTAGTAGGTCCAAGACCTGAAATGCTGGCGAATATATTTAACTACACAAACGATCTTCCTGAGTTTGAATACAGACTCAGAGTTAAGGCTGGTATTACTGGATATGCTCAGATAGCCGGTAAGTATAATACTTCTCCAAAGGACAAGCTGGTGCTTGACCTGATGTACATAGAGGAGTACAGCTTCTGGCTTGATATTAAACTTATCTTCCAGACCTTGATCGTTATCTTTAAAAAGGATTCGACTGAGGGCTTCTCAGTTGAAACAGAATCCACATATGAAAAGTATTATGAAAGTGTTTATCCGGGGGAATACGAATGATAGATATTTTACTTGCGACTTATAACGGAGAAAAGTTTATTGATAAACAGCTTAAATCTCTTCTGACTCAGAGCAGAGATGAACTGGATGATGACCTGAGACTTGTTATAAGAGATGATGGATCCACAGATAATACTGTAAATATCATCAAGAAGAGACTTGAATACTACAGGGCAAAGAGAGAGGACCCAATGGAGGTTCATATCATCGAGGATGATAACAACACAGGTTCTCCTTCAGCGAATTTTATGAAGCTTCTTACAGTTTCCAAGGCGGATTACATTATGTTTTCTGATCAGGACGATATGTGGTATCGCCGCAAGACTGAAGAAACTTACAGAAAGATGAAGAAGCTTGAGAGGATTTATGGAACTGATAAACCTCTCATGGTTCATTCAGATCTTTCACTTATGGATGAGAATGGAAAGAAGATAACTGAGTCATTCTATGAGTATCAGAATCTTCCTAAAAAAGATAAGCTCAGCAGCCTCATGATCCAGAATACAGTTACAGGATGTACTGTGATGATGAACAGAGCTGCGGCAGACCTTGTATCCCAGGCGCCTGCATCTGAGATGCTTCTTATGTATGACCACTACGCAGCTATACTTGTTGCTGCTACAGGACATATTGGATTTGTTGATGATCCGCTTATCAGATACAGACAGCACAGTGGCAACCAGGTTGGGGCTCATGCCGCTGGAAGCAAGGATGAATACAAGATGCGTTTCAATATGGGACGTGATAAGTTCCTGAAAGATATGGACCTTAGCTATAGACAGGTTGGTTTTATCCTTAAAAGATATGGTGACCTGATAAAGAAGACTAAGGGCGAGGAAGTTTACGAGATGATGAAGGAATACTCTAATCTCGTTATGGCCGGTAAGATTGAGAAGATTGAATTCTTCCAGAAGTACGGCGTATATAAAAATGGAGCCATTAAAAAGATGGTTCAGATGATTTGGTGCTAGTTTAGTGGCTGGCGCCGTGGAGATTTTATGAAGATAACCGGAAGCGTTGTTACATACAATAATGATAAGACAATTGAAAGATGCCTTCGTTCAGTTCTCAAGGAAACGGCTGATAAGGATTATGAGTTTGAACTCTATGTTTATGACAATGGTTCTTCAGATAAGACAGTCAGCATAATCGAGGAACAGTTTCCTCAGGTTATCCTGGTTAAGGATACTGAGAATAAAGGCTTTGGAGCGGGGCACAATGCCATCATAAAGAGAGTTAAGTCAGATTATCACTTTGTTATCAATCCTGACATTTATCTCGATATGGATACCATTGGTGGTCTTACAGCTTATCTGGAAGAACATAGAGAGGCTGGACTCATTACTCCAAGGATTCTTAATAACGATGGAACAGAGCAGTTCCTTCCAAAATATTGTCCAACTATCAGATATGTAATCATCAGTAAATTTCCGGGATTTAAATATTTAAGAAGAAGATATACTAGGCAGGATGAAAACCTGTCTGAACCTACAGAAATTGAATTCTGTACAGGATGCTTCTTCGGAGCGAGAACAAAATATCTCAAATCCAAGAAGGGATTTAGTAATAGATATTTTATGTATTGTGAAGACTCTGATCTTTCAAAGAGAGTGAGAGATGAGGGTAAGAAGATAATCTTTTATCCTGACTACACAGCTTATCATAACTGGCAGAGGGATAATACAGGGAATATAAAAGGTGTGATCAGATTCCTGAAATCACTGGTTGTATTCTTTAACAAATGGGGTTGGAGATTTTAATGGATATTAAGAAGCTACTAAAAGCTAATATGGTAAATCTTCTGATTCTCGGACTTATAGTTGGATTCTTTTTAGTCGGAAATCTGCTTTTTCCAGATCATGATAATTCAACTAAGGTGCAATCCATGAATATGGTTATAAAAGTAATAACATTACTCATGGGAACTGCATGGGCTGGTTACACCATCTATTCAAATGTCACGGTAATTAAAGAAAGTGACAATGAAAAAGTAACAGAGGTCAGAGATAGACTTATAAGAGCTGGTAATAAAAGATTCTTTGTAAAAGAAAGAACGCATCTTCTAAATATGCTTGAAAGTTTGGAAAGCAGAAAAAAATATTTCAGCAATATAGAAGATGGAAAACTCAAAGATCTTTACTATATGACAAGAAGTCAGATGATGAGAAACATTACTAATGTTTCAGAATATATAGAATCATTTGATTATATTTCCGGAGTAGATTCGGGTTACGCTAAGGAAATGTGTGACAACTCACAGGATTTACTTAATAGGTTTAATAAGCTTGTTGAGTTAAGTGTAACTTATGATGATACGACATTGGATTATGATACTAGAGAAATAGATGACATGATCGAAGCTCTTCAAGAGATGAGAGATACAGGAAAGGCGAGGTTAGGTTCATGAAAAAAAGTAGTGTTGCGTTAATAATAGGTATTGTATTTGCGGTAGTAATAGTATTGCTATTAGGTATCTTTGCTATCGTAAGGGGTGGAATGAAAGGTAAAACAACAGATTCTATGCTCAAGCATATCAAGGTTTATGAGAGTGACCCAGTTAAGGCGTCAATTTCCCTTGATGATAATACTTTGTATGATGAGCTGCCAGAGATTTCAAAGTATCCTCTTGCTGTAACAGGAAATGCTGATATCAATATCGAGATAATGACATCTCCAGAGAAAGCTGGAGAGAATTATGAGTCATGGCTTATCGATGTTGCTCGTGATTTCAATGCATCAGGAGCTACTACAGAAAATGGTAAGACTATAGGATTATCAGTAAGATCAGTTTCATCAGGTCTTGCTGCAGATTACATTATTTCAAATAAGCACACACCACAGCTTTTCACTCCATCAAATGCTCTTTGGGGTGAGTACATCAATGCTAATGGTGGTAACGTTACTGTTTATAACGAGAGACTTGTTGGAAATACAGCTGGTCTTCTTATAGATAAGACTAGTGAATATAAGACTGCTGAGGATATTATTGCTGCAGTTCAGGAAGGTAAGATCAATATCGGTTATACAAACCCACAGACAAGTTCATCTGGTATGAACCTGCTTCTTACAATCCTTCACAATGGTGATGCTGAGAACATGTTTAGTGACCAGGCAATCGAGTCATTCACTAAGTTCCAGAACAACATTCCTTTCGTTGCATATAATACTATGCAGATGAGAGATAGTGCTCAGAAGGGTACTCTTGATGGAATGATCCTTGAGTATCAGACATATATCAACGAGCCAAATATTAATAAGATGTACAACTTTGTTCCATTTGGTATTCGTCATGATAATCCACTTTATGTTGTAAATGAGGATTACCTTTCAGATGATGAGATGGAAGCTATCAAGCAGATTAATGATTACTGCATGAGTTCAGACTGTCAGTCAATTGCAACAAAGTATGGTTTCAATGCAAACGATGACTATAAGACTGATATGCAGTTTACTGGTGCTGAGGTAAATAAGGCACTTGAGATGTACAAGGCTAATAAGGATAATGGTCAGGATATCATTGCAGTATTCGTTGCAGATTGCAGCGGAAGTATGTACGGTGATCCAATGATTCAGCTGAAGGAATCTCTTTCAAATGGTATGCAGTATATCAATGAGAATAACTATGTTGGACTTGTAAGCTACAGCGACGATGTAACAATCGAGGTTCCTATAGCTAAGTTCGATATGAACCAGAAGGCTTACTTCCAGGGTGGTATCAATGGACTTACAGCTAATGGATCAACAGCAAGTTATGATGCGGTTGTAGTTGCAATGGATATGATAGAGAAAGCAAAGAAGGATCATCCAGATGCGAAAGCTATGATCTTCCTTCTTAGTGATGGGTATCAGAATGTTGGATACGGTCTCAGTACTGTAGAGCCAGCGCTTAAAGAATCTCAGATTCCTGTTTATACAATCAGCTACACAGCTGATGCCGATACAGATGCTATGAGAAAGCTTTCAGAAGTAAACGAAGCTGCAACAATCAACGCCGACAGCGAGGATATCGTTTATAAGATTAAGAGTCTGTTTAATTCACAGATGTAATAAAAGGTTAGTGTTAATAGTAAAACAAGAAGAAGTTCGAGAGGAGATAGAGCGGGGCTGTTGTCCCGCTCTATTTTGAGTTGACAAAAGTTATAAAAAGTTATAAAAGAAATTATGGGTTAAAAGGAATTATGATTAAAAAGGGTAAAAGATTTATTTTTAAAAGAGAGCTATTTGCGGCGTTACTCATCATAGTAATGCTTCTAAGTCTCACATCATGTATGCCTCAGTGGTACACAGATGCCGACATAGCAAAGTTTGAAAGAGAAGGAAAAGCAGAGGTTTCTAAATGGCTGGAAAAGAACATTCCAGATGCTGAGCTGGATGAAAGTTCAGTTACCATTTCCTATGATGCTTTCGGACTTGATGATTTAGTCTTTGGGGAATATATACTAGATGGTGACACTAAGAGCTTTATGTTTGTTCGCGGAAGCGAGGACATGTATACAAACGAAATGTACCATACAGCAGATGATGCAGTTGCTGAAATGTATGCTAAGGGATTTGGACTAAAAAACTACAGCATTAAGCATACAGAGGATTCTTATGACGTTTCATTCTATGTGGAATATAAGAAGTATGCAGATAAAAAAGGTGATGGTAATTTCGAAGTATCAGACGAGAATGGTTTTTACAGGTACTTACCATATGATCTGACTGAAGATGAGTTAGAGGATTTTTTAGAAACAGAAAGTAAAAGGTGTAGCAGGTTCCATGGCTCTGGATGTGACTATGTTCTCGATACGGATACTCTTACGGTACAATATTCAGCTTTGCAATATTTGAGGGACCATCCATTCTTTGACAGCTTTGAAATCTATAATAAGAAGATGGATAGTAGTATCATGCTTAAGGTGGGTTATAATGATGAGAATGATGCGCCAGATACAATTGAGGTTTGGTATTATTATAAGAAAACGTCAACTGCAACAGCAAGTGATGGAGAACCGATATCATATTTAGAACGAGATTATAATAAAACTAAAGTTTATGATTTCGATACACTTACTTTAAAACAGGATTAAATAAATATAGCACTGTCCAGGTTTTAGTGTTAGAATATGGGCGGTGCTTTTATTATGAATATTATGAAAAGAGGAAAAATGAAATGAGTCACGATAAGTATGAAAGTCCTTTATCACAAAGATATGCCAGCAAGGAAATGCAGTATATCTTCTCACCTGATAAGAAATTCAAGACATGGAGAAAACTCTGGATTGCACTTGCTGAAACAGAGATGGAGCTGAATCTTCTTGGAGAAGATGGTCAGCCACGTATCAACCAGGAAATGATTGATGAATTAAAGGCAAATGCTGACTATATAGATTATGATATGGCAAAAGCTGAAGAGGCAAAGGTTCGCCACGATGTTATGGCTCACGTTCATACATACGGTGCTTCTTGTCCTAAGGCTGCAGGAATTATCCACCTGGGAGCAACAAGCTGCTACGTAGGTGATAATACAGATGTAATCATTATGACAGAAGGTCTTAAGCTGGTTCGTAAAAAGCTCCTTAATGTTTTAAACGAGCTTTCAAAATTTGCTATGGAATATAAAGATCTTCCAACTATAGCATTTACCCATTTCCAGCCAGCTCAGCCAACTACTGTTGGTAAGAGAGCTACTCTCTGGATGAATGAATTCTTTATGGATCTTCAGGATATAGATTATATGATCTCTCAGCAGAAGCTCCTTGGTTCCAAGGGAACAACAGGAACTCAGGCTTCATTCCTTGAGCTCTTTAATGGAGACCATGATAAGGTTAAGAAGTTAGATAAGATGATAGCTGAGAAGATGGGCTTCGATGATGTTTATCCAGTATCAGGACAGACATATTCACGTAAGGTTGATTCACGTGTTCTGAACGTTCTTTCAGGAATTGCTCAGTCAGCTCACAAGTTCTCAAATGACATCCGTCTTCTTCAGCATCTGAAGCAGATTGAAGAGCCATTCGAGAAGAACCAGATTGGTTCATCAGCTATGGCATATAAGAGAAATCCTATGAGAAGTGAGAGAATAGCTTCACTTGCAAACTATGTAATCTGCGATGCACTTAACCCAGCCATCGTAGCTTCAACACAGTGGTTTGAAAGAACTCTTGATGATTCAGCTAACAAGAGAATCTCAGTTCCAGAAGCATTCCTTGCAGTAGATGGAATTCTTGATCTTTGCCTTAATGTTGTAGATGGCTTAGTTGTATATGACAAGGTTATTGAGAAGAAGTTTATGGAAGAGATTCCATTTATGGCTACAGAAAATATTATGATGGACGCTACTAAGGCTGGTGGAGACCGTCAGGAGCTTCATGAGAAGATTCGTCAGTACTCCATGGAAGCAGGTGCAAACGTTAAGAAAGAGGGTAAGGAAAATAACCTCCTTGATCTTATTGCAGCTGACCCAGCATTTGGTAAAACTCTTGATGAGCTTAAAGCTCTTATGGAGCCAAGCCTCTACGTAGGACGTGCACCACAGCAGACAGAGGAATATATAAACGAAGTTATCAAGCCAGTCCTCGATGCAAACGCATCCGAACTTGGTCTTACTGCTGAAATTAATGTTTAGTAAGTCAGGCACAAAGGTTTTGAAAGGAAGCAAAGGGATATGAAATATTTCGTAACGGGAGTTTGTGGCCAGCTTGGTCACGACGTAATGAATAATCTTGCAGAGAGAGGTTATGATGGGGTTGGAAGTGATATTCAGCCACAGTACAGCGGTGCCGATGATGGAACCGCTGTTACAAAAATGCCTTACATCCCTCTGGATATTACAGATGCCGAAGCGGTAAAAAGAGTAATTAGAGTTGTTCAGCCAGATGTTGTTATCCACTGCGCAGCATGGACAGCAGTAGATGCGGCTGAGGACGAAGAGAATCAGCCAAAGGTTAGAGCTATTAATGTAGACGGTACTCAGAACATAGCTGATGCATGTAAAGAACTGGATTGTAAGATGTTCTATATCTCTACAGATTATGTATTTAATGGTCAGGGTGAAAAGCCTTGGGAACCTGATTGCAAGGATTATGCTCCACTTTGCGTTTATGGTCAGACAAAGCTGGACGGCGAGCTTGCAGTAGCAAATACATTGGATAAGTATTTCATAGTTCGTATAGCCTGGGTGTTTGGAACAAACGGAAAGAACTTTATAAAGACAATGCTGAACGTTGGAAAAACTCATGACAGAGTGACAGTAGTAAGTGACCAGATAGGAACTCCTACTTATACATACGATTTGGCACGACTTCTTGTTGATATGAGTGAAACAGATAAATATGGTTACTATCATGCAACAAATGAAGGTGGGTTTATTTCATGGTATGATTTCACTTGTGAGATATATAAGCAGGCGGGACTCACTACAGAGGTTGTACCGGTTACAACGGCTGAATATGGAATTTCAAAAGCAACCAGACCTTTCAATTCGAGACTTGATAAATCAAAGCTTGTGGAGGCAGGTTTTGAACCACTTCCAACATGGCAGGATGCTCTTTCGAGATATCTAAAAGTATTAGAAGAACAGAATTAGTTAATAAGCGAGGAAACACCTAAAATGATTGCATTTTCGGCGTTTCCTCGTTATAATTTATAGGATGCAAAAGGTTTTTAAGTAAATGAATAATTTTAAAGAAGGGGAGTTTATTTATGGATAATAACATGAATCCTAATCAAATGGGTCCAGATCCTAGTTTGATGTCAGGTCCTCAACAGCCACAGGCACCACAGCAGGATTTTGGTCAGCAGCCACAGGCTCCACAGCAATTCGGTGGACAGCCACAGGCACCACAGCAGTTTGGTGGACAGCCACAGGCACCACAGCAGTTCGGTGGACAGCCACAGGCACCACAGCAGTTTGGCGGACAGCCACAGCAGCAGTTTGGTGGACAGCCACAGGCACCACAGCAGTTTGGTGGACAGCCACAGCAGCAGTTCGGCGGACAGCCACAGCAGTTTGGTGGACAGCCACAGCAGCAGTTTGGTGGACAGCCACAGCAGTTTGGTGGACAGCCACAGAACCAGTATGGTCAGCCACAGATGGGCGCTCAGCCAGGTATGGTTTATAATGATCAGCCAGCACAGCAGCCAGGCGGACCTGGAATGGGTGGACCAAAGCAGCCACCTAAGCCACCAAAGGAAGGCGGAAGCAAAACTGGTCTTATCATCGGAATAGTTGCTGGTGCAGTTGTTCTTATTGGACTTATTATTACAGCAATTGTTATGCTTGGTGGAAAGAACATTAAGGGTGCTGAAGAAGTATCAGTTAAGTTTATGGAGTCATTCGGTGAACTTGATTTCGATACAATGAAGGAATGCATTCCTGAAGTCCTTCTTGATGAGGATGATTTTGATTTTGTAGAAGAAGATGCTGAAACTATCGAAATGATGCAAGGCTTCAATTTCAAGATAGAAGATATTGAAGTAGTAAGCTCTGAGAGGCTTAATCCTAAGGAAGTTGCAGAAGAGTTTAATTCTGAGCATGATACAGAGATTAAACTTAAGAATGCTGCTTCAGTAGATGTTACAGCTAAAATGTCTATGTCAATTTTAGGCGAAGAAGAATCAGAAGACCTTGATTACACATTTACTTGTGGAAAGATTAAGGGTAAGTGGTATATTATCGATCTTGATGATCACGGCGAAGGCCTTGATGATGAAGAGGAAATGATAGAAGAGGATACTGAGGAAGAAGTCGAAGATGAGGAAGAAGATGAGGCATCTGTAGACGAAGCTGATGAAGAAGAAGAAGACGAAGACGAAATTGACGGCGAAGGCGAGGACGAAGGCGATAAGATTGCAAGCATCGAAGAAGTTCTTGATAAGTCAACAGCTTCATCTAAAATCGTAGATGTTCCAAGTGGAGTTCCAGAAGAGATTTCAGATATGACATTCTCATTCGATGGAAAGATACTTACAATTCCTTGTAAGGTAACTGAGCTCGGTGATGACTGGACATATGATTCAGAACGTTTCTATGTAGATGATCAGGAAATTGAGTCAAAGGAAACATCTTCTATTTATGAGTTTACAAATGATTCAATGGACGATTACTTCTATATGTACATTGGTACATGTAATCCTGGCGATGAAACAGTTGCATATGATGATTCTTCAATAAGATCTCTTGATGCTGATATTGCTTGGTGCGATTCGGAAGATTATCCAGAGATTATCCTTCCAAAGGGTATTACATGGGGATCATCACTTCAGGATGTTTTTGACAAATATGGCGAAGCCGACAGTGTATATGAGGGATATGATGGCGAGTACCTCTACGTATACTATTACTTCGATAAAGGCGATGAGCTGTGTCTGACAGTTGATTACTCAAAGGGTGTTACAGGCATTGAGTGGTATTGCTGGAGTTGGAATTACTAAAAACTTGTAACTAAGAATATCAGAGACCTTTGTGGCGAAAACTGCAAAGGTCTCTTTTTATGGCTAAGGAAGAATAATGCTGGAAAAAAGAGAGCTTAGAAAAAGAATAATAGCGATTAGAAGTGAAATGCAATCTGAAGAGGCACATTTTCTTTCCAATCAGATTTGCGAAAAAATCCAAAGTCTTCAGGAGTATAAACAGGCTGAAAACATCCTGGCTTATATGAGTATTAACAATGAGGTTGAACTTAAAGGCGTAATTGATAATGCTTTAAAATCAGGAAAAAAGGTTTATATACCTAAGGTGGTTTCCAAAACAGAAATGAAGTTCTATCAGTATGACGGATCATTTTCAGAAGGCTCCTTTGGAATTCTGGAGCCAGAGAAATGTAACGAGGAAACGCTATATACTTATAAAGAAAAATCGAATACCTTGGTGATAATACCAGGAGTTGCATTTGATAAGAATAGAAACAGACTGGGATACGGTGGAGGATTCTACGACAGTTTTCTAGGCGGACTAAAGGGGGCTGGCATAAGCAAAGTTGCTGTAGCTTATGAGCTTCAGATAGTGGATGAGGTCCCTTCTGAACAGCATGATCTAAAGCCGGATGCCATCATTACTGAAAAAAGAATTATAATGTAATGCTTTTATTATAAGAGGAGTTGTGGTAGAATAGCCTTTGGCTGTTTTGGAACAGCTGGTAAAAAGTTTATTAAATGAGAAAGAATTTATGGGAGGCAATAAATGGTAACTGCAGTAGTAGGTGCTAACTGGGGAGACGAAGGTAAAGGAAAAATCACCGATATGCTGGCTGAAAAAGCCGATATCATTATTAGATTCCAGGGAGGAGCAAACGCTGGTCATACAATTATAAATGACTATGGTAGATTTGCACTTCACACACTTCCTTCGGGTGTTTTCTACGATCATACAACAAGCATCATTGGTAATGGTGTAGCTCTTGATATTCCTAAGCTTTTCAAAGAAGTAAAAGCTATTGAGGAGGGCGGAGTTCCAACTCCAAAGATTCTCGTTTCTGACAGAGCTCAGATGGTAATGCCATACCATATACTTTTTGATACATATGAAGAGGAGAGACTCGCTGGTGCATCCTTCGGTTCTACAAAGTCAGGTATCGCTCCATTCTATTCAGATAAATATGCAAAGATTGGATTCCAGGTTTCAGAGCTTTTTGATGATGAGCAGTCTCTTAAGGACAAGATTGCGAGAGTTATAGTTCAGAAAAATGCACTCCTTGAGAATCTTTATCATAAGCCACTTCTTACAGTTGAAGGTGTTTATGAAACTCTTATGGAATATAAAGAGATGGTTGAGCCATTTGTTTGTGATGTATCTTCATTCCTTTACAATGCAATTAAGGAAGGAAAGAACATTCTTCTTGAGGGTCAGCTTGGTTCAATGAAGGATCCTGATCATGGTATTTACCCAATGGTTACATCTTCATCTACTCTTGCTGGATACGGTGCCATCGGTGCTGGAATTCCACCATATGAGATTAAGAAGATAGTTACTGTTTGTAAGGCTTACTCAAGTGCCGTTGGTGCTGGAGAATTCGTAAGTGAGATAGAGGGTGAAGAGGCAGATACACTCAGAACTCACGGTGGTGACAAGGGTGAATTCGGTGCTACAACAGGTCGTCCACGTCGTATGGGTTGGTTTGACTGCGTTGCTTCTAAGTATGGATGCAGACTTCAGGGAACAACTGATGTTGCATTTACAGTTCTGGATGCACTCGGATATCTTGATGAAATTCCAGTATGTGTTGGCTATGAAATAGATGGTGAAGTTACAACAGACTTCCCTGTAACAACAAAGCTTAAGAAGGCTAAGCCAGTTTATAAAGTACTTCCAGGTTGGAAGAGCGATATCAGAGGAATTACAAAGTACGAAGATCTCCCAGAGAACTGCCGTAATTACATTGAATTCATTGAGAAAGAAATTGGATTCCCAATCACAATGGTTTCTAACGGACCAGGAAGACATGAAATAATTTATAGATAATATTTATCCCCGTGACTGCTTGCAGTTGCGGGGTCTTTTTTGTATATTTATATATGGGTTGTTTTAATGCAACAGCTCGTTAATAAAATGATACTTATTATTTGGAGGCTATGCTCATGCATCAATTTAAATTACCTTATCACCTTATTGTAGATGACGGAATATTTGGAAGAATCCCAGCTGTTATGGAGGATGTTCTTCCTGGAATAGAAGAGAAGAAAACAATAATAGTTACTGAAGAAAATCTGAAGGGAATCTTCGGTGGGATTATTGAAGGGATAGAGAAGAGTTTTCCAAACAGCGAACTCTATCTGATTCAGTCGGCAAGCTATGATAATGCAGTTGCCTTGGCAAAGTACATAACAATGAATGACATCCAGACTGTTATTGGGTTTGGTGGAGGAACGGTTCTTGATCTTGCCAAGTTTGCAGCATTTGTCAGCAAGGCAAAACTTATCTCACTTCCTACAACTATCAGTAATGATAGTCTTGCTTCACCGGTTTCTGTGCTCGGTACAGAGGGCAAGGCTCGTAAGACATTTAAATGTACTATACCACATGCAATCCTTGTGGATGCATCCGTTATAATGAGTGCTCCTGAGAGACAGCTTCTGGCAGGAATAGGTGATACAGTTAGTAAGTATACAGCACTTAATGATTGGAAGATTGCGCATATAGCCGGAAAAGACTATGTTGATGACTTTGCATATATGATATCTAAGATGGCATTTAACTCTATTGCTTATAATGATATGAAAGAGCTTAAGAGTGTGGACTTTATTAAACGTCTTACTCAGGCGCTTGTTATGGGGGGACTTGCAATGGAAATTGCCGGAACATCACGCCCAAGTAGTGGCTCGGAGCATCTTTTCTGTCATGCGCTTGAGGAAAATTTCGCAGAACATGTAAATGTGCCTCATGGTATTGCAGTTGCAATGGGCAGCTACGGAGCATGCAAGTTCCAGGAGAGAAATATTGCGAAGATTACTCGCATAATTAAGGAGTATAAAATTCCAGTTGCTCCATCAAGCTGGAACATCACTGAAGAAATATTTATCGGGGCTTGGCAGAGTGCTGCTGCAACACGCGCTGATAGATATACAATTCTTAATGAAACAGATCTTTCTACAGAGAGGCTCAGCAAGCTCTATTACGAGATGGAAGATGTATTTGCAAACATGTAAGACATGAGGGTCATAAAGTCAAAAACATTCTTGCTTGCGAGAATTTCGTAAGCAATGGAGCAATCCGTATTTCTTATAAGTGTAAATGATATAAGTGTAAAAGATAGGGGAAATGATATGTCAGAAATTAGTGAGTTAGAAGTAAAACTAGAAGAGAGTCAAAAGAAGCTTAGTGAACTTCAATATGAGATTAATTCCATAAAAATGGAAATGGTCAAGATGAAGGGTACATATACACCGGCTCAGAATCAACAACAAGCATCGCCATATAGACAGGCTCTTCAACAACAACCGGCACAACAGCAACGTCCAGTACAGCAGCAGCCAGTACAGCAACAACGCCCAATGCAGCAACAACCATATGCTCAGGGACAGCCGGTTCAAAATCAGACAGTACAGCAACAGCGTCCAGTGCAGCAACAACCATACGCACAGGGACAGCCAGTTCAGAATCAGTACATGCCACAACAGGCTGCGCAGAACAGGCCGGTGCCTCAGCGTCAGAAATCTGCAAAGGATACAGAGACAATAGTAGGAATCAAGGTTATGGCTATTGTGGCTTCAGTCCTTGTATTCATCAGCTTTGTTCTTTTTGCAATGTACTTAATTCCTGGTCTTACAGACGAGATTAAGATGGCGCTTATGTTCATAGTAAGTTTTGCACTTACAGGTATTGGCCTTGGACTTTGGTCAAAGAAAAGAGATAACATTTTCCTTCTGGCTCTCGGAGCCTGCGGAATAGGCGCTATTTATATATCCCTATTTGTAAGTAATATATATTTCCATATGATAGATCAGATACCACTTTACATCCTGCTTCTTATCTGGGCGGCATGTGTTCTGTTCCTATCAAGGATTAAGCCACTTCTTTTCGAAATAATTGGACTTACAGGAATAGTTATTTCAATACTTTTCGGAACCATACAATGTGTATCAGATAAGGATTCATTATTGCTCGGTATTCTTTCAATTTATATGGTTATTGGTATACTGGCATTTATGATCTTTAGAATAAAAGATAATATTCATTTCGTTGTTTCCAATTTAGCTGCTGCATTTGGTGCATTTATCATAGTATGTGGAGCCAGCTTTTTTAACGGTAATGGTTATTTCCCTGCCGGTGTAATGGTGCTCTTTGCTATCGGTCTTATGATTGCATGCCTAATGCTTATCAATGAAAAGAATTATCATTATCTTCCAATATTTGGTGCGGTTTATTTTATTATTACGACCATAGGAATCGCATCAATGATTGCGGAATCAGGAACAGAATCAAGTACTGAGCTTCTGCTTACACTTTTAGTCTCAGTCATACTTTATGTTGGAATAGAAGTTTATTATAAAAAAGAAATACAAGGTAATTTGCCAGGAATAACTACCAAGAGTGGTGGACTTATTGCATGGGAGATTGTGATTCTCTTTGCGGCTACAATGTGCCTGATCATGCATGCACCACTTAATGAATATATTGGAGTTGTGGCTCTTATTATACCGCTTGTTGTTTATGGCTTTATCTGTGAAGACAGGCAGTCCCAGATAAGTGCAGTTGTTCTCTATTTCATTGCGGCGATAGAGATAACTATTAATCCATGGGCAGGACTTTTCTATATAATTCTTGTATTTGCGCTATTTGTTATTATGATGTGTGTAAATAAGAATTCATATAGCGGAATAATAAAGATGCTTGCCTATATAGTATTTATTATCGGCATTAATATTTGGACCATTTATCTGATGAGCGAAAATGACTGGGACCCAGAGGTCACTTCTACAATACTACTTATGGTAAACGGTGGTCTCAACTTTGCAGCGGTTAAAACTCCTTTCGGAAGGAACTGGCTGACAGAGGACGAAGAAAAATTTATAACGATTACATCTTACGTGATAAATGCATTCCTTATGTTTGTATCATTACTTATGATGAATGATTCTGATTATGCAGTAACACACGTGCTGATTGTTTTGGTTGCAATTCTGCTCTTTACAATTAATTCCTTTACACTGCTTAAGTCGGAGAACGCTCCTAAGGTTATTTATGTTGGACTTAAATTTACAATACTGCTCATATGCATACTTGCATCCTTCGATGCTGTAAATTATGTAATAAGTATTTCAGTATTTATAATGGCTATTCTTCTTATCCTGCTTGGCTTCAAGTTGAAACTGAAGAGTCTCAGAGTTTACGGCCTTGTAACAACCATGATCTTTGCGGTCAAGCTGGTAATGATTGATATAACTTATGATAATGTTCTTGGAAATGCACTCAGCTTCTTTATTAGTGGACTTATCTGTTTTGGTATCAGTGCACTGTACAGTATTGCTGATAAAAAGCTTGCTGCCGGTTCTAACGAACAGAAGAATCTTTCCAATATGCAGTAAATTTGGTATAATTAAATAGTTGAGGGTTTTTACAGAGGACAATAAAGCTAGGAGGATGAGGCATTGCCGAATCTTGTTAAAATTGGTTACGATCAGAAAATAGTAGATATAATATATGAATATGGCAAGGATATTATAGAGAGCGAAAGCTTTCAGCTTGAGAAGAAGCATATTCAGCATGGTACCACTACCACATATGCTCATTCACTTTGTGTAACGTATATGAGTGTGTGGATGGCTCTTAAGAGCAAAAAAGAAGTAAGTATGAGAAGCGTAGTAAGAGGCGCACTTCTTCATGATTATTTTCTTTATGACTGGCATGAAAAAAATGAGTTCCACAGAGCTCATGGCTATACCCATGCAAAACGTGCTATGGTGAATGCTCATCGCGATTTCGGTATTACTTCAAAAGAAGCTGAAATTATTTATTGCCATATGTTTCCGCTTAATATTAGCAGGTTTCCTCATTCAAAAGAGGCCAAGATTGTCTGCATAGCTGACAAGCTTGTGGCAGGAAGCGAAACTATCATGATCATGAAATACAGCCGTGCTATGGCAGGCGCTACAGTATAGGAGTAAATAGATGTCTGAAATGACAGCAAATACAGAGGCCAGAGAAATCCATAAACTGGCAAAGCTGTGCGAAGAACACAATCACATAGAGGCAGATCTTTACGATAAATATCAGGTAAAAAGAGGTCTTAGAGAACAAAACGGAAAAGGCGTCCTTACTGGACTGACTGAGATTTCAACTGTTAATGGTTCGAAGGAAATAGATGGAGTCATTACACCTATTGAAGGACAGCTCAGCTACCGTGGAATTGATATAAATGATCTTGTGAATGGCTTTATGAATGGCCATAGGTTTGGATACGAGGAAACAGTTTATCTGCTCCTGTTTGGAACACTTCCAAATGCGCAGGAGATGGAACGCTTTAACAAGCTTCTTGGCTTTAACAGAAAGCTGCCAGCTGACTTTGTTGAAGATGTAATCCTCAAGGCGCCAAATAAAGATGTAATGAATGCTATGGCTCAGTCTATCCTTGCATTAAATGCATACGACAAACGTTCGGATGATATAGATATACCAAATGTACTCCGTCAGAGTATCAGCCTCATAGCAACACTTCCAATGATAGCTGCATATTCTTATCTAGCATATAGACATTATATGCAGAGACGAGGACTTTATCTGCATAATCCAAAACCTGAGCTTTCTACAGCAGAAAATATTCTCAGAATGCTGAGACAGGATAAAAAGTATGATGAAGCTGAGGCCAGGGTTCTGGACCTTGCACTTGTACTTCATGCGGAGCATGGTGGTGGTAACAATTCTACTTTCACAACACATGTTGTTACATCATCCGGTACAGACACATATTCCTCAATGGCTGCATCTCTTTGTTCACTTAAGGGACCAAAGCATGGTGGTGCAAACATTAAGGTTATCAAGATGTTTGATGAAATAAAAGCAAACGTTAAGGATTGGTATGATGATGACGAGATAGCTAAGTACCTTAATAAAATCCTTGATAAGAAAGCATTTGATAAATCAGGTCTTATTTATGGAATGGGTCATGCGGTTTATTCTCTTTCAGATCCTAGAGCAGTTATTCTTAAGAAATATACTTTGGACCTGGCTGAGAGAAAGGGACGCGAGTCCGAGGCTCATCTTTATAAGACAGTTGAAAGACTGGCTCCACAGGTTATTGCCGAGCATAGAAAGATATATAAGGGTGTTTGTACTAACATAGATTTTTACAGTGGATTTGCATATGATATGCTGAATATTCCAGAAGAGTTTATAACACCTCTATTTGCAATCGGAAGAATAGCAGGATGGAGTGCTCACAGAATTGAGGAACTGACATGTGCTAATAAGATAATAAGACCTGCATATATGTCAGTGGCAGAAAATACTGAATATGTACCAATCAATGAAAGATAAAAAAGGGGCTTGCAAAAGCAAGTCCCTGATTTTTTATTTACATAGATTCAAGAGTTGTACGGATAGCCTTAATGAAGTCCTGAGTGTTAAGTGTTGTTACATTCTCAAGCTCTGTAATAAGTGCTAAGTCCTTAGTCATTGTTCCGCTCTCAATAGTAGCGATAGTTGCTTTCTCAAGCTTATCAGCGAATGCCATAAGATCAGCATTTCCATCCAGTTCTCCACGCTTTCTAAGAGCTCCTGTCCAAGCGAAGATTGTTGCTACAGGGTTTGTAGATGTTTCCTCGCCCTTAAGATGCTTGTAGTAATGTCTCTGAACTGTTCCGTGAGCAGCTTCGTATTCGTATACTCCCTTTGGAGAAACAAGAACTGAAGTCATCATTGCAAGTGAACCGAATGCAGAAGAGAGCATGTCGCTCATTACGTCTCCATCGTAGTTCTTGCAAGCCCAGATGAATCCACCCTTTGACTTCATAACACGTGCTACTGCGTCATCAATAAGTGTATAGAAGTACTCAATGCCAGCTGCATCAAATTTCTCTTTATATTCTGCATCGAATATCTCCTGGAAGATATCCTTGAATGTGTGGTCATACTTCTTTGAGATAGTATCCTTTGTTGCAAACCAGATACTCTGCTTTGTATCAAGCGCATATGTGAAGCAGCTTCTTGCAAAGCTTTCGATAGATGGGATGAGGTTGTGCATTCCCTGAACAACTCCTGGTCCATCAAACTCATGGACAACGACTGATTCCTTTGTTCCATCCGCTGCTGTGTAAACAAGCTCAACCTTTCCTGGTCCAGGAATCTTCATTTCACTTGCCTTATAAACATCACCATATGCATGTCTTGCGATAGTGATTGGCTGCTCCCAGTTTCTTACACATGGAGTGATTCCCTTAACCTGAATAGGTGCTCTGAAAACTGTACCATCGAGGATTGCTCTGATAGTTCCGTTAGGACTCTTCCACATTTCCTTAAGATTGTATTCCTCAACTCTTGCTGCGTTAGGAGTGATAGTAGCGCACTTAACAGCTACCTTGTACTTCTCTGTAGCATAAGCTGAGTCCTTCGTAACCTGATCGTCAGTCTCGTTACGATGCTCAAGTCCGAGATCATAGTATTCTGTGTTAAGCTCGATAAATGGATTCAGGAGTTCATCCTTGATGAGCTGCCACAGAATTCTTGTCATCTCATCTCCATCCATCTCAACAAGTGGGGTAGTCATTTTAATCTTATCCATAATGTTTCCTCCTTGGATTTATCTATGATGATTTAATTATTTACTTATTTGCATCAAGCTTTTCCAAAAGCTTAAGAAGAACTTCTGTTTCTCCGTTTTCTTTAAGAGGTGGAGCAATGTGCTTTGCAGCAGCCTTTACTTCATCCCTTGCACTTCCGATAGCATAGCTTTCTTCTGCGGCAGCAAGAAGTCCAAGATCATTCAGATTATCGCCAAATGCCATGGTTTCCTCTTTAGTAATTCCAAGCTGCTTTTGAAGTGCCTGAAGAGAGCTTCCTTTATCAGCAGTAAGTCCGGTTACATCCATCCACATAATTCCGGCACTTGCTATCTTAAATTTATCCTTCCATTTATCAGTGAACCATTCATTGACGATAGCTTCTGCATTATCTTTATGATAGATAGATAACTTAACAATTTCATCAGTAATGTGAGTTTCAAAATCTCCAACTACTTCGATATTGAATCTATATGAATCTCGCATCCAGTAGAACATTTCACTTTTATCTTCGCAGTATGCTGTATCAAGACCGCTAAGCATGATATCACAATCCTTCAGCTTCTTAACATCAGCAATCATTTCAAAGAGATGTTCTCTATCGATAACGTGCATATCATAAATATGACGGGTATCGCGAACAACAGTTCCGCCTTCAGTGATATAGTAGATATCTTCGCTGACAGGAGCGAAAAGTCTGGCCATGCTGGCAAACTGTCTGCCGCTGGCACCTACAAATATTATGCCGTGTTCTTTAAGTCTGCGGATAACATCAAATATTCTTTTGTCAATTTCAGCTGTGCCATCTGGAACTAAAGTTCCATCGATGTCGCTGGCTATAAGTTTAATCATAATAAAATCCTTTCTGCCCTGCAGAAATACAATATAACCTCGCAGAATTATAACACAAAAATCTTATGCAGGCTATAAATATATGTGTTATCATTAAGTGTGGTGCGTGCTTCCGCGGCGCCCTATATTTCTAAGAGGTTTATGTATGTATAATTATCACGTTAGAAAAAGAAGAAGAACAAGATATACTTATAGATTTGCTGGAATAGTGATCATGATGGTTTGCATATCCCAGGTTGTTATGTTTTTGATGGGATACGGACATACTTATAAGATTGGAACCATACTTGCATTTGGCTTTGCACTTTATGGATTTTATTTATTCATTAATTCTTTTAGAGCTGGAGCTTATGATATTGATTATGAATTCCGTGATGAGGATTTTATAGTTCATACTAAGTGGGGCGACAGACATTATACGTATGGTGACGTTAATGACATTTCTCAGGTCATACCTGAAAATGAAAACATATATAGCCTGATACATATAAGTGTAAAAAGGGCGGACTATGTATTACCATTCTCGTATAAGAAGGAAGTTGCTGACAAGATTTATACCTATGTTAACGACAGAGTTATGGCAGAAAAATTAGAAAACATGGAGAATGATCAAAGTGAACATTAATAAGCTGAATGGACTTAAGGAAAATGGAATCGTAACTGACCTTCATTTATATGAAGAGGTCGGCTCAACAAATGATATGGCCAGAGAATTTGCGAAAAACTGTTTGGCGAAAGAGGATAGGCTTCAGATAAATGAACTTTTTATATCTGAACTGCAGTCTTCAGGAAAAGGAAGACTAGGTAGAAACTGGTCCTCTCCAGCAGGTACTGGAATATGGATGTCTCTTGCAACCAGAGTAGACCTTGAAGGAGACAAGATTCCGGGGATTACTTTACTTGCGGCTATGTGTGTAGCAAGAGCAATACGAAGCATTGCTCTTCAGATAGGAATTCATAATCTGGATGTAAAGATTAAATGGCCAAATGATATTGTGATAAATAAGAAGAAGGTATGTGGTATCCTTACGGAGCTCATAACAGATCCGAAGGGTGGTGGATATGTGGTATGTGGAATAGGTATAAATGTCAATACTACATATTTCCCAAATGAGATCAGAGATAAGGCTGCATCACTTCAGAGTGAATCTGGAGTTGAGTGGGACAGAGAATCCATAGTAGCTTCTGTTATCTCTGAACTGACTTCTTTCATTCGTCGTTATGAAACAGAAAAGAGTCTTGGGTTCATAAAGGATGAATATAATAACCTGCTTGTTAGTTTAGATAAGGAGGTTGTTCTTGTAGAAAATGGAGAGCGTGGAGAAGAGACATTTATCTCCAGAGGAATTGATGAAACCGGAGCTCTTCTAGTAGAGGATTCTGAGGGTGAGATTAAACGCATCATAAGTGGCGAAGTTTCAGTAAGAGGAGTTCTCGGATACGTCTGATATAAAGTTGAAGAAAAAAGTTGATTTTGTTATAATATCTAGCAACTGTGTTCAGAAATACATAGCCGGAGGCATATATGATTGATAATGGAATAATGATGCAGTACTTTGAGTGGTATATGAAAGAAGATCCTGCACTATGGACTGTTGTTAAGAAGGAAGCAGAAAAACTTAAAAAGCTTGGTGTAACATCCATGTGGCTGCCACCTGCATATAAGGGTGCGAATGGAGCTCAGGATGTTGGATATGCTGTTTACGACCTTTATGATCTTGGTGAGTTTAATCAGAAGGGTTCAGTAAGAACTAAGTATGGAACCAAGAAAGAATATCTGGAAGCTATTGAGGCTCTTCAGAAGGCTGGTATAAATGCTTACGCTGATATAGTACTTAATCATAAGATGGGTGCTGATGAAGTTGAGGAAGTTCCAGCTCAGGAGTTTAATGAAGTAAACAGATATCAGATGGTTGGTGAAGGCAAAACTATCGGAGCCTGGACTAAATTTACATTCCCTGGCAGAAAGGGAAAGTATTCTGACTTTACATGGAACTGGACACATTTCGATGGAATAGATTGGGACCAGGAACATTTCAAAAAGTCGTTATATAAGTTTGCTGGTAAAGAATGGAATCAGGGAGTTGATGAACAGTACGATAATTATGATTATCTTATGGGTGCTGACATTGACTTTGATAATAGAGAAGTATTTGAAGAGCTGGTTAAGTGGGCAGTATGGTATGTTGATATAACAGGTGTTGATGGACTTAGACTGGATGCCATTAAGCACATACCTGCATCTTTCTATAGAGATTTCCTCTATATGGTAAGAGAGCAGACTGGTAAAGAGCTCTTCACAGTTGGAGAGTATTGGAGCGGAGATGTTAAAAGACTTGGAAAGTATCTTGAAGACATCCATTCTGAGGCTTCTCTCTTTGACGTACCACTTCATTATAATCTTTATCATTGTTCTAAGTCTGGTGGTGCTTATGACCTCAGAACAATTCTTGATAATACTTTAATGAAGACAAACCCTGTTAAGGCGGTTACATTTGTAGATAATCATGATACACAGCCTGGTCAGGCTCTTGAATCTTTTGTTGAGGATTGGTTTAAGCCAATGGCCTATGCAATCATTCTTCTTAGACGGGAAGGATATCCATGTGTATTCTATGGAGATTATAAGGGTATATCTCACGATAAGATTAAATCCAAGAAGCAGATGCTGGATAAGCTAATGAAGCTTCGTAAGGATAAAGCTTATGGTGAGCAGCATGATTACTTTGATCATCCAAACTGCATAGGTTGGACTAGAGAAGGAGATGCAGATCATAAGGATTCAGGACTTGCAGTAGTTATTTCTGATGGTGAAGGTGGAACAAAGAGAATGTATGTGGGAACGCATTTTGCTGGAGCACATTTCTCTGATGTTATGGGTAATGCAAAATACAATATTAAGATTGATGAGTATGGCTTCGGTGAGTTCTATGTAAATAGAGGAGCGGTTGCTGTATGGGTTCGAAAGGAACCATCGTCAAGATAAGGGGGAGTACCAAATGGCGAAAACCATTAATACTGAAGCGGTAGATGATCTGTTTGCTGCAATAATGACACTTGAGAGCAAAGAAGAGTTTTATAGCTTCTTTGAGGATATATGCACAACAAATGAAATCCTTTCAATTGCTGAAAGATTCGAAGTTGCCAAGTTGCTGTACCAGAATAATACATATATAGAGATAGCTAAGAAGACAGGTGCTTCTACAGCTACTATCAGCAGAGTTAACAGATTCCTTGGAAATGGAAATGGCAGCTGTGATTTTATATTTGAACGTATGGGTGTAAAGAAAGATAAGGAGTGATAAGATAGTGGACCCGAGTGACATATTAGAGTTTGCTATACTAGTTATTTTACTTTTGTTGTCCGGCTTTTTCTCGTCGGCAGAAACAGCCCTGACAACAGTCAGTGTTAATAAGCTAAAAACTTTAGTTGATGAAGGTGGAAAGAAGGCGAAGGCTGCGGCCAGAGTTCTCAAAATGAAAGAGGATTCTTCAAAGCTTCTTTCTACTATTCTGATTGGAAATAATGTGGTAAATATATCTGCGTCTGCACTAGCCACAGTTATAGTTACTAATGTATTTGGAAGTAGGTTTGTTGGACTAGCCACAGGTCTACTTACATTTTTTGTTTTGATATTTGGTGAGATCACACCAAAATCACTGGCTGCTCTGAGTAATCTGAGCATGTCACTTTTATTCTCAGGACCAATCTATATTCTGATGATTATTCTTACTCCGATCATCTGGATAATGAACAAAATATGCAGAGGCATCTTCTTTATACTGAGAGTCGATCCAGATAAGGATCCAAATCAGATAACAGAAAGCGAGCTGCTTAAGATTGTTGATGTGAGTAGTGAAGAAGGCGTTATCGAGAATTCTGAAAAAGAGATGATCAATAACGTGGTGGACTTCGGAGATGCGGTTGCCAAGGATGTAATGGTTCCAAGAGCAGACATGGTCTGCGTTGAACAAAATGCAAGCTATGAAGAAATGCTTGATATCATAAGAGAGGAAAACTACACAAGAGTTCCAATCTATGATGAGTCAAAAGACCATATAGTCGGAATACTTAATGTAAAGGACCTTCTCTTTGCTGGAATAAATGATGAAAAAGAAAAATTCTCAATAAAAGAAATAATGAGAGAACCTCATTTTGTATATGAATATCAGAGAAGTGCTGAAATCTTTGCAGAGATGAAAAGCTCTTCTGTGGCTATGAGCATTGTGCTGGATGAGTATGGTGTGGCTGCAGGTCTCATCACCATGGAAGACCTTGTTGAGGAAATTGTTGGTGAGATAAGAGATGAGTTTGACGAATACGAAGATGAACTTCTTATTGATAAGGGTAATGGCATTTATGATATAGATGGCTCCATGAAGCTGGATGACATCAACGATGCAATAGGATGCAACCTAGAATCAGATGATTACGATTCAATAGGTGGTCTTATGATCGAACTTCTGGACAGACTTCCAGAAGAAGGCGACGAGGTTATGGCCGGAGACATCAAACTTAAATGTACTCATGTTGAAAAGAACAGAGTTGAAAGAGTAGAACTATCGGGAGAAAACTATGGAGAAGAGTCTACAGGAACTGAGACGAGAGATTCGTGAAAAACTGAAGCTGGATTTTATAGTGCCGGAAGATATACCTGATGAAGAAATGTTCATGGAGCAGGTAACTACTTTTATGGAGGAACATCTTCGTAACAACCTCAGAAACGAAGATGAAAAAACTCTTACGAAGGCAATGATCAACAATTACACTAAGAACAAACTTATGCCTCCTCCAGTAAAGAAAAGATATTCCAGAGAGCATTTAATTTTCCTCATATACATTTACTATATGAAGAGCGTGCTTTCTATAAATGATATTCAGAAGATGATGGAACCGCTGCTTAGTGAAGATATGACAGAAGAGAAGCTCTATGAGCTTTATGAGAAGACATTTGAGATGGAAAAAGCTCAGTACTTTAATATTGAGCAGAGCGTAGCAAAAACAAAAGCTATTACAGAGAAGAAGCTTCCTGAATCAGAAGATGAATATCTGAACAAGATGCTTTACATCTTTATGTTGGGCTATGATATTTACAGCAAGAAGCGACTGATAGAAAAACTAATCGATGAATTAGATTAAAGGAGAAAAATTATGATAAGCGCAAACAATGTGTCACTTCGTTTTGGAAAGAAGGCACTCTTTGAAGAGGTTAATATTACCTTTACCCCAGGTAACTGCTATGGCCTCATCGGAGCAAACGGTGCTGGTAAATCAACATTCTTAAAGATTCTTTCTGGTGAACTTGAATCTACAACTGGTGATGTAACAATGGATCCCGGCGAAAGACTTTCTGTTCTGGAACAGGACCACTTCAAGTATGATGAGTTCAGCGTTATCGATACAGTAATCATGGGTAATCAGAGATTGTACGATATCATGAAAGAAAAAGATGCAATCTATGCTAAAGAAGATTTTAGCAATGCAGATGGAGAAAAAGCTGCAGAGCTTGAGGCTGAATTTGCAGAGATGGATGGTTGGAATGCAGAGGTTGATGCTGCAACACTCCTTAATGGACTTGGTGTTGAAACAGAGTATCACTACATGATGATGGGCGAGCTTGAGGACAGTCTGAAGGTCAAGGTGCTTCTTGCCAAGGCTCTCTTTGGTAATCCAGATGTCCTTCTTCTCGACGAGCCTACTAACCACTTGGATATGGATGCGATTGCTTGGTTAGAAGAGTTCCTTATCAACTTTGAAAACACTGTAATCGTTGTCAGCCATGATAGATATTTCCTTAATCAGGTATGTACACATATTGCCGATCTTGATTATGGAAAGATTCAGATATATGCAGGAAACTATGACTTCTGGTATGAGTCTAGTCAGCTGATGATTCGTCAGAAGCAGGAAGCTAACAAGAAGAAGGAAGAGCAGATTAAAGAACTTAAAGAATTCATCGCTCGTTTCTCGGCGAATGCTTCAAAGTCAAAGCAGGCTACATCTCGTAAGAAGGCTCTTGAAAAAATCGAACTTGAAGAAATCAAACCTTCAAGCCGTAAATATCCATTCATCGACTTCAGACCAAATCGCGAGATTGGAAATGAGGTTCTTACCGTTTCACATATCTCGAAGACAGTTGATGGTGTAAAGCTACTTGATGATATTTCATTTACTGTTGGTAGAGAAGACAAGATAGCATTTGTAGGACCTAAGACACAGGCTACAACAATGCTGTTCAAGATACTTGCCGGTGAAGAAGAACCAGATGAAGGCGACTACAAGTGGGGTGTAACCACATCTCAGGGTTACTTCCCTAAGGATAATACTAAGGAGTTTGATAACGACCTTGTTATCGTAGACTGGCTTACACAGTTTTCTGAAGAGAAGGATGCTACATACGTTCGTGGCTTCCTCGGAAGAATGCTCTTTAGAGGAGAGGACGGAATCAAGAAGGTTAAGGTTCTTTCCGGAGGAGAGAAGGTTAGATGTCTTCTTTCAAAACTTATGATAATGGGAACAAATGTTCTTATACTTGATGAGCCTACAAACCACCTGGATATGGAAGCTATCACTTCCCTCAACAATGGACTTATAAAGTTCCCTGGCGTTGTACTCTTTGCATGTCAGGATCATCAGTTCATCCAGACTACAGCAAATCGTATCATGGAGCTTACAGATACAGGACTCATCGATAAGCAGTGTACATACGATGAATACCTGGAGAACGATGAACTTGCTCGTAAGAGACAGGTCATGAATTACGATACAACCAACTAGTACGCGGGACGCAAAATGTGTCTCTCATGCATTTGCATCGATTAGTCTCAATTTTCGTCAAATATGAAGAGAAAGCTTCATGAGACATATCGCGAGCGGTCACTGTTTGAAATAAAAAAACCTTCCTAACATCAGGCGGGAGCCTGATACTTATCGGAAGGTTTTTTTATGAGTTAAAGCCGAGCGATTTTTGTCTCATAGAAGCTTTCTCAAAATATTTAGAAAATTGCTAGCGGGATGCAAATGTATGAGAGACACATTGCGTCCTTTTTTACTATTTAGTTGGGAAATAAATAATCTATGAAATCATTTACTCTGTCATGGTTATCCTGCTGGTCACCAGCGAATCCTACATATACTTTGTCGTAGCCAACGTTAAGTGATTTGGCAAGTTCAGTATCTGATATATCCAGCATGTATTCGCCCATCTTACCATCCATTCCTTCGGCGGTAACAATCCTATCCTTAACTCTGTTGTAGCGATCCTGATCTAAGTATTTATCAAGTGGATAGAAGACATCTGTGGAGCTACAGTAGATGCCACCCTCCATATCGGTGAAGACTACATCGTAATAATGTGCTGTTGCCATGGTAGTGAAGTTTATATATTTTTGACTGTTAGCATTGTGTTCGTAGTCTTTAGTATATTCATCCTTTTTTATCTCGATACTGGTATCTGCTTTAATCTGATAGCCGTTGTATTTGTCGATTGCTTTTGCATAATCATCTATAGCTTTTGAATTAAAGTTAAGAGCGTCTTTACAATTTAGTACAACGTATGAAATGGTGATTGGTCTTGTTCCGCTATATACGTTATAACCTATGTAGGATACTGCTATGATTGCGATGATGGTTATAATGATCGCTTCCTTGTAGTAGTAGAGGAGATAGCTCCGTTTTTCTTTAGGAGTCATATCCTTAATGGTTTCTTCCAGCTTCTCCTTTTTACGCTTCCTTCTATCTTTTCTGGACATAGAACGGAGGTCTAAGCGGTCGTCCTCCTCTTTTTCGATTGGTTTTTCTTCCAGGTCTTTGGTCATTTGTCTCATAAAAAGCCCACCTTTTTTGCTAGTTTTTGGTACATTTATTCAATGGGAATTTTAACATAAATTGCTATTTATTTGCAAACTTGGTTAATATGTACAAAATCACTCATAAAATATAAAAAAAATGCTTGCATAATTGTTCATTATGACCTATAATACACCTATGTTGTGGCTAAAATACTGCGACGACAATAATCTTTCAAGGTTTTCGGACCTTGAGAGTATGCCAAAAAGATACAAAATATAACGAGTATTTCTCGGAATTGGCTTTAAGAGTTTCGGACTCTTGATTAAAAGGAAGCGAATTATGAGTTGTAGGATGTATCGAGGACACACACAAATACATAAAGGAGGGTTTTTTTGTGAAAAAGTTCAAAAAGGCAATGGCTTTATCACTTGCACTCGCTATGGGTCTTTCACTTGTAGCATGTGGCGATAAGGCAGAGGAAACAACAGAGGCAACTACAGAGGCAACAACAGAGGCTGCTGTAGACGACGCAACAGATGATGCATCAGAGGATGAGGCTGAGGTAGTAACTGAGGAAGCTGATCTCTCTAACGATGGTAAGGTTCTCAACATCCAGTGCTGGAATGATGAGTTCGCTCGTAGACTTAGAGATCACTATCCAGGATACGAAGCTAACGATCCTGACGATGCTACAGCAGGTGGAAAGATTGGCGACATCGAAGTTAAGTTCACTGTAACTCCTTCAGATGACAACGCTTATCAGAACAACCTCGACGCAGTTCTTCCAGATAACGCTGATGCTGCTGACGATGACAAGGTTGACCTTTTCCTCGTAGAAGCAGACTATGCTCTTAAGTATGTAAACACAGAGCTTACAATGCCAGTTGCAGATCTTGGTATCGATGTTGACGCTGAGCTTGCTAATCAGTATCAGTATACAAAGGATATCGTAACAGACAAAGATGGAAACCTTAAGGGTGTTTCATGGCAGGGATGTCCTGGTGTACTTATCTAACAGAGAAGCAGCTAAGGAAGTTCTTGGTTCAGATGATCCTGATACAGTTCAGGAAGCAGTTAAGGATTGGGATACATACAATGCTACTGCTAAGACAATGAACGAGAAGGGTTACAAGATGACAGCTACTGCAAACGATACATTCCGTGTATTCTCAGATAACGTTTCAGCTCCATGGGTAACTGATGGAAAGATTCAGATCGATGACAACATCAAGGCATGGGTTGATATGTCAAAAGAGCAGGTAGATGCTGGTTACACAGGTACAGCTGATCTTTGGTCAGATGACTGGTCAGCAGGTTTCTATCCAGATGGTAAGGTATTCTGCTACTTTGGACCAGCTTGGCTGATCGACTTCTGTATGGCAGCTGATGACGAAGAGTCAATCGCTCATGCAGGTGGTTGGGGAGCAACAACAGGACCTCAGGGATTCTCATGGGGTGGTACATGGATCTGTGCAGCTAACGGTACAGATAACCCAGCACTTGTTGCTGATATCATCAGAAAGCTTACAACTGACGAAGAGATCATGACAGGTATCGTTAAGGATGATAACGATTTCGTTAACAACAAGCCAGCTATGGAAGCTATGGCTGCAGATACAAGCTATGGCGATGATGTACTTGGCGGACAGAACGCACTTTCAATGTTCTGCGAAGGCGCTGACAAGATCGACAAGTCAAACATCTGTGAGTATGATCAGGGATGTACAGAGTCATTCCAGGCAGCTATGAAGGATTACTTCGAAGGCAATACAGAGACATATGAAGATGCACTTGATGCATTCTATCAGTCAGTAACAGAGAAGTATCCAGAGCTTACATACTAAGATTCATTCTAAGCTATTGCTTAATAGGGCCGTCACTGGCCTAATCTAAAAATTAAATGCGTGCCTGCTTGGGCATTTGTCCGAGAGGCACGCTTTAATTAACTTTTTTATACACTATCAAATATTGGTTTAGCGGAGGTAGCAGAATGAATAAGAAAAAGAATGGAAATGTTGTACGCTTTAACCGTTGGGGGTATTACTTCCTAATTCCGTTTGTCGTAGTGTTTATTGCATTCCAGCTTGTTCCATTAGTATCAACTATTTACAACAGTTTCTTTGAACATTATTTTAAAAATGGTCTTACAGAAGTTGGACCAACACTTATTGGATTTGAAAATTATAAGACACTGTTCCAGAACGGTGACTTGCTTAAATATTTTGGAAACACAATGTTGATGTGGATTATGGGATTTGTTCCACAGATTATTGTTTCTCTTTTACTGGCAGCTTGGTTCTCAGACCCATCACTTAGACTTAAGGGTAGACCTTTCTTCCAGTCAGTTATCTATTTACCAAACCTTATTATGGCATCTGCATTTGCAATGTTATTCTTTGCATTATTCTCAGATGGTGGTCCTATTAACTCAATGTTAATGAATATGCACCTTATTGATAAGCCATATAAGTTCTTATCACATACAAGTAGTGCAAGATGGCTCGTAGCCTTCATGAACTTCATTATGTGGTTTGGTAATACAACTATTCTGCTTCTTGCAGGTATGCTTGGTATTGATACAACATACTATGAGGCAGCAGAGGTTGATGGCGCAACATCTACTCAGATATTCTTTAGAATAACTCTTCCAATCTTAAGACCAATCCTGATTTTTGTTATGATTACATCACTTATCGGTGGTCTTCAGATGTTCGATGTACCTCAGATTCTTACAAACGGTGAAGGTTCACCTGTTAGAACTACAATGACACTTATTATGTATCTTAATAAGCATCTGTACAGTAAGAACTATGGTATGGGTGGCGCCCTTTCAGTTATGTTGTTTATTATTACCGGTATCTTGAGTCTTATAGTATTCAAGTTTAACCAGCAGACAGATAAGTAAGGAGGGCAGTTATGGAAGAAAGAAATCAGCATGGATTAGGTATCCATACAAGACGTATTGTTGCATATGTTGTCCTTATATTAGTAACAGTTATGTGTCTTTTCTGGTTCTATGTACTTTTCATTAACGCAACCAGATCTAATGCGGCACTTAAGAGAGGATTTACGCTTATTCCTGGTGGTTACTTAGGAAAGAACATTTATAGTCTGTTCCACAATAGTAACCTTCCTATTATAAGAGGTCTTCTTAACAGTTTGATCATTGCTCTTTGCACAGCTGGTCTTAGTACATATTTCTCAACTATGACAGCTTTCGCAATTCATGCATATGACTTCAAACTTAAAAAATTCATGTTTACATTTATTCTTGCAATCATGATGATTCCTACACAGGTAACTGCTCTTGGTTTCATCAATATGTTAAGAAAGATTGGACTTATGGATTCATTTATTCCACTTATCGTTCCAGCAATTGCTGCACCAGCTGTATTCTTCTACATGAAGCAGTACATGGAAGCAAACATTCCTCTGGAGCTTATGGAATCAGCACGTATCGATGGTGCTGGTGAGTTCAGAATCTTCAACTCAATAGCTCTTCCTCTTATGAAGCCAGCTATTGCTGTACAGGCTATCTTCTCATTCGTAACAAGCTGGAATAACTACTTCACTCCAGCACTTGTTCTTAAGTCAGATAGTAAGAAAACACTTCCAATTCTTATTGCAACACTTCGTTCAGCAGACTTCCTTAAGTTTGATATGGGCCAGGTGTACATGTTTATTGCTTTAGCTATTCTGCCAGTTATCGTTGTTTATATCTTTATGGCTAAAAACATCGTTGCTGGTATGACAGTAGGAGCTGTAAAAGGATAATAATTATATGCTAATTAAAGAGCCTAGACAAATGAGATTTTCTCATATGTCTAGGCCTTTTTTTATTTGAAAAATGGCTATAATTGAAGTATAATTACCACGTTATGGAAAAGAATAAAGAGAATATAAAAGAAGAAGTTAATAAAACTGAAGAGTCAAATGAGGCGATTGAGAAACCCACTAAAGCTCAGAGATTCTTCAATGTGATGGATAAGGGAGGCGATTTGTTCTTCCTGAATATCTATTTTACGATTACATGTATTCCTATAATTACTATTGGTGCTGCTATTACAGCTCTTTATACAGTTACTAATAAGATGGTAAATGATAAGGAAGCAAATGTAAAAGAACAGTATTTTGAGGCTTTTAAATCAAATTTCAAGCAGAGTACTACCATCTGGATTGTTGATCTGATCTATATAGCGATAATGTATCTTCAATATTGCTATGTTGTAACAAGTAGTAATGATGTGGCAAGATACTTAATGGTATTTCTGGGATTTGAATTCGTTTTAGCAGCTTTTGCGATTCCGCTTCAGTTTCCGCTGGTTGCGAGATATGAGAATACGACCTGGAATCTTATAAAAAATGCTCTGGTTTTTTCTTTGGCATATCTTGGTACATGGTTCAGAATGTTTTTTATATGGGTATTTCCGGCGGTTTTATATTGGCTGAATCCTAAGATATTTATTTATACATGGTTCATATGGGCTCTGTTTTTAACAGCATTCTTTGCATATGCATGTTCTGTATTCCTTGTAAAATTTTATGAAAAACTAGAAACACCAAAGGAATAGTTTTAAATTAAAAAAATTGTTTAATAAAAAAGGATTATCTAAATTAATGAGTAATAATTAATTTGGGTGACCTTTTTTATTTTGGAGGGGTTAGGATATGAATATCAGGGAAATGTTTGAACAGGAGGAGCACCAGAGACTCAGTGAATATGCGTCTTTCAGTGATGAATCCCGTGGCAGGGATGTTCCTGAAGAGGAAAGCGACATCCGTACTGTTTATCAGAGGGATAGGGACCGCATAATACACAGCAAATCCTTCAGACGTTTAAAACATAAAACACAGGTTTTCCTTGCTCCAGAGGGAGACCATTATAGAACGAGGCTTACTCATACACTTGAGGTGTCTCAGATAGCCAGAACTATTGCTAAAGCAGTTAGATGCAATGAGGATCTTACAGAGGCTATTGCTCTGGCTCATGATATTGGACATACTCCTTTTGGCCATGTAGGCGAGAGAGCACTTAGTAGTATAAGTGGTCGTCCATTCTCTCATAATGAGAATGGTGTAAGAGTAGTTGAAAAGATAGAAAAGGATGGAGAGGGCCTGAATCTTACCTGGGAGGTAAGGGATGGCATTCTGAATCACAAAACAAGCTGCAGTCCTGCGACTCTTGAGGGAGATATTGTGAGGATTTCAGATAAGATAGCATATATCAGTCATGATATTGATGATGGAATCAGGGCTGGTGTTCTCAGCGAGGATGCTCTTCCGGCTGAGTGTACTAGTGTCCTTGGACATTCCACTAGGGATCGAATAGATAAAATGATTCATAATGTAGTTGAGCATACACTGGATAGTCCGCGGGTTAAGTTGTCAGATGAATTCTGGGCAAGCCTGATGGAACTAAGAAAATATATGTTCGAGACTCTTTATACAAATCCTGTGGTTAAGAAGGAAGAGGAAAAGGCTTCATATATTATTCAGTTTTTATATGATTATTATATGCAGAATGCAGATGCGCTTCCAGATGAGTTTACTCATATGATTTCTGAAGGCGAGGATGTTTCTACTGTTGTATGTGATTATATAGCAGGTATGACGGATAATTACGCTGTGGAAGTCTTCCAGGGTCTCTTTATACCAAGTAGTTGGAACAAAATGTAAAAATTATTTAGGAAAAAGATAAAACACTTTTTAGGTGGGGTTATAGATGTATTATTCTGATGAAATAGTGGAGGAGGTACGTTCACAAAATGATATTGTGGATGTAATCTCCGAATACACTGGTCTAAAAAGGGCAGGCAATTCGTATAAATGCTGTTGCCCTTTTCATAACGAAAAAACACCGTCCTTTGTGGTAAGCCGTGAGAAGCAGATGTATCACTGCTTTGGTTGCGGCGTCGGGGGAAATGTTTACACATTTGTAATGAAATATGAGGGCATGACCTTTCCAGAGGCTATTCAATATCTTGCTAAGAGAGCGGGGATTGAACTTCCTGAGGAAGAGCTTTCAGAAGAGGATAAGAAAAGGAAATCCTGGCGTTCAAAGCTGTATGAAATAAACTTGGATGCTGCGGGGTATTTCCATTATCTGCTTACAAAGACTGAGCGTGGAAAGGTTGGATACAAATATTATAAAGATCGTGGTTTTACAGATGAAACCATAAACAAGTTCGGTCTTGGTTATGCTGACATCTACAGAGATGATCTTTATAAGTATCTGAAAAGTAAGGACTATTCGGATGAACTTATGAAGGCAGCAGGCCTTGTAAAGTTCGATGAAAGGGACGGCCCTACAGATCAATTCTGGAACCGAGTCATTGTTCCTATCACCGACATTGGAGGCAAGGTTATAGCTTTCGGTGGACGTGTTCTGGGAGATGCAAAGCCGAAGTATCTGAATACAAAAGAAACAGATATCTTTAATAAGAGCCGAAACCTTTTTGCCATGGATACGGCAAAGCATAGCAGGAAGAAGGGCGTTATTATCTGTGAGGGATATATGGATGTAATAGCCATGCATCAGGCAGGTTATGATAATGCTACAGCTTCTCTGGGAACTGCATTTACAGAGGGGCAGGCTGGTCTTATAAAAAGATATACCACAGATGTTTATCTGGCATATGACAGTGATGGAGCTGGAACCAATGCGGCGATGAGGGCTATAGGAATCCTGAGAAACCTTGGCCTGTCCCAGAAGGTCATTAATCTATCGCCTTATAAGGATCCAGATGAATTTATAAAGAATGAAGGTGTGGAAGCCTTTGATGTCCGGGTAAGAGATGCTCTTAACGGAAGGCTCTTTGAGATAGATTTCAAGTCTAAGAATTATGATTTGAATGATCCGGAAGAGAAGACCAAATTTATGAAGGACGCTGGAAGACTTCTGGCGGGAATAACGGATAAAACGGAACGAGATAATTATATTGAGTCGGTTTCATCCAAGTATTTCCTGAATAAAGATACTTTGTCAGGAGTTGTTTCGGACATAGGAATGGCAGGGCTCGGAGAGACCAGTATAAGCGTGGAGATGCAGTCAGATACCATTGATAATACTGACAGGCGAAAACGCCAGGTTGAGAAGAAACAGAGTAGTCCGGCGGAGGATAATGAAAAGTATCTCCTTACAATGATGGTTAATGAGCAGTATTTGTTCAAGAAGCTGAAAGGAATCATATCTGCTGAGGACTTTACTGAGGATATTATCAGTGATGTGGCAAAGAAGATATTTGATCAATATAACGAAACAGGCAAGGTTGTTCCGGCAACTATACTTAATAGTTTTGATGATGCAGAGTCACAGGAAAAGGTCAGTGAAATATTTACAAAGGAGTTTGAATTTGATACCACTCCATCCATTATGGAAAGAATACTTACAGATGTGATTATCAAGATCAAAACTAATAACATAGATAAGACACTAAGAAATAATTCCAATGTCAGCTACATTCAGCTGGCAAAGGAAAAAGCTGAAATTAAGAAAATCAAAATCAGATTATAGAGAGGTTAAATTATGGCAACAAAGAAAGCTAAAGCAGCTGAGGAAGTAAAAGAAGAAAAGAAGACAACTGCTAAAAAGACAGCAAAGAAGGAAACAACAAAAAAAGAGACTGAAAAGAAAGAGGCTGAAAAGAAAACATCTGCGAAGAAAACTACCAGATCCAGAAAGAAGAAGGTTGAGCCAGAAGAGGTAGTTGAAGAAGTAGTTCAGGATGAAACAGAAGAGGTGGCTGAAGATACTGCTGAAGCTGCTGATGTTGATGAAGGCACTGAAGAAGAGGAAGAGATGGATGCAAGCGATAACATGACAGAAGAAGAGCTTGATAAACTGTTCCAGTCAAAGATTGATGAGCTTCTTAAGGTTGCAAAGAAAAATAATAACATCCTTAAGGATGAAGTTATTATCGATGCATTTAAGGATGCGCATGCACTTCTTACAGCCGACTATTTTGCAAAGGCACTTGGTTTCTTTGAGAGTAAGAAGATTGAAGTTCTCTCTATAACTGAAGATGAAGCTGATATTGATGATGAGGATATTGAATTTGATCTTTCCGAGGAAGAAGAGATTGATCTTGAGAAGATTGAGCTCTCAGTTCCAGAAGGAGTTAGTCTTGAAGATCCTGTAAGAATGTATCTTAAGGAAATTGGTAAGGTTCAGCTTCTTACAGCAGAGGAAGAGATTGAACTTGCTCAGAGAATGGAAGAAGGAGACGAGGTAGCAAAGAAGATGCTTGCAGAAGCAAACCTTCGTCTTGTAGTTAGTATAGCCAAGAGATATGTAGGCCGTGGAATGCTTTTCCTTGATCTTATTCAGGAAGGTAATATGGGTCTTATAAAGGCTGTTGAAAAATTTGATTATAGAAAGGGATATAAGTTCTCTACATATGCTACATGGTGGATCAGACAGGCTATTACAAGAGCTATAGCTGATCAGGCAAGAACTATCAGAATCCCTGTACATATGGTTGAAACAATCAATAAGCTGACCAGAGTATCCAGACAGCTTCTTCAGGAATTAGGACGTGAGCCTAGTCCAGAAGAGATTGCTGAGGAAATGGATATTCCAGTTGAGAGAGTTAGAGAAATTCAGAAGATTTCACAGGAGCCTGTTTCACTTGAGACACCTATCGGTGAAGAGGAAGACAGTCACTTAGGAGACTTCCTTCCAGATGAGGATATTCCTGCACCATCAGAGGCTGCTGCATCTACTATCCTTAAGGAACAGCTTGTTGAGGTTCTTGGAACTCTTACAGAAAGAGAGCAGAAGGTTCTTCGTCTCAGATTTGGTCTTGATGACGGAAGAGCAAGAACACTTGAAGAGGTTGGTAGAGAATTTAATGTAACTCGTGAGCGTATAAGACAGATTGAGGCAAAGGCTCTTAGAAAGCTGAGACATCCAAGCCGTTCACGTAAGCTTAAGGAGTTCTTAGAGTAATGAAACCATCTTTATCAAAAAGGATGATGTGTCTGGCCAATATGGTAACTCCCGGGAAGAGAATTGCTGATATTGGTTGTGACCATGCTCTTGTATCTATTTATCTTGTTTCTGAGGGCATTTCGCCTAAGGTTCTTGCTATGGATATAGGAGAAGGGCCTCTTGAGGCTGCAAAAGCAAATATTGAAAAGTATGGATTATCTGAAAGTATTGAAACCAGATTGTCTGATGGAATGAGTGAATTAAAACCAGGGGAAACCGATGGGGCGGTAATTGCCGGAATGGGTGGACTTACTATTGTTGGTATCCTGGAAAGAAGTTTACATAATATTAAATCTGGTTATGAACTTGTTCTTTCTCCGCAATCTGAAATTCCAGAGGTGAGGTCATTTCTCAGAACTCATGGGATAAAGATTATCGACGAAGAAATGATAATTGAAGATGATAAATACTACAATATTATAAAAGCCGTTGCAACAGATGAGGAGCTAATTGACACTAATGAATTATATGATGCTTACAGTCAGTTTCTCATAGAAAAAAAATCACCGATATATCTAAGGTATCTTGAGGGAAATCTTGAAAAGATGAATGGCATCTACTGCAGACTGTCAAAACAGGATGGGGATAAGGTTATTGACAGGATGGCAGAAATTAGAGACGAAGTAGATGACATTGCAAAGATACTGGATATGATGAAATAGATTTTTATTTATTGGTTATGGGTTTCTAAGAAGGAGAAGTATATGACATTATTAGAACTATATAAAGAACAACATGGGGAAGATACGAAGCAGGTAGTAGCAGCATATGTTAATGGAAAGCTGCGTGAGCTTCGTGTTGAGGTAGATCCAGAGGACAAGGTTGAATTTATTCCTTACTTCAGTTCTATTGGATACGATTTTTACAAAAGAAGTATTATTCTTCTTTTAATGAAAGCTGCAAGAGATGTTATTGGAAAAGAAGACGGAGAATACAAGATCAATGTGATGTATTCAATGCGTCATGGATTTTTCTGTCAGCTCCTTAGTGATGCTGTTACTCTTACTGATGAACTTTTAGAGGGCTTTAAAAACCGTATGAAAGAATTGGTAGAGGCTGACATTACCATTGAAAAAACTGTTTGCAATACAGCAGATATGAGAGAAGATTTTGCAAAACGTGCACTTCCTGGAAAGGCTAGTCTGCTTAAGTTTAGAAAATCTTCTAAGATCAATATTTATTCTCTTGATGGATATAGAGATTATTATTATGGATATATGGTTCCATCTACGGGCTATTTAAAAGAGTTTGATCTGGTACGTTATGATGATGGATTTGTTGTAGTGATTCCTGAAAAATCAACAGGAAAGCTTCCGACGGAGTATACATTCCCTAATAAGCTGTATCAGACTCTCAGACAATCTGAGGACTGGGGCAGAAAGCTAAATGCAAACTACGTTGGTGACATTAATAATGCCATCGTTAACGGCGGCGTGAACAATATGATTCTTGTTCAGGAAGCCCTGATGGAAAAACAGATAGGTGATATTGCCAAGGAAATAATTGATGGAGATAAGAAGCTTGTTCTTATAGCTGGTCCATCTTCTTCAGGTAAGACAACCTTCTCCAACAGACTCAGTATTCAGCTTATGACATATGGAGTACATCCACATCCAATTGCAATGGATAACTTCTTTAAGGAAAGAAGTGAAACTCCTGTGGATGAAAATGGAGATTATGATTTTGAATGCCTGGAGGCTCTTGATCTGGATCTTCTTGAAAACACAATGGAAAGACTTCTAAATGGAGAAGAAGTTCAAATGCCAACCTTCGACTTCACAGTAGGTAAGAAGGTATTTGACGGAACCACACTTAAGCTTGGAAGTGATGATGTTATAGTCATGGAAGGCATTCACGCACTTAATCCAGAAGCAACAAAAACTTTATCGAAGGATAGCTGTTATAAGATTTACATTAGTGCTCTTACACAGCTTAATATAGACGAACATAATAGAATTTCTACGACTGATACAAGGCTTCTTCGTAGAATAGTCAGAGATGCCAGAACAAGGGGACATTCGGCAACGAGGACTATTAAGATGTGGCCTTCAGTAAGACGTGGAGAAGAAAAGTACATCTTCCCATTCCAGGAAGAGGCAGATGCAATGTTTAACTCAGCTCTGCTTTATGAGTTGTCTGCAATTAAAACATTTGCAGAACCACTTCTTTATGGAGTGCCTGAGGATTCAGAAGAATTCTTTGAAGCAAAAAGATTGCTTAAGTTCCTGGGATATTTCCTTGGAATAGATGTTCAGAGCGTACCACAGAATTCTCTTATGAGAGAATTTATCGGTGGGGGATGTTTCAAGGTGTGAAGGTTTGAAGGTTTGTCATGCAATTGCATGAACTTATAAATCACAAAAAGACGAGCAGGACTGTAAGCCGGGTTCTGTCTAGGATGATCATCTATCTAGACTCTGTGTTGCCACAGAGTTCAAGCAACCTACCTGAAGCTCGGCGGGCAGCGTCTACGCTTCGTCTTGGTCTTGCATCGGATGGGGTTTACAATGCCCTGTCTGTCACCAGCCAGGCGGTGAGCTCTTACCTCGCCATTTCACCCTTACCTTAATCAAAATTGAAAAAGGCGGTATACTTTCTGCTGCACTTTCCTGTGAGTCACCTCAACTGGACGTTATCCAGCATCCTGCCCTGCGATGCCCGGACTTTCCTCACGATCACCAGGTGATCCCGCGATCATCTATCCTACTCGCAGGAAGAAATATAGCATATTATTATGAAGGTGTCAAAGTAATGACAAGGAGGAACATAATGAAGAAGAGAAGACTGATAACGGTCATACTAGCTTTTGTTCTGTGTATAGGACTCGTTATCCCTTTAGCAAATGTGGATACATTTGCGGCTAGAAGTGATTTTGACATTGAAGTAAACGGCTCTCCATCCAATGGTGGAGACAGCTATACCATAGATGTTGATATTACAAATAATGATGATAACTTTGCGGGGAGTATGAGAGTTTGTGTTTCATATGATAGCTACGCTGTTGGTTATGATGTGGATATTTCTATTCCAAAGGGAAGCACTAAAACTTATACGGTGACGGTTCCGGCTAGAAATCTCGCTGGATTAAATGATGTTGTTGTTGTAAAAATCAATAATTTAAAAGGGAAACAAGTTTATAAAGAAAAATTTAGTTATGTTTTTAATGACGCAGGAAGTAACTTCAATCTGGGTATTCTTTCTGATCATCCTGATAGACTTTCAAACCTGGATAATGATGGAGATACAATTAATTACAATGGTAACAAGTCCTATGTAAAACTCGTTGAGGTAGATGATACCAAATTAACCAGTGAACTAAGTAATCTTAATGGTCTTATAATCAATGATTATGATACATCAACCCTTTCAGATGAAACAGTTGTAGATATCATGAACTGGGTTAGTGATGGAGGAGTTCTTGTTCTCGGCCTTGGAAAAAATGGGGAACGTGTTTTATCCGGTTTGGAACTACTTATTGATGTTCAAATCGATGGGGATTATGAAGTTGAGTATACGGATAGTGAAAATAATAAGCTTGGTGGATCATATACAGCTTCAAACATAACATATGGCGCGGATTTCATTTACGCTTCTTCACTTAATGAATATGCATTTTCAGGTAGTGGACTGGTGGATGTCTATGCATTTGATCTGGATGAGTATAACCCAGATGATTATGATACTAATTTTGCTGTAAATGACCTTTTCAATAATAGAATTCAGCAGCTTGGATCCAACATAAATGGAGGAAGTCAACTTTATTATAATTCTCTTAACCAATACAATTTAGAGAACTATCAGGGATATATGGAAAAGCCTGTTAAATCAGGGACTGGAGTTCTTGCCCTTATAATGATCGTTTATATAGCTCTTATAGGTCCGATTATTTATCTTATACTTAAGGCTGTTAAAAAACAGGAAATGATATGGATTGCTATTCCAGCGCTTTCAGTATTATTTGTTGGATTTGTATTCCTTGTAAGTCTTGGCGTAAGAGTAAGGGGAATATCATTAAAATCTATTACAGCCACTGACTTAGGTTCTGGATCAACCTGCTCTTATATTGTCGGTTATGCTCCGGATCCAGATGAATGGACTATTGAGACTAAAGATAATTACCTATATGGAGATGTGATAGGTTCTTATTCTTACAGTGAAGAGGATGTAGATGCAGCTATAAAAACCACAAATGTCAGTGAACAACTGACTTACTATCCAGATGCTGCATTTGCTACTGGATGTTTCGAAATGTATTCAAAGAAAAAAGTAACTGGTGGCTTTGAAATAGATGAAGATGAGCTTTTAGATGACATTTCGGGTTACAGTGGAAGTAGTTATGTCAGTGTAAAAAATAATACAGGTTACGATTTTGACTTTGTACTTGTTATTTGTAATTCAAACTTTTATGTGAATGAGAATATTGATAATGGCGAGATTTTTAATGCAAACATATCTACTGGTTCGGGTTCAAACTATTATTCATCAGAGTATCTTTTATCAAATGAGGCAAGACCTTATTATGAAAAGAAGGAATATGAAAAATCCGGAGCCATTGCTTCTATGGCTCTTGTAGGACAGGCTGTTCAAGGTGGTTATGGTTATGATGCAGTAATATTGGGAGTAAGAAAATCCCAAAGCATTACAAAAGAAAATGAGACAGCCTGGGAAGTTTATTATCAGACATATTAAACAGGAGGGAATGAAATGTTATATATAAATAATTTATTTAAATATTACGGCCGTTTCCCTGCTGTTCAGGGATTAACGCTCAGAGTTCCAAAGGGTGACCTCTTTGGATTCGTCGGACCTAATGGTGCAGGTAAAACAACAACTATCAGAATAGTCTGTGGTTTGCTCCAGGCCTCTTCAGGAAGCGTAACAGTTAATGGAGTTACTGCTGTTAATAGTGGAGGAAAGCCTGCTTCTTCTAAAGAGATGAAAGAGCTGAAGAGGAATATAGGTTATGTTCCAGATTTCTTCGGCGTTTATGATAATCTGAAGGTTACAGAATATCTGGAGTTCTATGGTTCACTTAATGGCATGAGCTATAGAGATATAAATGCAACCTCAAACGATCTTCTGGATCTGGTAAATCTTCAGGATAAAAAAGATTTCTATGTTGATACGTTGTCACGTGGTATGAAGCAGAGACTCTGTGTTGCAAGAGCTCTTCTGCATAATCCAAATCTTCTTGTGATGGATGAGCCTTCATCCGGTCTTGATCCTGTGGCAAGAGTAGAGATGAAAGAGCTGCTCATGAACCTTCAGTCCATGGGTAAGACTATTATTATCAGTTCTCATATTCTTGCTGATATATCAGAGATGTGTAATGCCATTGGCGTTATGAATCAGGGACGTCTTATAAGAGCTGGAAAGATGGAAGATATTATGAAGACTGGTACGGATGCCAGTCGACTCATCATAGATTTTTCGGGTGGAACTGAAATGGCATCTAAGATATTCTCGGAAAATCCATATATCAAGGTTGAGTCTATCAGAGAGAATCAGATAATCATCACTGGTGTGAATGATGATGAGTATGCAGATAGATTAATTGTAGATCTCATCAATAGAGGAGTTATAGTTTCAGGCTTCCATAGAGAAGAGAGAAGTCTGGAAAGAATTTTCATGGATATGACAGGAGGTGCTGCTTAATGAATACAAAAGTCAGAGTAAATCCGATTGTCAAAAAAGATCTTAAAGTTATTTCAAGAAGCATGAAATTCTCCTGGGGACTCTTTGCATACGAATGTATTCTCGGCATTATTTTCTTTTTTGTAATGCTTGCAATGGGTGCTTTTACAACCCTCACTGGAAGCCAGAAAAATACCGATGTTTATGAAGGCTTTGTAGCATTCTTCCCAATTATAGGTGTAGCACAGCTTTGTATGATATCACTTATTGTTCCGATATTCACAGCATCTGCTATTTCGGGAGAAAGAGAAAGACAGACAATGGATGTTATGTTAACCACAACCATATCCCCTGTTTCTATAATCATCGGAAAAATATCATCTGCCGTTATAAGAGTTATGATCTTCATAATTGCAAGTATCCCTCTTATGGCTGTTTCGTTTGTTATGGGTGGTTTATCATGGCTTACGCTTTTTGAATATCTGATTCTGGCATTTGTTTATGCTGTTTACGCTGGAAGTATTGGAACCTTCTGTTCAGCAGTATTTAAAAAGTCTATTCCTGCCATAATAATGTCATATGTTATCTATGGGGTAATCTATGGTGTTACCTATATACCTGCGCTTCTTATAAGCATTATTGGAAATCATCAAGATTATCTGCCGCTTTTCTTATGTACATTAGTTAATCCTGTTCAGCTGTTTATTATGTTCTTCTATACAAAGATATCTGGTGAGGATCTCTTCGAGTATATGATAAATAATAGTAATTATCCGGATTTTATAACATGGATATTTAAGACAAATGCATGGATTATCGCATCCTGTATAGCACTCCTTGCAGTTACTGCATTATTCGTATGGCTTGCATCCAGAAAAATCAGACCTGGTAAGAAGTAGAAATTTATAGTATTTGATTCTGAGGTATTCTTATGGAATTTATAAGAGGATTCGTTGGAAGGATCAGAATTAAACTTAATAGAAATATCATGAGAAAGTCCATGGTCACGTCGCTTATGTACGGCGTGATCCTTGGGCTTCTTGTTGTTGTGCTTAGTCTCTTTATTCCTATCTATGAAGGAGCGGTTATCATAGCTGCGCTTACTCCGATTGCTATTTCCATTCCTGTTGGATTTATGCAGGGAGTGAAAAAAAGAAAAGGTGACAGAGATGCGGCACTATTTATAGATTCATTTGGGTTTAAAGAAAAAATTGTTACAGCTCTCGAAAATGAAAAATATAAAGATGATGTTTGTATACTTCAAAGAAATGATGCGGAGGCACATTTGAAGGCAGAAGGTCATAAGGTAAAAGTGAAGTTTGAACTACCTTGGCTAAAGCTTGCTGTCACTATGCTTACATTTATCCTGGCTTTGGTTCTTTTTATGATTCCTACTCCTGCAAAGAAAATAGCAGCGGATAAGCATGAGGCAAAGGTTCAGGCAAAAGAGACAAAGGAAGAAATTGAGGAAATGATGGAGGCTCTGGAAAAGATAGATCAGGGTGAATTGACAGACGAAGAATTAGCCGAGCTACAGCAGATGATGGAATCTCTTGAGACCTCCAAGCAGGAATTTCAGAATGTAAACAGCATGGATGAGTTTGAGAAGGCCAGAGATAAATATGATTATAAGCTGGGAGATGTATCAGAAAAGCTGGGTTCTATATCAAATGGTAAATCCGGTAATGCAGAGAAGCAGATAAAGAAGGCTCAGGAAATTGCAGATAACCAGAATAAAACACCTAAGCAGACTGCATCTAATTCTCAAAATGGTGAAAATGGTCAGAACGGACAAAATGGCCAAAACGGACAAAATGACCAAAACGGACAAAATGGCCAAAACGGTGAGAACGGTCAGAGTGGCGAGAATGGTCAAAATGGTGAAGGACAGAGTGGTGAAGGACAGAATGGCGAGGGCCAGAATGGAGAAGGACAGAATGGCGAAGGACAGAATGGTCAGGGCCAGGGTGAAGGACAGGGCGAAGGTCAGTCTGGTGAAAGCGAAAGCGGAACCGGCGGAAATGGACAAGGCTCGGGAAGCGGTTCAGGAGAAACTCATAAAGATCATAATCATGACTACGTTAGTGTTAATGAGAACATTACGGGAAATTATAACGACAACAGTACATCTCAGTATGCCCATGAGCAGAATGGTCTGGTATGGGAAGGAACTCAGGTTCCATATGATACTGTGGTAGGTCAGTATAGCCAGCAGGCTTATGACGGAATTGATAAAGGAAAATATCCAGGCACTATGTCTGGTGTAATAAAGGATTATTTTTCGGGATTATCCGATTAGACTAGGGAGGTTAAGATGCAGGATTATAATCAGGCAGTAGGAGTTGTAAATCAGATCAGACAGGAAATACATAAAGAGATAATAGGACAGGAAAAAACTGTAGAGAGTCTTCTTATGGCACTCCTCACAGGAGGAAATGTTCTCCTCGAGGGTATGCCAGGGCTTGGAAAGACCAGACTGGTTCAGACAATCAGTCATGTTTTTGAGATGTCATTTAAGCGTATACAGTTTACTCCAGACCTTATGCCGGCAGATATAACAGGAACAAATATTATGGTCAGAGATGATCAGGGGAGCAGCTTTAAATTCGAGGCAGGACCTATCTTTGCAAATGTAGTTCTTGCAGATGAGATTAACCGTGCAACACCTAAAACTCAGTCTGCTCTTCTTGAGGCAATGCAGGAGCATACTGTAACTGTAGGTGATATAACTTATGCACTCCCAGATCCATTCTTTGTAATAGCAACTCAGAATCCAATCGAGCAGGAGGGAACTTATCCTCTTCCAGAAGCTCAGTTAGATAGATTTGCCATGAAGCTTCTTGTGGAGTATCCAACAAAGGAGGAGCTAGCTGCTATAGTAAACCTTACTGAAGGATTTGGTGCTCAGCCGGCTCGACCAATCATTAATCCACAGACACTGATTGAGATAAGACAGATGATACAGCAGGTTCCTATAGCTGAGCCTGTTATGGATAGAGCCCTTACGCTTGTTATGAGTACTCATGAAGAAAACAAATATATTCGTGAAGGCGCCAGCCCTCGTGCTGCACAGTATATAGTTCGCTGTGCCAAGGCAAGAGCATTTATGCAGGGCAGACTTAATGTTGCATTTGAGGATGTTGATTATGTGGCACCTGCTGTTCTTCGTCACAGAATTATTCTCAGCTTTGATGCTGTTGCAGACAACGTTTCAGCGGACGATATTATAAAAGACATGATCAATCAGTAAGACGATCATTTAAGTGATCAGTAGGAAAATCGATATGAAAACTATAGATCTTAGAGAGCTTGAAAAACTGAATATGTTAAAGCTGAACATAAGACGAAGCATGTCTCAGAGTGAAGGCCTCAGAAGATCGTCAGCAAAGGGTCGCTCAGCTGAGTTTTCCGGTTATAGAGAATATATACCAGGAGATGATATGCGCTACGTTGACTGGAATGCCTATGCACGTCTGGATAAGCTTTATATCAAAGAGTTTATGGAAGAAAAAGAAGGCAGAGTAAACATCTTTCTGGATACCAGCCAGTCCATGGAGTTTGGCGAGAAGCTAAAAAGTACTCTGATGGCTGAACTCGCAGAGTCAATAAGTTACATTGCTGGACTGGGGAGAGACTCAGTGTTTGTAACAGATCTTGGGACCCCGGCTAATACACTTAAGGTTCCAACAGGAAAAAATGGGGTGGCTGTTCTTAAGAAGTGGTTGGAAGGCATTCAGCCTCAGGGCAGGATAGATATTATGAAGTCTCTGAGAAGTGCAATTAAAGGTAATGGTGGAGTTGCTTTTATCCTATCAGATTTTATGGACGAAGGTTTTCTGGGCGACGAAGAAGAAGTGTTAAAGCTATTTGCTTATCACAATATGAAGGTTACTTTACTTCAAATTCTTTCAAAGGAAGAACTTGAAATAGAAGAGGATGGTGCCTTTCAGTTTATAGATTCTGAAGATGAGATGAAGAACGTAAAACTTACGCTTGATAAATATTCTATTCGGGACTACAAAAGAAGTCTTGGGGAGTTTATGAGGCAGATTAATGAAAAGGCTAAGTCAGTGGGAGCGGATTATATTCTATGTTCCACAGGTGACAGCCTGAACAAGATGATATTTGAGGATATGAAACTACTGTTTTTGTAGGAGTGAGATATGACATTCGCCAGTCTTCTTCCACTGGTTCTATTAGTGGGAGTTCCTATTATAATAATTTTATACCTGATGAAACCGAAGGGTACACGTAAAGTAGTACCTTCTGTTTTGTTGTGGAAAAATGCAGAACGCAATGAGAAGAGTACTACATTTTCCAAGAAACTGATAAAGAATATTCTTATGTTTTTGGAAATACTGGCTCTTCTTTTTCTTATATTTTCAGCTATGTCACCTGCAATTAAAAGGGGAATATCTGGTTCGGCTAAGTCAACAATTATTCTTATAGATGTATCTGGTAGTATGCAATTTGAAGACGAGGGTGGAAAGACCAGACTGGAGCAGGCAATAGCAGATGCAAAGGACCTGGTGGACACATCTTCTGGTGAAATAACTATTGTTACTAGTGGAAGAAATATTGAAGTTCTTGCAAATGGAAGTAAAGATAAGCAGAAACTTAAAAGGATTCTTTCGGACATAGAACCTACAGATACGGCAGGTGATATAACAAGGGCTGAAGGAATTCTGGAATCTCTTGATAAGGAAAATATCTTCGTCTTTACAGATGGTAATGGAGCGGCTGGACTTGAAAATATGGCTGCTCAGTTTTCTATGGATATTAATGTTTATGGTAGTGCATCCAACAATGCGGGTATTACTCAGATGTCTATGAAAAAGAACTCTGAAGGTAAATACGATATAGCAGTTGGTTATCAGACCAGAGGCGCAGGAGAGACACAGTTTGACATTTCTCTTTATGACGCAGAGGGTAATCTCTTGGAAGTCCGCAGTATAAGTGAAGTTGGAAATACTAACAATACAATCCTTTCTATGAACAAGGATGTAAAGGGTGAATATGTCAGAGCAGAGCTCAGTGGATTTGATGATGATGCACTGAGTCGTGATGATGTTGCATATGCAGTTAAGAACGATGCATCGGATATGCCTGGTTACCTTGTTGGAGTTGGTAATACATATTTCGAAAAGGCTTATCAGGCAGCAAAGGGAGAGACTGTCGTTAAGGTTTCTTCTGATTCAGATATAAAAGATGAGAAGGCGGTTGTTATTTATGATCAGGCTTCTTTAGTTAGCGAAAATAAAAACAGACTTGTTCAGGATATGGAATCAGGTACAGGAGAACAGATTAGTGGTGCCATTGTCACAGTCAGAACCGGTGAGCTGATAAATGATATGTCAGATTATACCTTTGGCGCATCGAATCTGAATGTGCTGGAGTGTCCGGAGTGGGCGGAACCTCTTATGGTTGTGAGTGATGACAAAGAAGAAAAGGTTGTTGCTTACTATGGCGAGCAGGATGGTATTCGACAGGTAGTTCTGGGATTTGATATAAGAGATTCTGAATATCCTCTTATGGCTGAATTCCCTATTTTTGTTGCTGACAGTCTCACTTATCTTTCGGATGAAAGTCTGGTTCAAAGTAAATATATAGAAGCTGGAGAGCTTGTAGACCTCAGTCCTTCTGTAAGTGAATCTGCGAAAATCCAGGTTGAGGGAAGTGATAAGAATAGTAAAAGCATAGCAGATACTAATATAAGTACTGCAAACTTATGTAAACTAACTGGCGATGGAATCAAGGATGAATATTTTGTTGTGAGATATCCTGTTTCTGAGGGGGATGGCTCCATAGAAACAGAATCCATGAGTTATATTTCCGAGACAGGATACGGCGTTAGATTTGGTTCCATCAAGAGAATCTGTCTTATCATTGCACTCCTTATAATCATCCTTGATTGGATTATTTATTTCAGAAGAAGAGTAAAGGTTCCGAGATTAGAATTAGTATGGAGATGCATTCTTACATTTTTAGTTCTTCTGGCTATTATTGGAATAAACCTTCCGGGACGTAAACACAAGGTTGTTACTATTTATGCTGTAGATATGTCTGATAGTAATATATCTAACCTGGAAGATATGGAGAAGTATCTGAGTAGTAAGGTGGAGGCACTTCCACATGGTGAAAGCTATGGAATAGTTACATTTGGAAGGAATGCAACTACAGATCAGTTTATTAATTCAGAGAAGAACTTTATGGGAATCGCTACTGATCCGGATGGCTCGGCTACGGATATTGAGGAGGCAGTTAATTATTCCATTTCTCTTATTCCTGATAACCGTCTGGGCAGAATAGTTATTCTTACAGATGGTAAGGAGACTATAGGTGATATTAATGCCTGCAGGGATAAGCTGGAAGATAATGATATAGAACTTTGTGCAACTCTCTTTGATGGTGAGTATGGAAAGGATGTTTACATCCAGAATATCGATATGCCAGAGAAGATTGCAGGTGGTGATGCTTACGATATAAAGGCTACGGTTTATAGTACTTATGAGACATCCGCGGTTCTTAAGTTATGGGACGGAAGTGAAGTTATAGATGAGATGAATGTAAAGCTCACAAAGGGTGAGAATACATTTATCTTAACAGAGGTTGCAGGCGAGGATCAGATTGAAAAAAGAAAGCTTACTGTAGAAGCAGAGGGAGATACTGTAGAGCAAAATAACTTTATGGTAGCAGCTGCCATAGTTGAAGCACCTAAGAAAACTCTGCTTATTTCAGGACTGAATGAAGATAGTGCAGGACTTGAAAAACTGCTTGAAAGTGTGAATAAGGATGTTACTGTGGTATCTGCAGTAAATGCACCTGAGGATATAACAGGTGTACTAAATTATCAGACTATTATTCTGGATAATTGTTATATTGGAGATCTGCCTGAATCATTCCCTGCTGTTCTGGAGACGTATGTAAAGGATTACGGTGGAGGAGTTATTTGTACAGGTGGTAAGGAGAGCTATGCGCCAGGTGGATACAGGGATACTGTAATCGAAGATCTCCTTCCTGTTGATATGACTCCAAAGGGGTTGGATGAGGCTCCTTCCCTTGCTCTTGTCATGGTAATCGACTGTTCAGGTTCTATGGATTCAGCAGGATTTGATCCTAATACAGGACAGTCAGTTGGACGCAGCAAGCTGGATGTGGCTATAGATGCGGCAATGGAGGCGGTTGATAGTCTGAATAAGACAGACTATGTTGGTGTGCTTGCATTTAGCGATGATTATGAGTGGAGACAGACCATTGTCCAGGCAGAAGATAAGGATAAGATAAAAGAAAATATTGAGGGGCTTGGAATCATGGGTGGTACAGTAATTAAGCCAGCTGTGAAGGAGGCTACGAAAAAGATAGCAAAGCAGGATGTGGGAATTAAGCATATAATCCTGCTTACCGATGGTGAAGGCGAAACTAAGGATTTTAGTGATGCTATAGATGAGATAAATGATAATAATATAACCATGTCGACTATTGCTGTAGGAGCTGATTCGGATCAGACGCTTCTTGAAAATCTGGCAGAGGAGTGTAATGGTAGATATTATTATTCAGATTCTTCAAGTGATGTGCCTAAGATCTTTGCTGAAGAAGTTTATCTTTCTGGAGAAACATATTTTAAGGATGGTGATTTTTCACTTAGTGTTAGTGCTAATAACGAATTAGTTGAGGATCTTTATTCCAAGGGAATTCCTAATATATCTGGTTATGTGGCAACATCAACAAAGAATGGAGCCAGGGAAGTTATAACTACAAGTGAGGATGATCCGCTTCTTTCATGCTGGCAGTATGGACTGGGTCATTCAGTTGCATGGATGACAAATGCATCTGGTACCTGGAATGAGGCGCTGGTTGGTGAAGAAGACTATGCCCAGATGTGGAAGAGAATGCTTGATTATGCAAGCATGGAAAGTGATATTGGACAGGATAGTGTTTCTATTTATAAGAGACGTGGCAAGGTTGAGATCGATTATATAGCCAGTGATTATTCAGAGAATACATCTGTCACAGGTATTTATACATCTCCTTCAGGAGTCACAGAAGAATTGTCTCTTGAACCTGGAGACCCGGGTACTTATTATGCAAGCTTTGAACCATCTGAGATGGGTGTTTATAGTATTAACGTTAGAAGAAGTGAGGGTGATACTGTTGTTGCTTCTACTACGGCTATTGAAACCCTTCAGTTCTCTGATGAATACAGAAGAGATATTTCAAATGCAAATTTTGTAAGCTTTGTTGAAAGCTTTGGTAAGGTACTGGAAACAGATGCAAACGTTTATACAAAGCTAAAGAGCAGTAATAAGAATAAAAGAGACATAACGGATATTATTATTGTGATATCTATCTTTATGCTGCTTATTGATATAGTTATCAGAAGGTTTGATATGAGCCGGGTTTTCGCGAGTTTTTGGGTGAAAAAGAAGGAAAGAAAAGAGACAGAGGGAAAGAAAGAAAAGAAGAACGGTAAGACACAAAAAACGGATAAAAAAGAAGAAAATGATGGGGATAATGGAAGTGTAATAAATGATTTGCAAAATACCTCATCTATGATACAATCAGCTTGGACTGAGCCGCCTAAGAGTGAGCAAAAAGAAGCGGCAAAATCTGATCAGCCAGCAGCCCCTTCTGGTCCTGCAGGACTTGATACAAAAGCTCTTCTTAAGAAGAAGCGAGACAGAAATATGAACTAAGAGGAAACTATGTTAAAACTAGTTGAATTATTCGGAGGAGTTGGTCTTTTCCTTTTTGGAATGAACCTGATGGGTTCATCTCTTGAAAAGCTTGCCGGCTCAGGACTTGAAAAAATACTTCAGACCCTTACAACAAGTAAGCGTAAGGGTGTGGGTGCACTTAAAGGATGGGGACTCGGGCTTGGCGTAACAGGTATAATCCAAAGCTCGGCAGCCACCACTATAATGCTTATAGGTTTTGTAAATGCAGGGATTATGACGCTGACACAGGCTATCCCTGTTGTTTATGGTGCAAATGTAGGTAGCACAGTTACAGCACAGATTCTTAGACTTGGTGATCTGGGATCCGGTAATCTTGTGCTGAAGCTTTTAAAACCATCATCCTTTGCTCCTATGCTTGTGGCTGTGGGAGCGGCTATGCATCTTTTTTCAAAGAAACTGAAAGTAAAGGATGTGGCCGGAATACTTGTGGGTCTCGGAACTCTTTTCTATGGAATGACGATGATGGAAGAGGTTTTTGCTCCTCTTAAAGAATCAGCAAAATTCCAGCAGTTTTTCTTATCTTTTAACAATCCATTTTTAGGAATACTAACTGGTCTTGTACTTACCGCACTTATTCAAAGTTCAAGTGCGTCGGTAGGTATTCTTCAAGCGCTTTCCGCAACTGGAAGTGTAACCTATGGAACAGCTATCCCAATCATAATTGGACAGAATATTGGAAAGTGTATGACTATAATCCTTGGTAGTGTTGGAGCCAATAAGAAGGCGAAGAGGGTTGCTCTCAGCTACCTGTTCTTCAATATTGTTGGAGCGATTTTCTTCACTGTGATCATCGAATCAATATATTATACAGTAGGAATTCCATTCTTCTCCAAGGTTGTAAATCGTGGTGATATAGCAAATGTTCATCTTGCATTTAACCTGATAATGAGTGTTATTCTGCTTCCATTCTCAAAGCAGATGGCTGCATTTACAGGAAAAGTACTTAAGGATACAGATGAGGTTTATGGTGATGAAGAGCTTCGCCGCCTTGACGATATGCTGCTTAAGACTCCTGGTATTGCCCTTAGTCAGTGTAAGATTCTTATGGAGTCCATGGGTGATAAGATACTTGAAAACCTGACTATTGCAACAGGACTTCTTAAAGAATATGACAAGAATGCATTTAACAGGCTTAATGACAACGAGGGATTTATTGATAGGTGCGAGACTGTTCTTTCTGCCTATATAGTTCGAATAGATAAAAAACGTCTTACAATTGATAATAACAATATGATAATTGAAATTCTTAACTCCATTGGTGACTATGAGAGAATAGGTGATTATTGTATGAACATTGCTTATGTTGCTCAGGAGATAAATGAGAACAAGCTGAAGTTTTCTCCTAAGGGACAGGCTGAACTGGATACTATTTCAGATGCTTCAAGACATCTTGTTAAGATGACATTTGATGCCTTCAATGAAGATAAGCAGAGTGAAGCTTATAAGGTTTATCCGCTTTCAAAGGCTATAGATAAGATGTCGGATATTATAGAGTCACACCATGTTGAGAGACTCCGTGTTGGCGATTGTGGAGTAGCTGGTGGCGTTGCACTTTATGATTTAACTAATTGCTTTGACAGGATTGCGGTTCATACTAAGAGTATTTCTCGTCATATAATCAAGAGACTTGGAAGAGACGATGAAATGGATGCTTTGCATGGTAGTATTATGGACAAAGAGAGTGAGGAATATATTGCACTCGAGAGTTATTATTATGAGAAGTACATTAAGGATATAGAACAGGGTACACTTAAACCTAAGTCAAATGAAGAGGCTAAGGAAGTAAGTGAGAAGACTGAGAAGGCTGAAAAGTCTGGTAAGAATAAGACTAACACAAAGGCGGATAAGAAGAAAGAAAGTAAGCTGGAAAAGAAAGAAGAACCAAAGAAAAAAGACAAGAAGGACGAAAAAAAGGAAGAAAAGAAAAAAGATAAAAAAGACGAAAAGATAAAGCCAGAGAAGAAAGAAGATAAGAAAAATAAAGACAGTAAGGACAAGAAAAATTCTGACAAAAAATAATTTAGCGGTTGACAGACCGGAAAATATTTGTTAATTTTTAGGAACAGTAAGGGAGTAGCTGTCGGACATTTGTCCGTTTCGTATAATCGTCACCACAAGCATTCGTGCTTCGGTTTATGAGTAATTAGCGAGACTTATTTGCAGATAATTAATAGTGATTGTTTTAATCACTAATGATTTTCTGCAAATAGGTCTCGCTTTTTTTGTAGAAAATTGATTACAGGGGTTGACATTTCATGTAATTTCATATATATTGAACGAGTGAATATATGAACGGACGTTCATATATTAAAAGGAGGTCAAAAATGACAGAGTTTGAAAGAAAGTTTCTTGAAATCGTAGATTTAAAGAAGGGTTTTGGTTCTGGTGAATCCAGACAGGAAGTTTTAAGAGGTATGAACTTCACCGTTGCTAAAGGTGAGTTTTGTGTTTTGCTTGGACCTTCTGGTTCGGGTAAATCCACGCTATTAAATATAATTGGAGGAATAGATAATCCTGATTCAGGTTATATCTCGATCAGTGGCGATAAGCTTGAGGATATGGGAGAGAAGGGGCTCACACAGTACAGGAGAAAGCATCTTGGCTATGTATTCCAGATGTATAATCTAATCCCTAATTTAAACGTGAAGGAAAATATAGAGGTTGGTGCTTATCTATCTGACAACCCATTGGATATTGACGATCTGCTTAATACACTTGGACTTTACAAGCATCGTCATAAGCTTCCAAACCAGTTGTCAGGTGGACAGCAGCAACGAGTTTCAATCGGTCGTGCCATTGTAAAGAATCCGGATATTCTTCTTTGTGATGAGCCAACAGGTGCGCTTGACTATAACACTTCCAAAGAAATACTGAAACTTATCGAGGATGTTAATCAGAAGTACGGTAATACAATCATTATGGTTACTCATAATGAAGCCATTAAAAATATGGCTGATCATGTTATCAAACTTCGCGACGGAGTTGTTCGTCACAACAATATTAACGAGGCTAAGATTTCTGCAGTAGACCTTGATTGGTAAAAGAGGAAGGAAAGATGAAAAGAATTAACAATCCACTTAAGAGACGAGTTTTTAGAGAGCTTCTTGGAGAGTGGCATAAATATTTAGTAATTGCACTTTTTCTTATCATAATGATCGGATTTGTTTCAGGTATGTTTGTAGCAAATAACAGTATGCTCACATCTGCTGAAAACAAGAAGAAAGAATACAATCTTGAGGATGGTTCCTTTGAAATCAGCGAGAAGGCAAGTGCTGAGATGATTGAATCTCTTGAGAAGGGTGAGAAGGCTGATGTAAAACAGTACTACCTTGATAAAGGATATGAAGAAGCTGACAAGGAAGTTGTCAAGGCTGTTGATGAGTATCTTGAGGAAGCATATGGTGAAAGCTTCAAAGATCTGATAAGTAGTGATGATTATGATAAAGCTATCGAAGATGCAAAGGAAGAGGCATATAAGGAAGTTGAAGAAACTGTAGATGAGGAATATGAGAAGGCCGCAGATAAGTATGATCTGGATAATCCTGATTACGAATCAGTGCCAATAACTATCTACGAAAACTTCTTTAAGGATACTGGTGAGGATAGAGATGGCGATGGTGAAAAGGATGGAAATATCCGTGTTTTCAAGGATAGAACCGATGTAGATATGTATAGTATCCATGAAGGTAAAATGCCTCAGAATGAAAATGAAATTGCCATCGACAGAATGCATGCTGATAACGTTAATATTAAAATAGGTGATACAATTAACGTTGGTGGTGAGGACTTTAAAGTCACTGCATTTGTTGCACTTGTTAACTATAGTACGCTTTATGAGAAGCCAACTGATAGTATGTTTGATGCTCTTTATTTCGATGTTGCTTTAGTAACAAATGAAGGCTTTGACAGAATTCATAAAAATACACATTTCAATTATGCCTGGACATATAATAATAAGCCTGAAGATGTAGTAAAGGAAAAAGAACTTTCAGAAAATGTTATGGCAGCTCTCATTTCTCAGTCAGTAGTTGAGGATGTTGAGATAGAAGGTTATCTTCCAAACTTTTCAAATAATGCAATCCATTTCGCTACTGATGATATGGGCGGTGACCGTGCGATTGCCGGAGTAATGCTTTATATTCTTGTGGCTGTGCTTGCATTTATCTTCGCAATTACAATAAGTAATACAATTACGAAAGAGTCTTCGGTAATCGGAACGCTGCGTGCATCTGGATATACCAAGAAGGAACTCATAGTTCATTATATGACCATGCCTGTTCTGGTAACACTCATTGCGGCAATAATTGGAAATATTCTTGGATATACTGTATTAAAGAAGGTTGTAATAGGCATGTATTATAATTCCTACAGCCTTCCAACATATGAGACATACTGGACACCAGATGCATTCGTTAAGACTACAATTGTTCCAGTGATATTGATGTTTGTAATAAACCTTTTTGTAATAGTAAGAATGATGAGATTCTCACCTCTTAAGTTCCTTAGACATGATCTTAAGACTTCAAAGAGAAAGAAGGCCATCAGACTTCCAAAGTGGAAATTCCTGAGCCGTTTCCGTACAAGAATTCTTATTCAGAATATTCCTAACTATCTGGTCCTTTTGGTGGGCATATGCTTTGTAATGCTAATGCTTTCCATGGCGGTTGGTTTCCCAGAATCTCTGAATGCATATAAAGACAATGTTACTGATATGATGTTTGCAAAGTATCAGACAGTTCTCAAGAGTACTGAAGATGATGATGAGAATCCAATAGAAACAACAACTGCTTCAGCAGAAAAGTTTGCAATGACTGGTCTTGAGTATATTTACGAAGATCATAAAGAAAGCATTTCTGTATATGGTATAGAAGATAATAGTAAATATATTGATATACCTTCAGAAATGGCTGAAGACGAGGCTTATATATCAACCACATTTGCAGATAAATACAAATTGGAAGTAGGCGATAGCTTTACTCTTGATGAAAAATTTGATAATGAAACTTATGACCTTAAGGTAAAAGGTATTTACGATTACGAAGGTGCACTTACAGTGTTTATGCCAATAGATAATTACCGTGCACTCTTCGATGAGGATAAGGATTACTTTACAGGCTTCATGGCAAATGAAGAGATTGAAGGAATAGACGATAAGTATATAGCAACAACTATCACTGAAGATGACATTTTAAAAATATCAAGACAGCTGGATCACTCCATTGGTTCTTACATGGTTTACTTCCAGTATGTTTGTATAATCCTTTCAGTAGTTCTCATTTACCTTCTTACCAAGATAATCATTGAGAAAAATGAAAATGCAATCTCCATGGTGAAGATACTTGGTTATGAGAATAAAGAGATAAGTGGTCTTTATATGACATCTACAACATTCGTTGTAATATTCTCATGTATAGTTGGTATTCTGGCTGGTTTCTTTGGAATGAATGCAGTATTCAAAATCTATCTTATGAGCATGGAAGGCTGGTTTAATTTCGTGATCACTCCAGTCGGTTTTGCAAAGATGTTTGCATTTGTATTCATTGCATATCTTTTGGTAATGGCTATTGATTATCGACGCATTAAGAAGATACCTATGGACGAAGCACTTAAACATGTAGATTAGAAAAATGAATAAACCTCGGAGCTAATATGTTATAATTAGCTTCGAGGTATTTTTTTATGAGGAAAAAACAAGAAAGTAAAATTAGTTTAAAAGATAACATCAGGTTCACTATAGTCTTTCTGGTAATGGTGCTCAGCCTGGTTGGTTTCTATATTGAAGGTAAATATGGAGACAACAAAAAGGATGGTTACATCATGCATGCGTTGGGTGGAATGGATAGTGAGAGTGATTACATCAATTCTATAGACTGTCTTAGAACATGCTATGATGCCGGATACAGATATTTTGAAGGAGATGTTTCCTTTACCAGTGATGGCATTCTGGTTATGGCTCATAGTGGCGAAAACAATGTTTGGAGCGAGAGTGACTGGAACGATAGACTGGGACAGCCTTATCCTTTTGGAGAGGGAGCAGAGATTCCTGAGGGGTATGACGCCGAAAAGCATCTGGCGACATACAGAGATTTTATGTCCTTCAAGATACAGGGAAAATATAGGGCTACAAGCTTTGATGACGTTCTGGATTTTATGGAGACACATACAGATATGTATCTTATGGTAGATGCAGGCTACAGGAGCTATGAGGAGACACAGGTTTTTTATCAGGAGGTCGTAAAAGAGGCTGCTGGAAGAACAGATGTTCTTGATAGGCTTATTGTTGGTGGCCAGTCTACAGATATGGTGAAGGCTGCGAAAGAAGCATATGATTTTCCGCTGGTTAATCTGTATTATATAAAGGATTCAAAAAGAGAAGACATCATTTCTACTCCAGAAAAGTTTGTTCAATACTGTAAGCGTTATGGTATAAAGAGTTTTAGTATTTCCAGTGAAATATATACGGAAGAGGTGGCTAGAGAGCTGGAGAGTGAAGGACTTAAATCCTATGTCTTCACAGTGAATGATAAGAAAGAAGAAAAGAAGCTCAGAAAGTACGGTGCTGATGTTATTGGAACAGATACTTTGTGGGAACACTAGCAGGCTATAAATTATGACAAAGGTAGATCTTATAACCGGATTCCTTGGATCTGGTAAGACAGCATTTATAAAAGAATATGCAGACTATCTTGTGCGCCGCGGTGAAAATGTTGCAATCATTGTAAATGATTACGGCGCAATAAATGTGGATAGGCTTCTTTTAGGAGAAGCTCTTGGAGATAAATGTCATCTCGAAATGGTAATTGGTGGCGATGCTGACTGCACGAGACGAAGGCTAAAGACAAAACTCATTTCTATGGCCATGAATAAATACTCTTATGTGATAGTTGAACCATCAGGCGTATTTGATGTGGATGACTTTCTTGATATGCTCTACGAGGAGCCGCTGGAGAGATGGTATGAAATGAGTAATATCATCACACTTGTGGAAGCGGATCTGGATAAAGGAATGTCAGACAAAGCCAGATATGTTATGACTTCAGAAGTGGCAAAGGCTGGAACCGTAGTACTGAGTAAGGTTGAGCCAGTCTGTCAGGAAAGAAAAATAGATGAACTAAGTCTACAAAATGAAATAGTAGACTATCTTAATGAAGGGCTCGAAATGTTCAATTCGAGACGTAGACTTAAGGATGCTTATTTGTGGAAATCAGGGAAGATAAGTGATGATGACTTCAAGGCTATCGCTGCTTCAAGATATAGTTCTGGAGAGATGACGAAGCTACCTCTTTCGGAGGGGGATTTTGATAGTTATTTTTATTTCCATGTTGAGATAGATTTCAGTAATATTGAAGAAACAATTGCTCGTATTTTTAATGATCCAAATGTAGGAAATGTTATCCGTATCAAGGGATTTCTTCAGCAGGATAATGGGGAGTGGCTGGAGGTGAATGCAACTAAAAACAGCATTCGTCTGGAACCTATTTCCATCGGTCAGGAGTTATTTATCGTTATTGGTGAAAATATTAATTTTGAAAAGCTTGGAGAATATTGGAAGTCCTACCGTAATGGCCTCTAAAAGCTTGTTATATAAGGCTTTATCGGTTATAATTAAGAGAAGGTTAAGTGTTCGGGGGAATACTTAAAGGGGTGTTACAATGAAGGAGATAGGGCAACATATATATTTTGACGGATATAGTCCTGTTGCAGACATGGTTGTTATCGCTGTCTGTATTGTTATGGTTGTTTTAGTTGCGACTTCATATGTAACCAAAACAAAGGCATACAAGATATTTTTAAGTATTGTTTTTGTACTTTTCTTAGCAGCATTAAATGATATTATTTATCACAATGCTTATGTTCATGCTGTAAATGGAGTTTATACATGGGTATATATCTTCCGTAATCTTTATCATATCTTTCTTTATACTATTTTCCTATTATATATTTATTATATTGTCACGCTTCAGCGTTTGGAAAAAGATAAAACAATCCCGATTATGATCGTTTCTTTGGGTATTTTCGTAGGAGTGGTCGTAACGGATATTATTACAACTATTTCAGGCAGTGGATTCAGATTTGACCAAAACGGTGTGGCAATTACCGGAATGAATGTATTTGTATATGGTTATATGGCATTTATCTGTGTCATTGTTTTTCTTATGTTTGAATTTAGATCCAGACTCTATAGACAGGTTATGAATGGCTTCTATGGAACCATTATCGTTTCCTTCCTTGTTTTGTTATTCCAGTCAAGACATGGACAGTCCTCGCTTACTGTTGCAAGCTTCCTTTTCCCAGTTATTGCAATGCTTTATTTAATACATTCAAATCCTTATGATATTGAGCTTGGCGCTGTTGATTCTAGAGCTCTGGAGGATATGATCAGGTATAACTATGAAAGAAAGAATGAACTTGTTTTCATGAGTTTATTCCTTCCGGATTTTAATGTTGAAGGAAGAACTATTCCAAAAGAAATGTCAGAAGTTATTAGAACCTTTGCGGCTAATTTCTTCAGAGGTGGAGTTTTATTCCAGATCAATAATGGACATGTTATTCTTATTGCGAGAAAAAAAGCAAATCCAGATTATGAAAATAAAATTAATAAGATAATAAATGCTTTCTATGTAGAATATGAAAAGTTCCAGTATGATTACAAAATTGTAATGGGTGAATCTATAGAGGAGATAAGCAGGAAGAACGAATATATAAGCTTTATTAATAGTATTCATAGACGCATGGAAATGAATACGATACATATTATGGAATATGAAGATGTGGAAGAATTTAATAAGTTCGAATACATCTTGTCTGAACTCGGAGATATTTATAGAAGATGTGATTTAAGAGATTCCAGAGTACTTGCATATTGTCAGCCTGTATACAATCTTAAGACTGGAAAATATGATACGGCAGAGGCGCTTATGAGGCTTAAGCTTCAGGACATAGGAATGGTATTTCCGGATCAGTTTATTCCTCTTGCTGAGGAGAATGGTTACATTCATGTACTCACCGAAATTATGCTTCAGAAGACTTGTGATGAGATTAAATATCTTATGAAGGAAGGCTATGAGGTAAATCGTATTTCTGTTAACGTATCTGTTCTTGAGATGAGGGATGAGTCCTTTACTGAAGATTTTAGTAAGATAATAAAAGATAATGAAATTCCAGATGAGAAGATTGCTATTGAGATTACTGAGTCCCAGAGTGAAAATGACTTCATGGTTATGAAGAATATGATCAATGACCTAAAGGGTAATGGTATTAAGTTCTACCTGGATGACTTTGGTACTGGATATTCAAATATGGAACGTATTATGGAACTTCCTTTTGATATCATAAAGTTTGACAGGTCTCTTGTTATTGCAAGCGACCATGATCCAAGATCCAGAAAGATGGTTGACAGTCTTGCAAATATGTTTGATGAACTGAATTATTCGGTTCTTTATGAGGGTGTTGAAACAGATTCTGATGAGGAAAGATGTAAGAACATGTCAGCATCTTATCTTCAGGGTTACAAGTATTCACGCCCTATACCTATTATAGAACTTAAAAAATTCTTTTCGAAGGTGGGGGAGTAAAATATGAGCAAATTTATAATGGCACTTGATGCCGGAACAACTAGTAATAGAGCTATACTCTTTGATCATGATGGAAAGATTGTTTCTGTTGCTCAAAGAGAATTTACACAGATATATCCTCAGCCAGGCTGGGTTGAACATGATGCAAATGAAATCTGGTCCTCCATGCTTGGTGTGGCAGTTGAAACAATGGCAAAGGCTGGAGTTGCTGCAGAAGATGTTGCAGGAATTGGTATTACCAACCAGCGAGAGACAACTATCGTATGGGATAAGGAAACTGGTGAGCCGGTTTACAATGCAATCGTATGGCAATGCCGAAGAACTGCTGAGTATTGTGACAGTTTAAAAGAAAAAGGTTTAGAAGATAAGATTCGTCAGAAAACTGGTCTTGTTATAGATGCATACTTTTCAGCTACAAAGCTTCGCTGGATATTGGAAAATGTTGAGGGAGTAAGAGAGAGAGCTGAGAGGGGAGAACTCCTTTTTGGAACAGTTGATACATGGCTTATTTGGAAACTTACACATGGTCGTGTTCATGTAACTGATTATTCCAATGCATCTCGTACCATGATGTACAATATTAATGATCTAAAGTGGGATGAGGATATCCTCGCTGAACTTGGTATACCTGTTTCTATGCTTCCTGAGGTTAAGGATAGCAGCTGCGTATATGGAAATGCCAGCAAGCATATTCTTGGTCGCGAAATTCCAATCGCAGGTATTGCAGGTGATCAGCAGGCTGCACTCTTTGGACAGCAATGCTGGGAAAAAGGAAACGCCAAGAATACATATGGAACTGGATGCTTCCTTCTTATGAATACAGGCGATAAACCGGTATTCTCAAAGAATGGTCTGGTTACAACTCTTGCCTGGGGAATTGATGGTAAGGTAACTTATGCGCTGGAGGGTTCTGTATTTATTGCCGGTGCGTCTGTTCAGTGGCTGCGAGATGAGATGAGACTCATCGATAGTGCTGAAGATTCAGAATATATGGCTACTAAAGTTAAGGATACAAATGGTTGCTATGTGGTGCCTGCATTTACAGGCCTTGGTGCTCCATATTGGAACCAGTATGCAAGAGGAACAATTGTTGGCATTACGAGAGGCGTTAATAAGTATCATATTATCAGAGCAACTCTTGAATCCATAGCCTATGAAACAAGTGATGTTCTTTCTGCGATGGAGAAGGATTCGGAGGTTAAGCTTAGTGAACTTAAGGTTGACGGTGGTGCTTCTGCTAATAACTTCCTAATGCAGACACAGGCTGATATTATAAATGCCACTGTTGTAAGACCAAGCTGTGTTGAGAGTACTGCAATGGGTGCAGCATTCCTGGCAGGTCTTGCTGTAGGTTACTGGAAGTCCAGAGACGAACTAAGAACTGTTATAAGTATTGACAGAGTTTATAAACCAGAAATCAGTAGTGAAGAAAGAAGTGAGCGTCTGGCTGGCTGGCAGAAAGCTGTGGGTCGAAGCTTTGACTGGGTAGATTAATAAGCTGCAGACTAGTATTGAGGGATTTATATGGGGTTATTTAGTAAAAAAGATAAAGAACTTGAATCTGTAATTAATCAGATTAGAGTTGATCTTAGTAATAATTATAAAGATAATGCTGTAGAGAATATTAAGAAGCTTGAACAGCTTCTTGAGGAAAAATCTTCAGGTGGGAAAATGAAGGAAAAGGATTATCTTTCATACAAATCTCAGCTGGATGACTTTAAGCATGATGTTGCACATTTCAAGAGGACATATTAAGAAGTAGTATAGTGTATAAGAAAAGTCAGTCATGAGACTGACTTTTTCTTATGATTATATATTTAATTCTTAGGTAGATTCCCACGGATTATCCAATCGATTATTCGGTCGCATGCATGAGTATCCGTGAATTCAAAATTATTATCTATATATTCTTCAACTTTTTCATATTCAAAGTCTTTCTTTTCGATGGCTTGAATCATATCATCAAAGGTTTCGACTATCTTTCCTGGAACATTCGTTCTATAGTCTCTGTGGAAGCCTCTCGTTTTAGTATATTCATCAATATCAAATGCATAGAAGAGTATTGGTTTTCTCATAAGTGAGAATTCATATATATTAGAAGAGTAGTCCGTAATAAGCAGGTCTGTTATATAGAAAAGATCGTTGATATTTGGATACTTAACCAGATCAAGCATTCTATCTTTATACTCTTCAGGAATTGGAACCTGCTTTTCAACAAAAGGATGCATCTTAAATATGATTACAGAATCTGTTTCTTCGCACAGTTTATAAAGTCTGTCTAAATCCAGCTTGTCATATGGGTAGAAGGCATGCTTTTTATTTTCCCCTCGATATGTAGGAGCAAACAGAATTATATTATCCCTTTTTCTGTCCTTCCATGATTCAGATGTAGTTGAAACTGACTTGGCTGAATTGGATGATGATTTACATAATACAGAATAGTTATTCAATAACCTGTTAGAAGTTTCTTCTATATAATTCTCATCCAGATACTCATCCAGTCTAGGCATTCCAGTTGGAAGAACCATCTCATCATTAATTCCCCAGACCTCTGAGAAGAAATGTCTTATTTTCTTTGAACCAGCTATGCCGTAAGTATACTGTCTGTGACCGGATTTTGGTGCCGGACTTGCTGGCATTCCAAAACGACTATAACCTGTAGATTTAAAGCCTGCACCTGCGTGCCAGAGCTGAGTTATCACGGCTCCCTTAATGGTTAGCCAGTCAGTAGTCTGACTGTGATCATCCAGGAAAATGTAATCTGCCCAGGCAATCTTCTTAAGTGTTTTCATCCAGTGAAGAATGCTGTAATGCTTTGTTGTAATTGCGCGGAGTGCTTCTTTAGGGCTATAGCCTTCCCTAATAAGTGCATTCTTAAGTGCGACCATGTTAGAACCCATTTCTTCGCTCTGATCTGACATGAGCAGAATTCTAGGCTCTTTTATTTTGTGAATATCTTTTCCTCTTAACTTTCTGTGGAAGAGGATATAGTCGAAGTTATAAATAGTTCTAAGAATAGTCTTGGCAGTATTGTTCTTTGTTCTTCTAATAATAGATAGCAGTCTTTTAACTGTGCCCTGTCCCTTTAGCTGAACATCTGATGCTTTAAATTTAAATCCATTCTTATCAGTGAACTCTATTCTGTAGGCTCTTTCATTATGGAAGTAAATGAATTGTTTGCTGAGAGTCTTTACTTCTATAGAAGGATTATTCCAGTTTATATTATAAGAAGCTCCAGGAGGTTCCTGATCAATAGAATTATAGAATAATTCGTAGATTCCTGTAGGAAGCATTTTGCAGTTGCCAGGGTTTGTGATATTAAGTTTATATTCGTCAGGTGCATCTCCATTTTTTAGGCTAAAACTATAGGTGCGTTTTGAATTGGAAATAAAAACATTCGAGGTCTCATCTAATCCCTCGATAAAAAATGAAATCCAGATGCGGTCCCATTCTATGTTTTTAATAAAAACCTTTTCAGCCATTAGAATTACTCCCGTAACTTAGTTTCTTAATTACGATACAAGTATAGCATTCGATGGCTTCTCCAACAAGGTGGAGATTAAAATGTAATTGTGGTACTATAATGAATTATAAAATGAAAACTATTAAAAACATTTTTAATCTTATTTTAATCTTTCTTAAAAGATGAATTAAAAAATTAAGGCTATTATAGGAACTGTCAAAAGCAAATAGCCAAAGAAAATTTGGTAAATAAATCATTTTAAGAAAGAAGAGGAAAATATCATGAATGAATTTGAGAAGGTTGAAAAATTAGTACAGAAGGCAAACGTATCTTACGAGGATGCTAAGAAAGCACTTGAGGAAGCAAATGGCGATATGCTGGATGCAATGATCGCTCTTGAGAAGGCAGGAAAGGTTAACGGACCTAGTCAGACAACATACTCAACAAATACTCAGCAGCAGTCAATTTACAGAGATGTTCCTACAGTAATAGAACAGTCAAATCAGCAGAAGGAAGGTAAGAGCTTCTTTAAGGATCTGGGAGCTGCTATAAAGAGAGGTTTCCAGTATACAGTTGATAATTCAGTGAAGGTTGTTAAAAATGGTCAGGAGATCATTAAACTTCCACTTTGGATTTCAATCATTTTGATGCTTGCAGCATGGGAGCTTTTAATAATCGTTATCATCATCTCACTTTTCCTTGATTGCAGATATTCAATCGTTGGAAAGGATGATACAAACGAGGTTAACAGAGTTATGGACCAGGCTTCACAGTTTGCTGGTAAGGTAAAGGAAAGCTGGAATGAGAGCTTCGGCAGCGAGCAGGCAGCTCCTGCAGCAGATAACACACAGTCAACTGTAGTTGAAGGAACTGTAGAAGATAACAACGCTTAAGTATCTTTGGAGGTAATAATGGGAGCATACATATTAGTAGTAGAAGATGAGGAAAAATTAGCCAGATTCGTAGAGCTCGAGTTAAAACATGAGGATTACAAGGTGGACAAGGCTCTTGATGGGCGTACTGCACTTGAAATGGCTCTGGCAAATAATTACGATCTCATTCTCTTGGATATTATGCTCCCTGAGCTAAGTGGTATGGAGGTGCTAAGAAGACTGCATAGAGAGAAGCAGACTCCGGTTATCCTCCTCACAGCTCGAGATGCCGTAATGGATAAAGTGTCCGGTCTGGATGCTGGTGCGGTTGATTATATAACAAAACCATTTGCTATAGAGGAACTTCTGGCCAGGATCAGAGTTGCTCTTAAGCTGCATGGTGGAGCGGCGAGTACATCTGTTAATACTGCTGTTGAAAACAGTGATGCAACTGCTGGTGTAGAATCAGATAAGAATGGCAAGGTGGACGAGGACCATTTCAAATGGAACGCTCTTACAATGGATATACCAAAGCATAGTGTTCGTTATGATGGACATGAGATAGAACTTACTAATAGAGAGTTTATTATGCTCAGAGTCCTCCTGGAAAATATGGATATAGTTCTATCCCGTGACACATTGCTTGAAAAGGTTTGTGGATATGAATATCTGGGAGAGACGAACGTAATTGATGTTTACGTTCGTCATCTCAGAACTAAGATAGATGAAGCTTATAATGTAAAGATGATTCAGACAGTTCGTGGCGTAGGCTACGTTATTAAATCAGAATAGTTTTGTAGGAACGGATATGGCAAAGAATAAAGAACAAAAGAATATGTCTTCTATAGCTCTACGCTTACACGGCAAATTTATATGGACCAAAGTAGGGCTATTTTTTAGTGCAAACCTATTTTTGTTTATAGCTTTATCATTTCTATGGTTATACAGTATTGAATCCAGAACATTCGGAGATGAGCTTTATAAATATATAGTTGAGTGGAAGGATGGCGATGTTTCCAGATATTTCACTACAAGAGGCGAGGATTTTAGTAATCTTACATATGTAGTTAAGTCAGGGAAAGATGTTCTAATTAATGAAAATGTTTTTCAGCCATTTATGATTATCATTTCAATGATTATATTAGCTGTCATATTCCAGTCTATAAATATTATCTTTTCATATTACGGGGAGCATAAGAGCATAAAGAAAACCCTAAAGCCGATTAATGATATGGCATTAAAAGCTGAAGAAATCAGCAATATGTCCTTTGATGAGGCGAAGTTCCATACTATAGAGAATGCTATCGAACACATTTCGCCAGAACAGACTACGGAGCTTTCCCTGGGAGATAATGACCTTCAGGGAATAGAAGCAGCTATGAATAACATGCTGACCAGAATGCATGATACATATTTACAGCAAGCCAGATTTGTTAATGATGCATCCCATGAGCTTAGAACCCCTATTTCCGTTATACAGGGTTATGCAAATATGCTGGATCGCTGGGGTAAGGAGGATGAAGAAATACTGGAAGAATCCATTGCTGCCATAAAGAATGAATCTGACCACATGAATCATCTTGTTGAACAGCTTTTATTCCTTGCAAGAGGTGATGCAGGAAGAAATCCAATGACCTTTGAGGATGTAAGCTTAAATGAAGTGATGCGTGAGATTTATGAAGAGTCCCTTATGATAGATGAGGATCATGTTTATAAATATGATGAGAAGGCTCAGGATGTTCATTTGAATGCAGATGCTTCCATGATAAAACAGGCTATGCGAATATTGGTTGATAATGCGGCCAAATATACTTCAAAAGGTGACGATATAGTTCTCTCTGTAGGATTTGAAGCGGTTGAATCAGAGGATAATGGACGAAAAGAGACAAAGTATAAGCCGTACATTCAGGTACAGGATAGCGGGATAGGTATGGCAGAAGTAGATGTAAAGCATATGTTTGAGCGCTTCTACAGGGCAGATGATACAAGAAAGGTTCAGGGAACAGGTCTTGGTTTATCCATAGCAAAGTGGATAGTTGATAAGCATAATGGTCATTTTGAAATAGTATCCAGGAAAGAAATTGGTACCAGAATACGTATAGTTTTTACAACTTAAAACAGAATAAAGACAACTTTATGTTAATTAAACATTAAAAATTTAATAAAAATATCAAAAAACTTAATTTTCTTATTTACAACGCATATGAAATAGTATATAATTCTGCTTTAGTTGGATAAAGTAAAACTAAGGCAATTAAGAAATTAGACCGTTCGTGCTTGCACGAAAAGGTATAATGTCTTAATGGCCGCAAAAACATGAGGAAGTAGCAATTTGCTTGAAAAGCAAATTAGCGGATTCCGAATGTTTTTAGGATTGCGAGAGTTGCGAAGCAACGTAGCAATCCGTTAGTTTCCCAAAATCATATAAAAAAAAAGGAGAAAACGCTATGTCATACGTTGATGAGGTACTTGAGAAGGTACAGAAAAGAGACGCAGATCAGCCTGAGTTCATTCAGGCAGTAACAGAGGTGCTTAGTACACTTCGTCCAGTTATCGAGCAGGATGAGGAGAAATATCGTAAGCTCGCTATCCTTGAGAGAATTACAGAGCCAGATCGTCAGATCATGTTCAGAGTTCCATGGGTAGATGATAATGGACAGGTTCAGGTTAACAGAGGTTTCCGTGTACAGTTCAATAACGCAATCGGACCTTACAAGGGAGGTCTTAGACTTCATCCATCAGTAAACCTTGGTATCATCAAGTTCCTCGGTTTCGAGCAGATTTTCAAGAATTCACTTACAACACTTCCAATCGGTGGTGGTAAGGGTGGTTCTGACTTCGATCCTAAGGGTAAGTCAGACAACGAGATCATGAAGTTCTGCCAGAGCTTTATGACAGAGCTTTCAAAATATATTGGAGCTGATGAGGATGTACCTGCTGGTGATATCGGTACAGGTGCTCGTGAAATCGGTTTCATGTTTGGTCAGTATAAGAGAATTAAGGGACTCTATGAAGGAGTTCTTACAGGTAAGGGTCTTACATATGGTGGATCACTTGCTCGTACAGAGGCTACAGGTTATGGTCTTCTTTACCTCACAGAGGAAATGGTTAAGTGCCATGGCGATAAGATGGAAGGCAAGACAGTTGCTATCTCAGGATCAGGTAACGTTGCTATCTATGCTACAGAGAAGGCTCAGCAGCTTGGAGCTAAGGTTGTTACAGTTTCAGATTCAACAGGTTGGATTTATGATCCAGAAGGAATCGATGTAGCACTTCTTAAGGAAGTTAAGGAAGTGAAACGTGCACGTCTTACAGAGTACGCTGCAGCTCGTTCTTCAGCTGAGTATCATGCTAAGGAGAATGGTGAGCACGGTGTATGGCAGTACAAGGTAGATATCGCTCTTCCATGTGCTACACAGAACGAGCTTGATATCGAGGATGCTAAGATGCTCGTTGCTAACGGCGTTCAGTATGTAGCTGAGGGTGCTAACATGCCTACAACTATCGAGGCTACAGAGTACTTCCAGGCTAACAACGTACCTTTCGTTTGTGGTAAGGCTGCTAACGCAGGTGGTGTTGCTACATCAGCACTTGAGATGAGCCAGAACAGCGAGAGACTTTCATGGAGCTTCGAAGAGGTTGATGCTAAGCTTAAGGGTATCATGGTTGGTATCTATCACAACATCGATGACGCTGCTAAGGAGTACGGTATGGAAGGCAACTATGTTGCAGGTGCTAACATTGCCGGCTTCAAGAAGGTTGTTGAAGCAATGATAGCTCAGGGCGTTTGCTAATTAGTAAAACCTATCAATTCAGTGATGAATAACATTTACGCTTGTCACACTTAAGTGTGACAAGCGATTTTTGTTTATCATAAATTATGATATAGTAAAGCAAGATTGGAGGTTTGTAATTGCCTAGAAGGTTACAGTGTGGTAGACTAACATAGATATTTTGATTAGTAACAGACGGCCTTGAGAGGAGAATAATTAAATGCCTGTATTTGATTTTAATGAGAAGAAGGAAGAAGTAGTAAAGGCTGAGAGAAGCTATAAGCTGGTCTATTCCAGTGAGAGAAACACCAGTGTCGAGCGTCCAATAATGGTTCTTGAAGACAGCGGTTCTAAACTTGTACATCATTCAAATGGTATGTTTGAGGCTCCAACTGTTGGATCGGCTTTTATATATGACACAGATGAGAAGTCAATTCATAATATCATTGAAATTGATGCGAGATTTGAGAATCTTCTAAAGTGGCTTGGTGAAAATCATATAATGGTACGTCTCTCGGGTCAGACTACTGAAAGAGGTTACGCTGTATACAAGATTCTTGAAACTGGAGTTGCTGTAAGAGGTTCAAAGTTATCTGGTGAAAATGGATTCTTACAGTTTATGATTGACCGACTTCTTCAAAGTGAAGCACCATCGGAAGAGACAGTCGATCCAGATGATATAGAAGATGCGGATGATATGCGACTTACAAGTATTCAGAGCATAACTGATTATCTCATGTGTGCAGGAAGTACGCTTCCGGATAATATAAGACTCTGGGCAAGACGTAATCTTGCAGTTGCGAAGTCTTCGGAAGTGACTCCGGAAGAGAGAAGACATGCACAGAGAGCACTTTCAATCATGCTCAGCATTCAGTGGAAGAATACGGATTTTCAGCCAATAGATCCGGTGGAGGCAAGACGAATTCTTGATGAAGAACTCTATGGACTGGAGAGTGTAAAGCAGCGAATAATTGAAACTATAATTCAGATAAATCGTACACATACTTTGCCGGCGTATGGAATACTCCTGATAGGTCCTGCGGGAACAGGAAAGTCACAGATCGCATATGCAGTAGCGAAAATACTTAAAATGTCCTGGACAACCCTTGAGATGAGTTCAATAAATGATCCGGAGCAGCTGACTGGTAGTTCACGAATTTATGCAAACGCAAAACCGGGACTTATCATGGAAGCTTTTGCAAATGCAGAAAGTTCTAATTTAGTTTTTATCATTAATGAGCTGGACAAAGCTACGTCAGGTAAGGGAAATGGAAATCCTGCAGATGTTCTTCTGACACTGCTTGATAATCTGGGATTTACAGATAACTACGTAGAATGTAATATACCGACAACGGGTGTTTATCCAATAGCAACTGCAAACAACAAAGCTGATATAAGTGCACCGCTTATGTCGAGATTTGCAGTTATAGAGCTTCCGGATTACACGCCGGATGAAAAGAGAGTAATATTCACACGCTTTGCTATGCCTAAAGTCCTAAAGAGAATTGGACTTAGAAGTGAAGAAATCATAATAACAGAAGAAGCGTTAGATGCGGTGATGGATATCTTTAAGGATACATCAGGTATTAGAGATATAGAACAGGCAGCTGAGCATATAGCTGCAAATGCATTATATAGAATAGAAGTTGAAAAACTGGATTCAGTTACCTATGATGCAGAAATGATTAGAGATTTATTATAGTAATAAAGAACGTCGATAGAGACTAATAAAAATCGCCCACTGGCTAAAAGCCGGTGGGCGCGTTTTTGTCTTTGGAAAAGCAGAATTAATTACTTCTTGTTTTCTTTCTTGAGCTCATTCATCTTCATCGCACGAACCTTAAGTGGAAGTCCCCAAAGGGTGATGAAGCCTTCTGCATCATGATGATCATACATATCACCTGTTGTAAAGGATGCAAGTGATTCGCTGTAAAGTGAATATGGAGAAGTAGTACCTGCTTTGATGATATTTCCTTTATATAGACGAAGCTTAACTTCACCAGTAACATACTGCTGAGTTACATCAACGAAAGCGGATATAGCTTCGCGAACAGGAGTGAACCATTTTCCTTCATATACTATGCTTGCAAGCTTGCTTCCAAGATCCTTCTTAAGAGCAATAGTGTCACGGTCAAGAACAAGCTCTTCAAGCTGCTGATGAGCTTCCATAAGAATTGTTCCACCTGGAGTCTCGTATACTCCACGGCTCTTCATACCAACAACTCTGTTCTCAACGATATCAACGATTCCGATACCATGCTTTCCGCCGATTGCATTTAGCTCACGGATGATATCAGCAACCTTCATTTTCTCACCATTAAGAGATACAGGCATACCTTTTTCAAAGTTGATTGTAAGCTCTACATCTTCATCAGGAGCTTTCTCAGGAGTTACTCCAAGAACAAGCATATGATCGTAATTAGGAGCCTGTGCAGGATCTTCAAGTTCAAGTCCTTCATGACTGATATGCCATATATTTCTGTCGCGGCTGTAGGACTGATCTGTTCCAAAAGGAAGATCAATACCATGAGCCTTACAATAATCTATCTCGGCCTGACGTGAATCCATCTGCCATCTGTCATCTCTCCATGGAGCAATAACCTTAATATCAGGAGCAAGAGCCTTGATGCCGAGCTCGAATCTTATCTGATCATTTCCCTTACCTGTAGCACCGTGACATATAGCGACTGCATCTTCCTTACGAGCAATCTCTACAAGCTTAGCAGCAATAGTAGGTCTTGCCATAGCAGTACCCATGAGGTACTTATGCTCATATACAGCGCCAGCCTGGACGCATGGCATAATATAATTCTCGCAAAGATCATCAACGACATCTTCTATATAAAGCTTAGCAGCACCTGAGAGGCGTGCGCGCTCTTCAAGACCATCAAGCTCCTCGCCCTGACCACAATCTATACAGCAGCATATAACTTCGTAACCGTATGTTTCCTTTAACCAAGGGATTACCGCAGTTGTATCAAGTCCGCCTGAATAGGCTAAAACAACTTTCTCCATGTTTACTGACCTCTTTTCTAAAATATATAAATTTTATAGGCTATTAAAAAATGCCATCCCCAATAATACCTTATATTATGCAAAAAGAAAAGTCCTAAAATACAAATTGAATTATGTTGAAATTGAGTTTAATCAGATAAATAACAAACAAAATACTAGCAAATGCTATACCAGCGGGATAGGCTATAGTAGAGCTTAGTCCGAATCCCTCATTAGCCATAAGAATATAAGTCAGTGACACTGCAGACATAAATGTCGCTGGCAGAGATGTTATAATAGAAAAAATTCTATGCTTACTATTTTTAATTAGATATACAGTTGCAACCCAAAGAGATATCATAGCAAGGGTTTGATTACTCCAGGAGAAATATCTCCACAAAACATTAAAATCAAGTTGTGTTAACACTGCGCCTATACCAAGTAAGGGCAGTGTTATTATTAATCTATTCTTTATCTTTTTCTGATCCAGCTTAGTCCATTCGGCAAGTATGAGACGCGCACTTCTAAAAGCAGTATCACCTGATGTGATAGGACATACAACAACACCGATTATGGCTAGCGCACCGCCGATATTTCCAAGCATGGTTTTACTGATTTCATATACTGTTCCAGACTGTCCAAGATTAGTTAGTGCGTCATTCAATAAGCCAGTGCCATTATAGAAGGCAACACCGGCAGCTGACCAGACGAGTGCTATTACGGCTTCGATTATCATGGCTCCATAGAAAACCTTACGGCCTGCTTTCTCACTAGTGATGCACTTGGCTATCATAGGAGATTGTGTGGCGTGGAAACCAGATATAGCTCCACATGCGACTGTGATAAACATAAATGGCCATATAGGCAGATTATCTGGATGAAGATCTTTTAGGGTGATTTCCGGTATGTTGTAGTCAGGAAGGAATATTATGGCGCCAGCTATACTGAGGGCCATAACTATAAGAATGATTCCGAACACGGGATACAGTTTTCCTATCAGTTTATCTATAGGTAACAGAGTTGCGAGTATATAGTAAAAAAGGATAACAATTATCCAGAAAGTGACAGATAGTTTGTTTGGCGTAAGTTTTGCTATAAGTGCTGCAGGACTTGTCACAAAGACAGTTCCTGTTAGCAGTAGGAGCAGAACAGAGAATGCTCTCATCAGATATAGAGCTGGTTTTCCGAGGTAGATTCCAGAGAGCTGTGCGATAGAGGCACCTCCATTTCTTTCGGATATCATACCACTCATATAATCATGTACAGCACCACCAAGAATGGAGCCGAAAATAATCCATAAGAAGACAACAGGACCGAAGCAGGCGCCCATAAGAGCACCAAATATAGGACCTGTTCCTGCTATATTAAGTAGCTGTATAAGGACAGCCTTCCATGTTTTCATGGGGATACAGTCCACGCCATCATTTATTGCTATGGCAGGTGTTTCGCGGTCGTCAGGCCCGAAAATCTTTTCGACCAATCTGCCATATGTCATAAAACCAACAAATAGAACTAATAGTGAAACGATGAATGATATCATATGTTTTCTCCGTATTTTAAATTTATACTAAAATTGGCTTCAGCTTTAACCTTATTCTACCAATTGAAAACCTTATTTTCAACAAGCCCTTTTTTTCATACGATGCATTGAATAATATTTGAAATTCGAAAAAGAAATTTTGGAAATGATTGACAAAAATAGGTAGCAGGAATAGAATTAGTCACGAAACTTAATAAAGTCAGATATGATAGTAATATCATTGGGGAGCTAGTGAACTGGCTGAGAGGAAGTAAAAACTTCGACCCGTAAACCTGATTTGGATAATGCCAACGTAGGGAAGAGTCAAAGAATTAATTCTTATAGAGAATGAAGGAACAGCTGATATACCTGATGGTATATCAGCTGTTTTTCTGTCTCGATATAATATTTTTAAGATGACAAGGAGGATGAATATGGTCAAGGTAAATGGTGAGAGCTATGACTATGCTGGACTTTCAGTGTTAGAAATGCTTGAAAGCTTAGGCTTTTCTACTGAACGAATAGCAGTAGAAATTAATATGGAAATAGTACCTAAGGCAAGTTATAGTGTGACTACTTTAAAAGACGAAGATACAGTTGAGGTTGTAAGCTTTGTGGGAGGTGGCTGATATGATCCCTTCTAGAGAAGAGTGGATAAATGCATTAGTTGAGAGGCATGGAAAGGAACGCCAGAATGCATTCTTAAATGCAACTGTTGCAATATGTGGACTTGGAGGACTAGGGTCCAACATAGCAATTGCTCTTGCTCGTGCGGGCGTAGGCAAGCTGATACTTATAGATTTTGATAAGGTTGATATCACGAATCTTAATCGTCAGCAATATAAGATGAGCCAGCTTGGAAAGTATAAGACAGAGAGTTGTCTGGAGAATCTACGAGATATTTCTCCATATACCGAGACTATAATACATACGGTTAAGCTTACTGAAGAAAATATACCAGAGCTGCTTATTACAGCTGACATCATTTGCGAAGCGTTTGACAAAGCAGATCAGAAGGCAATGCTGGTTAATACCGTGCTTGAAACGTTTCCAGATAAATATATGCTGTCAGGCACTGGAATGGCAGGTTTTGGAAGTGCAAATACTATACAGAGTCGAAGGGTATTTGGAAAGTTCTATCTTTGCGGTGATGAAAAGAGTGACGTGAATGATGGCATCGGTCTAGTGGCATCCAGAGTTATGGTGTGTGCGGCACACGAAGCGCATATGGTGCTAAGAATTCTTTCTGGAGAGATGGATGTGTAAGCTTAATTTAATAAACAGAATTATAAACAGAAAATGAAAGAAGGAAATATGATGGAAGATATTAAAACAGAAGATAAGTTAGTAATCGGTGGAAAGGAATTCACTTCCCGCTTTATATTAGGTTCAGGAAAGTATTCTATGAAGCTTATTGAAGCGGCAATTCGTGATGCAGGAGCTGAGCTTATCACTCTTGCTGTTAGAAGAACTAATACTAAGGATAATGAGAACATTCTTGACTATATCCCTGAAGGAGTAACACTTCTTCCTAATACAAGCGGTGCAAGAAATGCTGAGGAGGCTGTAAGGATCGCTCGTCTCGCAAGAGAACTTGGATGCGGTAACTTCGTGAAGATTGAGATTATGAGAGATACTAAGTATCTTCTACCAGATAATACAGAAACTATCAAGGCAACTGATATTCTTGCAAAGGAAGGCTTCGTGGTAATGCCTTATATGTATCCGGATTTAAATGCAGCTAGAGACCTTGCAAATGCAGGTGCAGCTTCTATCATGCCACTTGCTTCTCCAATTGGTTCCAATAAGGGACTTGCTACAAAAGAGTTTGTTCAGATACTTATAGATGAGATAGATCTTCCGATTATTGTTGATGCAGGAATTGGCCGTCCTTCACAGGCTTGTGAAGCTATGGAAATGGGATGTGCAGCAGTTATGGCAAATACTGCTCTTGCAACTGCTGGTGATCTTCCGCTTATGGCCTCTGCATTTAAGGATGCAATAAATGCAGGACGTAAGGCTTATCTTTCAGGACTTGGAAGAGTACTTACCAGAGGCGCATCTGCATCAGATCCTCTGACAGGATTCCTTAGAGATTAAGGATTTCAAAAAGGAGGACTGGAGAAATGGAAAATAACTTTTTAGTAGATTCAGATGAACTTTCACCAGAGGCGTTAGAGAAGAAACACCGTCTGGAAAATGATCCCTCTTGCAGAACTAACCATATGGAGTATATGCCGGGAATGGATATCATAGAGTCAGACATCTGTGATAAGGTTCTTGGTGAAATGAATAGCTATGACTATTCAAAGTATACTGCAAAGGATGTTGTGGCTGCGCTTAACCATGATCACTGTTCTATAGAGGATTTCAAGGCACTTCTGTCACCAGCTGCAGAACCACTTCTTGAGAAGATGGCAGAGAGAGCAAGACTTGAAACCAGCAAGCACTTTGGAAATACAGTATATCTCTTTACACCATTATATATAGCCAATTATTGCGAGAACTACTGTGTATACTGTGGCTTCAACTGCTATAACAAGATTCGTAGAATGAAGCTTACCATGGAGCAGATAGAACATGAGATGAAGGTTATAGCTGATAGCGGAATGGAAGAAATCTTGATACTTACAGGAGAAAGCCGAGCTGCCAGTGATGTTGAATATATAGGAGAAGCTTGCAAACTTGCAAGAAAGTATTTTCGACTAGTTGGTCTTGAGGTATATCCTGTAAATGTGGACGAGTATAAGTATCTTCACGAATGTGGTGCTGACTATGTAACTGTATTTCAGGAAAGCTATGATACAGATAAGTATGAAACACTTCATCTGATGGGACATAAGAGAGTATGGCCTTATAGATTTGATGCTCAGGAGCGTGCGCTTATGGGTGGAATGCGAGGTGTTGCATTTTCTGCACTGCTTGGTCTTTCTGATTTCAGAAAGGATGCTCTTGCAACAGCACTTCATGCATACTTCCTTCAGAAGAAGTATCCGCATGCAGAGATTTCGCTTTCTTGCCCAAGGCTTCGTCCTATTATAAATAATGATAAGATAAATCCATTGGATGTACATGAGAAACAGCTTTGCCAGGTGCTCTGTGCATATAGAATATTCCTTCCATTTGCAGGAATCACTGTTTCTTCAAGAGAGACTGCTCAGTTTAGAAATGGAATCGTTAAGATAGCAGCTACTAAGGTGTCAGCTGGTGTATCTACAGGAATCGGAGATCACGAGTCTAAGTATACAGGAAAAGAAGATGAGTACGATCAGGGCGATGAACAGTTTGAAATCAGCGATAGCAGAAGTCTTGATAAGATGTATCAGGATATCGAGGGTGAAGGACTTCAGCCTGTATTAAATGATTATCTCTTCGTGTAGTATTATATAAGTTGCATTGTGGCTGGTAGAGAGCTACATAAGAGGTTATTTGTTTAGGGATGAAATGATGAATTAGAGGATAGGTTATGGCTACATCCGACATTATATGTGTTACTAACAAAAGTATATGTGAGAAGAATGGCGTATTATTCTTTGAGCAAATTAAGAAGGTGGCTGAAGCAAGACCTCTTGCTATAGTTCTTCGTGAAAAAGACTTAAGCCTAGAGGAATATAGAGAACTTGCGGGTAAGGTATCTAAGATGTGTAGAGAGGTAGAAAATTCAAGGCTGATAATTCATAACTTCTATGAGCTTATTCTTGAGGATGAAACTGACTTGGCAAATGAACTTTCATATCTGCATATGCCGCTATGGAAGCTGGAAGAACTATATAATAATCAGCCAGATGAATATGCAAGATTACGCGAGAAGCTTGTCGGACTTGGTGCATCCTGTCATAGTGTAGAGGATGCGAAGCTTGCCGAGAAACTGGGATGTACATATATAATTGCAGGTCATATATATAATACAGATTGTAAGAAGGGACTAGAAGGACGCGGACTTGGATTTCTGAGAGATGTCGTAGAAGCAGTCAGTATTCCTGTTTATGCTATAGGTGGAATTACACCGGAGAATATCAATGATGTTAGAAATAATGGGGCTTCTGGGGCATGCATAATGAGTTCTTCCATGACTTGTAAAAGTCCCAAAGACCTGATAATGTCATTCGAATAATCTTAATCTGTCTCAAGTTTTTTCTTACACCAATAATATGCAGGGATGAGGAATGCATCTGCAAAAATCCACGCAAGTGGACTGGAGAAGCATGCGCCTGTGAAACCGAGGAGAGGGATAAGAACCAGACCAGCTAAAGATCTTGCTATCATTTCCATAAGGCCGGCTATCATTGCAAAATTCGAGAATCCCATTCCCTGAATTGTAAAACGAACTGTATTTACTATCGCGACAAGGAAATCGAAAGCAGTAACTGTGATTAGATACTGTCGCGATAATTTTATTATGACTGGCGCTTCATCGGCCAGTTTATCTTTATCTAAGAATAAGGTCGCAGCGTGTCCGCCAAATAGAAGTACCACGATCATTAATACCGCACATATCACTGCTGAAATAATTAGTGCATCACGTAATCCCTGTCCTACTCTGTCAAGTTTTTTGGCACCTACATTTTGACCGGTATATGGGGCCATGGATTGACCAAGACCATCTAGTGGGCAGGAGAGAAGTATATGTACCTTTAAGGCGGTTGTCATAGCGGCAACGCTTACATCTCCCAGACCATTGACTGAGTATTGAAGAATAACTGAACCAATTCCTGTAATGGAATACTGGAGTCCCATAGGTATTCCTATATCAACCAGTACCATCATCATTTTCATATCAAGGCGCATTTCACCTTTTTTCATTCTAAGAATATCAAAACGTTTTCTAATAAATACAACACAGCAGGCTCCGGAGATTCCCTGTGCGAGAACCGTTGCATAGGCGGCGCCTTCTACATTCATTCCCAGACCACCAATAAAAAGTATATCAAGACCGATATTTAGTACTGCTGCGATTGCAAGGAAAATAATAGGTGAACGGCTGTCACCTAGTGCACGGATTATAGCCGCGGAAAGGTTATAAAGAATAATGCATGGTATACCTGCAAATATTATGAATATGTAGGTGGATGCATAGTCATATATGTTTTCCGGAGTATTCATTAGATGAAGAATAGGCTTGCAGAATATGCATGTAAGCGCGGTTACAATACAGCCAAGTATTATTGCCAGCCAAATGCTGTTTGCAACTGCTTTCCTAAGATTAACTTCATCCTTTGCACCGAAGTATTGCGCGACAATAACTGCAAAGCCATTGCATATTCCCATACAGAATCCTAGAACAATGAAGTTAAGAGAACCGGTAGAGCCTACGCCGGCTAGTGGCTCTTTGCCGAGATATTGCCCTACTATCATGGTATCCACCAGACCATAAAACTGTTGAAGAAGAATGCCAAGTATCATTGGGGTGGCAAACCTGATTATCAGCTTCATAGGGGAGCCTGTGGTCAAATCTTTTGTTAAATTCTTACTACTCATAAAAACACCTAAAACTTAAAAAACTATGACTTATATAATACAACATACCTTTATATATGCAATAGAAGAATATTTTTATTAATATAAAGATTTTGTTGCTCATTTGTTGTACATTTTGTGTTATACTAGCATTTAAGTGTAATATGAAATAACTATGTCCTGACAAATAGAATGCGAGAATGAGAATGTTGGATAAGATTTTTTCAAAAGAGATTTGCAATACTGGTCGCCAGATTGAGATAGACGTATTAAGGACCTGGCTTCTTATAGATCTGATTCTCTGTCATTGCTTTATTTATTGCAGTAGTGATGAGAGACTTCTTACTGGAATACCTTATGCTTATGATTCAGTTATAGGTGGACCTTTATGCGCACCTTGTTTCATGCTCTGCATGGGAATCGGAATGGTCTATACAAAGCATAATACCGCCAGGGATTTTGCAAAACGTGGACTGATGCTTGCTCCGATTGCATTTTTGCTCAATATTTGTAGATTCACAATTCCTGGTCTGATTGGATATGCAATCACAGGAGAGAAAGAAACTTATTTACCAACAGTTTTTTATGAAACATTTGAAAATGATATTTTGATGTTTGCTTCGTTGTCATTTTTGACAATGGCGCTTTTCAAACATTTTAATTTAAAACCATGGATAATCGTGATAATAGGACTTGTTATGTCTGGTATCACAACTCTTATTGGTGGAATAGACCTAGGAAGTCCAGTGGCAAATATAATAGTTGGATATTTCATAGGTACAGAAGATGCAGCTGAGCTGGTATGCTCATACTTCACTTTGTTTAACTGGTTTGCAATAACAGCAATTGGTTATTTATATGGTACTTATTATCAAAGAGTTAAGGATAAAAAGCTTTTCCATCTGGTAATTGGTGTTCCAGCGCTTATATTAGCAATTACATACTTTGCTATAAGAATTCCGGCAAGAGTTGGAGTTTTTGGCGAAGGTCAGATTTGCTATTATCATGCATCAACGGTAGATATGCTTGGCTCTGCAATTTCAGCAATTGCTCGTCTGGCTATTTGTTACTTTATTTCGCTTATACTTCCTGATGCTTTGAAGGAGTTTACGAAGAAAACATCTTCAAATGTCACATCATCATATTGTATACAGTGGGTATTAGTTATAGTTGTCTCAACTCTATTCCTTTATATAATTAGAGGAACCTCTGAGCTGAGTGATTTTATGATAATTGTTTTGGGAATTTGTATTTGTGTAGTATCTATAGTAGGCGCTCGTTGTTATAAAGCGTTTTTACTAAGCAGGAGAAAGACTGATGAAAAAGAATAAAACACTGACAGGTAAGGTAATCCGTGGTGTTATCTTGGTTGTTGAGTTTATGATGGTAATTCTCTGTATTGGTATTACAATACGTTATTACTTTGAAACAAAGTCCACTTATAAGAAGAATGCATTCGGACTTACGCGTACTGCGGCAGAGTATATAGACGGTGATACCATTCAGAAGTACCTCGATACAAATGAAAAAGATGAGTATTACGAGAATGTTCTAAAATATCTTCGATCTGCTCAAAATGGAGCTAATCTTAAGTACTACTATGTTTTTGTACCAACTGAGGATGATGTTATCTATGTTTGGGATGCAGATAATAATCCTGGATATTGTGAGCTTGGTCAGCATGAAAAGTACATGGACGAAGATAGTAAGGAAACATGTAAGAGAGCATTTAAGCAGGATCCAGAAGAAAGAATCATTATCAATAAAGATGAAAAATATGGTTTCATTGCATCTGCCTGGTCTCCTATATTTGATAGTAGCGGAAACCCGGTTGCGCTGGTTGCGGTGGATATGGCCATGGAAGGTTTTCTTGCAAACCTGATTACATTCCTCGCCATCACTATAGTGATTATTCTGATTGCAAGTGTATCTGGTGCGATTGTTTTGTATCGATATATGGAGCAATATATTATAGATCCTATAGATAATATAAATGCTGCTGCTAAAGAGATGGTAAAGGGACTGGAATCTGAAGAATCGGTTCAGATAGATGTTAATACCGGCGACGAGTTGGAGGAGCTTGCGGATTCCTTTAATCAGATGGATACCGAAGTCCGAGACTATATCGAAAAGCTGAAAGTTGCAACGGCTGAGAAACAGCGTATAGGAGCTGAGCTGGATATGGCTAAGGAAATTCAGGCGAGTCAGCTGCCTAGTATTTTCCCTGCGTACCCAGAGCGAAAAGAGTTTGATATATTTGCCGTGATGGACCCGGCGAAAGAGGTCGGTGGAGATTTCTACGATTTCTTCTTTGTAGATGATGATCATCTTGCAATGGTTATGGCGGATGTTTCTGGTAAGGGAGTTCCTGCCGCACTGTTTATGATGATGTCAAAGTTGCATATCAGCAACTATGCACGAATGGGTCTGCCTCCTCATGAGGTTTTGGAAAAAGCAAATAAAGCAATATTTGAAAATAATAAACGTAAGATGTTTGTTACAGTCTGGTTAGGAATCCTTGAGATTTCTACTGGAAAAATAGTAGCATCGAATGCGGGACATGAGTATCCTGTTATCAGACAGCCGGGTGGTGAGTTTGAAATTCTGAAGGATAAACATGGATTTGTAGTCGGAGCCATGAAGGGTAGCAAATATACTGATTACGAATTTACTCTTCAGAAGGGTGGTACATTCTTCATCTATACAGATGGTGCACCTGAGGCTAAAGCCGAGAGCAAAGAAATGTTTGGTATGGACAGGCTTGTGGAAGCGCTCAATAAAAATGTGGATGCCAGTCCAAAAGAACTTCTTGGGAATGTACGAAGTGCTGTTGATGAATTTGTGGGCGATGAACCACAATTTGATGATCTCACAATGATGGGAATAAAGTTGTTATAATTTTAGGAGGTTACTACAATGAAGATCACAATGACAAGAAACGAGAAGGAACTTACAGTAGCGCTTGAAGGCAGTCTGGATACTATCACATCACCAGAGCTTGAGGAGCAGTTAACACCAGCGCTTGAAGGTGTTGAAAAGCTTATATTTGAGCTTAAAGATCTTGAGTATATGTCAAGTGCAGGTCTTAGAGTTTTACTTACTGCAATGCAGACTATGGATGAACAGGGTGAGATGGTAGTTAGAAACGTATGCCCAACTGTAATGGAAGTTTTTGAGATTACAGGTTTTGCAGAGGCTCTTAATATCGAATAGGGGGACTGTATATGAGAGAACTTGATATTCAGGCTGTTACAGAGAATCTCCCTCAGGTGATAAAGTTCATCAATGAACAGCTGGAAGAGTTTGATTGCGAAATGAAAACCATTACGCAGATTGATCTGGCAGTAGAAGAGATATATGTTAATATTTCCAGCTATGCTTATAATCCAGATGTTGGTCCTGCTACTATTAGAGTTGAAATAACAGAGGAACCTATTTCAGTTGTTATCAGCTTTATTGATAATGGTGTTCCTTATGATCCTCTTGCTAAACCAGATCCAAAGCTGGATATTCCTCTTCAGGAACGTAAGAGAGGCGGCTTTGGCATTTTCCTGGTAAAGAAGACTATGGATGATGTAATATATGAATATAAGAATGGTCAGAATATACTGACTATAAAGAAAACCTTAGTATAGAAATAGATATTTTATATAACATTTTAAAAACCTATTGACTTAGTAGGTGAATAGTGATAATATATCCACGTTCAAAGAATATTTTAGAAAGTGTACGTGGGTATGACAAACATTTACAGACAAAACAATAATATGTGTTGCTGTTGCATGTTAAAATTAACGGGCTATGAGATGGCCGGTGTTTTGGCGTGCCGATGTTTGTCGTGTAAATAAAACACTTGGTTAATAGTTGATTCTTAGGCCCGAGATAATAATGTCTCGGGTCTTTTTATATGAAAAAAGGAGAGAAAAAATGAGTATTAAGATTAATTCACTACTAATTCATGGAGGAATAGATGGGGATGAGACAACAGGAGCAGTTAATGTTCCAGTCTATCAGACATCTACATATAAACAGGATGGACTTGGCGAAGACAGAGGCTGGGAGTATTCAAGAACAGGAAATCCAACAAGGGCAGCACTTGAAAAACTTGTTGCCGACCTTGAAGAAGGTGAGTATGGACTGGCATTTGCTTCCGGACTTGCGGCAATTTCTACAGTTCTTTCACTTTTTAAATCAGGCGACAGATTAATTGTCTCAGATAAACGTTACGGAGGAACATTCAGAGTTCTGGATAATGTATTTAAAAACTTTGGGATTGATTACACAATAGTTGATACATCGAATCTGGATGAGGTTGAAAGAGTACTTAAGGAAGATGGTGAAACAACTAATAACATCAAGGCGGTATATATTGAAAGTCCTGCAAATCCACTTCTTACAGTTACAGATATTGAAAAGGTTTCTGAACTTTCGAAAATATATGGAAAGAAGGTTATTGTTGATAATACCTTCCTCACACCATATCTTCAGAGACCGCTTACACTTGGTGCAGATATAGTTGTCCACAGCGGAACAAAATATCTTGGAGGACATAGCGATACAGTGTCAGGTTTCATTGTAGTTAAGGATAGGGATTTAGCTGATAGGCTTTATTATCTTCAGAATGCTATCGGTGGAGTTCTGGCTCCATGGGACAGCTATCTTATGATAAGAGGTATCAAGACTCTTGGTGTAAGAATGGACAGACATGTGGCAAATGCTATGAGGATTGCAGAGTGGCTGGAAACAAGTGGCTATGTTGAAAAGGTTTACTATCCAGGTCTTAAGAGTGATCCTGGTTATGAAACTCAGAAAAAACAGGCTGATGGACCTGGCGCAATGATTTCATTTACCTTAAAGAAAAAGTATAGTTATCGAAAGTTCTTTAAAAAGCTGGAGCTTGTTACCCTGGCTGAGAGTCTTGGTGGAGTTGAGTCACTGGTATGCCATCCAGCTACAATGACACATGCGGCTATTCCAAGAGAAATAAGAGAAGCGGTTGGAATAACTGATGAACTGATCAGACTTTCAGTTGGTATTGAGGATGTTGATGACATTATTCATGACCTTGAGAATGCAATTCAGAACTCTATATAAGATTAAGTGATTTAGAATAGAAAGGGTAAGATGATGGAAGTATATAATAGTGTACAGGAAATGATAGGAAATACACCAATACTGAAACTTAATCATTTTGGAATTAAGGACGGTGTTAATTTATTTGTTAAGCTTGAGCTTATGAATCCTGCAGGAAGTGTTAAGGACAGAGTTGGAGTTTATATGATCGAAGATGCGGAGCAAAGGGGAATCCTTAAACCAGGAGGAACCATTGTTGAAGCTACTGCAGGAAATACAGGAATAGGAATAGCAATTGCTGCTCTTAATAAGGGCTATCGAATTATCTTTGCTGTTCCGGAAAAATTCTCTATTGAGAAGCAGCGTGTTATGGCAGCGCTTGGAGCGGAGATTGTCCATACACCTAGAGAAGAGGGGATGCTTGGAGCGGATAGAAAAGCTGACGAGATAATTGCATCTATTCCAGGAGCAATATCCATGAAGCAGTTTAAAAATCCTGCTAATCCTTTATCTCATTATGAAACTACCGGACCAGAAATTTATAAGCAGTTGGATGGAAAGATTGATTATCTTGTTGCCGGCGCAGGAAGTGGTGGAACATTTTCTGGTGCAGTAAAGTATTTAAAGGAACAGGACGCAAATATTAAGGGTGTCCTTGCGGATCCATATGGTTCTATCATAGGCGGTGGAGAGCATGCTGATTATGATATTGAAGGAATAGGAAATGACTTTATCGCAGATACTATGGATGTATCACTTATAGATAAGGTTATAAAGATTACTGATGATAATGCATTCGCTACAGCAAGACTTCTTGCAAAGAAAGAGGGTATCCTTGCTGGTTCATCTTCCGGTGCAGCTCTTTATGCAGCACTTAAGCTTGCTGATGAGATAGATGAAGGAAATATCGTAGCCATTCTTCCTGATAGAGGCGACCGTTATATTAGTAAGGGATTATTCTAGACTTACGGAGGATGAGATGGTTAGCGAAAGAGAAAGTGTAACTGCGAAGATATGTGCATTTGCCAGAGCATGGCATTCAACTTATTCAAAAGATAGAATATACGATGATTATCTTGCTTTTGATTTTATGGGCAGGGAAGAGTATGAAGATATTTATGATATGATAAGTGATGGTCTGGTGGATTCTGAAAAACTGGAGAAGGTTGAAACTGAAAAAGTAATAGGAAAGTATTTTGCTCCTATACCACTCTCCAGAATGCATTTCAATGAAAATAAGCTGTCTGAATTTGCAAAGCAGAACGGAAAAATACAATATGTTATCTGTGGAGCGGGGGAGGATACATTTTCCTTTAGAAATGATAATGACGATATAGAAATTTTTGAGGTGGATCATCCGGATACTCAGAGATATAAGCTAAATAGGATAAAAGAACTAGAATGGATAATCCGTCCAAATGTTCATTTTGTTTCTGTGGATTTTGAGAAGGAGAGCTTCAGAGATAAACTTCTTGAGGCAGGTTTTGATCCTAATAAGAAAACATTTTTCAGTATTCTGGGTGTTTCGTATTATCTGACATTGGATACATTTGCGGATACGCTCCGCCAAATGACCGAGCTTTCAGAGACCACAAGTGAAGTGGTATTTGATTATCCAATTAAGTCGGGTGATTTTCCAAAGAGGGTTAATAAGCTTGAGGAAATTACCAGGTCTTTGGGAGAGGTTATGTGTGGTGGATTTGATCATAATGAAATCAAATGTGTTCTATGTTCTCTTGGATATAAGATAAATACATATCTTACTCCGGATAAGATTCAGAAGGAATACTTTGAAGGGAGAGCGGATAATCTTAAGGCGTTCGAAAATGTTAGTTTGATCTCTGCAACATATACTGTGTAAATCTAACTTATTGACATTCTGTATTCTAAAAGTGTAGAGTATATGAGTGTAAAATTTGTTCCATATGGTAATGCTCTTTAATAAAGAGATGGGGTAATTGTTATGACATTAAATCAACTTAAATATGTGATAGAAATATCAAAACAGAATTCGATAAATGAGGCTGCAAAGAGGCTTTTTATTTCTCAGCCTAGTTTGACGGCTGCACTAAAATCCCTTGAACGGGAGGTTGGTTTTGATATATTTACCAGAACCAACAGTGGTATAACTCTTACGGTAAAGGGTGAAGAGTTTCTGGGATATGCTAAGTCGGTTGTGGAACAGTATGATATCCTGGATGCAAAGTACATTTCAAAGGATAGTGTGAAGAGAACCTTCCAGGTTTCTATGCAGCATTATACATTTGCGGTAAATGCATTCATGTCTGTAATTGAACAGTATGGTATGGATGAGTATGAGTTCGAGGTTCATGAAACAAGAACTTATGATGTTATTGATAATGTAAGAAACATGAAGAGTGAAATAGGAGTTCTATATATGAACGACTATAATCGTACTGTTCTTCAGAAGATTTTAAGAGATGCAGGCCTTAAGTTCACTCCGCTGTTTGATTGTAGTATTTATGCTTATATGAGTAAGAGCAATCCTCTTGCAGAAAAGAAGCAGATCACTATGAAAGACCTGGATAAGTATCCATGTCTCGCATTCTCACAGGGTGAACACAATTCATTCTATTTTGCCGAAGAGGTGCTCAGTACATATGAGTATAAGAGACTCATCAGAGTTAGCGACAGAGCGACTATCCTTAATATGATGATAGGTCTTAATGGTTATACCTTATGTTCTGGCATTATCTGTGAGGACTTGAATGGAACAGATTATTGTGCTGTAAAACTTAAGACAAAAGAAAAGATGACTATAGGCTACATTTCACGTAAGCATTCAAAGCTAAGCGAGATGGGCCAGAAATACATAGAAGAACTCAGTAAATACAAAGAGAAAGTTCTCGACTAAATAAGTCAATGGGGACAGATCTATAAGTCAGTGGGGTCAGGTCCCACTGACTTATTTTTTTGTTTTGGGTTATAGGTTTGGGTTATAGCTGTTAATAATTTTTAAGGATTATACAATAGCAAAATTCGGTGTTAATATACATCCATACAAAACAAAAGCCGATTAAAACAGTAGGCAAATGATGGTTTTATCATAGGAGGGAAAAAATCATGAGAAAGAAATTTATAGGTTTAGTTTTAACATTGTCACTTGCAGCAGCGCTGCTTACAGGATGTGGTTCATCGGATAGCTCATCAAATGACAGCGACAAGGCGGCAGCTGGTCAGACAGAAGCATCTACAGCAGTTGCAGAGGCAACTGAGACAGATGAATCTTCAGAAGACAAAGTAATCAAAGTTGGCGCATGCGTAACCCCACATGCAGAAATTCTTGAGCAGATTAAGGATAATCTTGCTGAAGAGGGATGGACACTTGAGGTTGTTGAGTATAACGATTATGTACTTCCAAATACAGCACTTGAAGATGGTGATCTGGATGCTAACTACTTCCAGCATAAGCCTTATCTGGATGATTTCAATGCTGAGAACGGTACACATATCGTAACACTTGCTGCAGTACACTTTGAGCCAATGGGTGTATACGCTGGTAAGTCTTCAGATCTTAGCAACGTACCTGATGGTGCAACAATCGCAGTACCAAACGATACAACAAACGAAGCAAGAGCACTTCTTCTTCTTGAGGCACAGGGTCTTATAAAGCTTAAAGAGGGTGTTGGAATTGAGGCAACTGTTCTTGATATCGAGGAGAATACACATAACATCGAAATCCAGGAACTTGAAGCAGCTCAGGTTGCTAAGTCAATCCAGGATGTAGATTTCGCAGTAATCAACGGTAACTATGCTATAGAAGCTGGTCTTGATTCAGCAATTGCAGTAGAGGCAGCTGATTCATTGGCAGCAGAAACATATGCAAACTATGTATGTGTTAAAGATGGAGAAGAGAATTCAGAGAAGTCTCAGGCTCTTAAGAATGCAATCCTTACACAGGAAGTTAAGGATTACATTAACAATACTTACTCAGGTGCAGTAGTACCAGTATTCTAAATTACTCAGGCGCAGAAGTTTTGTGCTTCTGCGTCAACCTTTTTAGGAGGAATGAAAAATGTTCGATGAACAGGATTTAAAAGATTCGCCAATAGCAGTGCTTGGTGCAGGAGCAGTTGGAAAGACTTGTGCGGCAGACTGTGTGCTTGGTGGAAATAAAGAAGTAAGATTATTTGAATTACCAGAGTTCTTTGATCAGAATTTAAAGAACGTGGCTAAAACAGGAATAACACTTGGTGGTATTCAAAAAAATCAATATGGATTTAAGAGAACAGGGAAAGCTTTTTTAAACCTACTCACCTCGGACATTTCTGAGGCTGTCAAAGGCGCTAAACTCATAATTGTAGCCATTCCATCAGTGGCACATGATGTGTTTTTCGAAAAGCTTGTTCCAGTTCTTGAGGATGGACAGATCATCCATATCATACCTGATAATTATGGTTCTCTAAAACTCAGGAAGAAGCTTAGAGAGGCAGGCAGTACTAAAAAGGTTATTATTGGTGGTTGGTCCAGTGCTCCTTATGGAACAAGAGTTGAGAAAGAAGGTGGAGTTCAAACCTCTGATATGTGGCTCGTTTATAGAGCTAAAACCCTTCGCGGAGCTTCACTTCCTAGTACAGATCAGGAAATATTCCTGAATAGTACGAAATATCTTGGCTGCTTCGATTCTATTACAGAAGGGGATGGTCCTGTAGGTGGTAATACAGTTCTGGATATAGGATTTAGTAATGTTAATCCAGTTCTTCACTGCCCAGGTACAATCCTTGGAGTTGGAGTTATGGAAAACTGGGGAAGAATATATGGTGGAAATGATAAGTACACTTACTCCATTTACAGCCATGCATATTGTGAGTCCATAGCTGAAGTACAGTATGCATTTTTCCTTGAAGAAGTTGCTCTCGCCGAAGCAATCGGCGTTGGAATAGCAAAATACCCAAAGAAAAATTTCTTGTCGAGAACAAGTATTCTTGGACCTGAATATATGGGCGATGACTGTATAGTACCATTTGATGAGCAATGGGAAACAGGATATAGAACCGGCCCATTCTCAATTCAGGATCGCTACGTGACTGAGGATGTACCAGTTGGATGTCACTTGTATCACGAGCTGGGTAAAAAGTTTGGAGTTGAAACTCCGGTTATAGATTCCATGATAACACTTGGGTCAGTTATGACTGGAAAAGATTTCTATAAAACCGGAATCACTCTGGACGATTTGGGAATTGGTCATCTGGACAAAGAGGAACTTCTGGATTACCTGAACAATGGTAATTATATTGAATAAATAAGCATGAAAATGTGGCAAAATGCATTCTGCAGTTTGTCACATTTTTATTCGGAAAAGGAGAATAAAAATGGCAAAGCTAAGTAACAGAACATCGACATTCACAGATTCTGTCATCAGAAGAATGACAAGAGTTGCAAATAAGTATGGGGCCATAAATCTCTCTCAAGGTTTTCCAGATTTTGATCCGCCGGTAGAGATAACCAGAAGACTTGCGGAGGTTGCTGCGAATGGACCTCATCAATATGCACTTACATGGGGAGCTCAGAATTTTAGAGAAGCCCTGGCAAGAAAGCATGAAAGATTTTCAGGACAGAAGATAGATCCGGATAAAGAGATTGTTGTAACCTGCGGAAGCACAGAGGCAATGATGGCATCCATGATGTCAGTGACAAATCCTGGAGATAAGGTTATAGTCTTTTCTCCATTTTATGAGAATTATGGAGCGGATGCCATTCTCTCAGGAGCGGAACCTATCTACGTACCTCTTAATCCTCCGGATTTTAGCTTTGACTATTTAGAGCTGGAGAATGCATTTAAAAAGGGAGCGAAGGCAATCATTGTTTGTAATCCATCCAATCCCTCGGGAAAGGTATTTACTTACGAGGAGCTTTCTCAAATAGCAGAGCTTGCAAAGAAGTACGATACATTTGTTATAACAGATGAGGTTTATGAACATATCATTTATGAACCTTATAAACACGTTTATATGTCGACACTTCCTGATATGAAAGATAGAACAATAATCTGTAATTCACTTTCTAAAACATATTCAATTACTGGATGGAGACTTGGATATGTAATAGCAAATGAAGATGTTATAGACCGAGTGAAGAAGGTTCATGATTTTCTGACTGTGGGTGCAGCGGCTCCGCTTATGGAGGCAGCAGTAGTAGGGCTGGAATTTGGTGATGAATACTACGAAGAGTTGAGACGACATTACACTCATATGAAAAATCTTTTCCTGGGAGGACTTCGTGATATCGGACTTAAATTTACAGAGCCTCAGGGCGCCTATTATGTAATGGTTGATGTGAGTGAATTTGGTGTAAAGGATGATACAAGATTTTCGGAATGGATGGCGGAAAAAGTGGGAGTAGCTCCAGTTCCAGGCTCCAGCTTTTTTAAGGAAGATATACAGAACTATGTAAGATTTCATTTTGCAAAAAATGATGACACCATGGAGGAGGCATTATCCCGTTTGTCACGTTTGCCTGATATAGCCTTGTCCTATAGCGAGCAATAAAATATAAGAATTATCCATAAGACTCTAATAATGGTACCATTATTAATCGAAGAAAAGAGATTATAAAATAGCTTATTTTAAGGAAGTGGAAAAATGATAAAACTCGAAAATGTAACAAAAACCTTTAAGGTAAAAGGAAATGAAGTTACGGCGGTTAATGACGTTAGCCTTGATATAGAAAAGGGAGAAATATTTGGAATCATAGGATTTTCAGGTGCTGGTAAATCTACGCTTGTAAGATGTATGAATTTACTTGAAGTTCCTACATCTGGTTCTGTTTATTTTGATGGACATGATCTGGTTAAAGCAAGTAGCAGAGAGCTCAGGGGATATCGAAGAAAGATTGGAATGATCTTTCAGCAGTTCAACTTGTTAGAACAAAGAACTGTACTGGCAAATATATGCTATCCGCTTGAACTTGAAGGCGTAAATAAGAAGGCTGCCATAGAAAGGGCAAGAGAACTATTAAAAATAGTTGACCTTGAAGAAAAAGAGAAGGCTTATCCTTCACAGCTTTCTGGTGGTCAGAAGCAGAGAGTGGCTATTGCTCGTGCTCTTGCAACAAATCCGGAGGTTCTTCTTTGTGATGAGGCAACAAGTGCGCTTGATCCATTAACTACCAGTGGAGTTCTTTCACTGATCAAGAAGATAAATAAAGAGCTGGGAGTAACCATTGTGGTTATTACTCATGAGATGAAGGTTGTTGAACAGATTTGTGACCGCGTAGCTATTATGAATAGCGGTGTGGTTGAAGAGATTGGAAATGTTAGAGATATCTTCCTGAATCCTCAGTCTGAAACAAGCAGGAAACTCGTATTCTCAGCTGAAAATAAGTACGATATCAAATCAGAAAAGAAATGCATTCGTATTGTATTTGATGGAGAATCCTCTGCCCTTCCTGTTTTTGCTAACCTGATACTTGAGACACAGGTTAAGCTTAATATTCTTGGAGCAAATACAGAAGATATTGGTGGTTCCGCATACGGTCAGCTTCTTATAGAAAGACCTGATGATAGAACTGTGGATATTATTAAAAAGTATTTGGATAAACAAAATATAAAATACGAAGAGGTAAATATTTCAAAGCAGAAAAAAAGTAGTAAGGAGGTAGCATAAGATGAGTAGCCAGATTATCGAACTGATCAGAAAAGGCATGGGTGAAACATTTTATATGGTCCTTCTTTCTACCTTATTTGCCTATCTTATAGGAATACCTATTGGGGTTATCTTAAATATAACCAGCCCAACTGGTATTAAGCCAAACAAAATAGTTAATCTTGTATTTGGATTTATAACAAATGTTATCAGGTCAGTGCCATTTCTGATCCTTCTAGTAGCAATACTTCCATTTACAAGACTTATCGTCGGAACTACAATCGGTTCTACTGCTACAGTTGTTCCGCTTGTAGTTGCGGCAGCCCCTTTTGTTGCGAGACTTGTTGAATCATCTCTCAAGGAGGTTGATTCTGGTGTGATAGAGGCCGCAAAGGCTATGGGTTCATCCACCTGGCAGATCATATGGAAGGTTCTTCTTGCTGAGGCTAAGCCATCACTTTTGGTAGGTGGTGTTATTGCTTTTGCAACTATACTTGGATATTCCGCCATGGCAGGATTTGTCGGCGGAGGTGGACTTGGTGCTATAGCCGTTAACTATGGATATTATCGATATAAGACAGATGTAATGCTTGCGACAGTAGCCATCCTTGTTATCATTGTTCAAGTGTTCCAGGAGGCAGGTATTTACATCGTAAATAAATTAGATAAAAGAATTAATTAGCAGTAAAGGTATTATCATGAATTGGAAAAGTACACTTGAGACAAATGAAGAGTTACAAAGCCTTCACATGGTAACCCCTCATTTTACAGCGGGTTTTGCCATTGGAGTGATAGCGGTACATTTAGTTTATCCGAAGCTTCCGGGCAATGTTGCTAATGCGACAACATATCCATTTCCAGTGTTATATAAAGAAGTGTTTTTTGAAATAGAAGAACTGTTTGAGGGAAGCGATGCTATTAAAACTCAAATAATAGATGCGGCGAAATATCTTGAAGAACAGGGCGTAAGGGCTATTATCGGAGCTTGTGGTTTCTTCGCACATTTTCAGAATGATGTAAAAGAGGCTGTGAATGTGCCTGTATTTTTGTCCAGTCTATGTCAGCTTCAACTAATAAAAACAGGTCTTTCAGATAATAAGAAGATTGCTGTTATCGCGGCAAGTGGAGAGAGCATTACAGATGAGCTTTTAAGCAAGGTTGGAACTGACAGTAGCCGACTTATTGTTCAGGATATAGGCCATCTGGACAGCTTTGCAGGAATAAGATATGGAAGCATAGGTTTTGATAATGCAAACCTTACTGAAGAACTGGTAAATGTTATCTCGGAACTGGTAGAAAAAAATCCGGATATAGGAGCAATATTGCTAGAATGTAGTGACCTTCCACCATATGCAAAAAGCATACAGGCAGCTACGGGACTTCCAGTTTATGACTTTAATACTATGATAGATCTTATCTATCATTCTGTGGTACAGAAGACCTATTACGGGTACTTATAATTATACCCTTAAAACCTATTGACACAGTAGGTAAATATGAGTATTATACTCTTGTTATTTTGTTTTTTGTTTTTTTGTTTTATAGGAGGTTGTCTATGAGCTTTATTAATGACATTTCCGATTACATCAGATCTGGCGAATCTGAAAGTCAGGACTTAGGTCTTGAAATTGAGCACTTCATTATTAATGATGAAGGTACGCAGATGGAATTCCATGAGATATCTTCGCTAATTGATCTTGTGGGAAGAAGACTGGGAGCAGAGATTATCTACATGGATGGATATCCAGTTGGATATTACACAGGTGAATATTCAACAAGCCTGGAACCAGCCTGTCAATTTGAAATAAGTATAGATCCATATTCGGATCTTGATACCATAAAGAGTATTTATAATGAATTCAGAGAAATATGGGATCCTATTTTCCGTGACAGAGGATATCATTTTGAGACTAAAGGAAATCTTCCTTTAGTTGAATTAGGAGAGATTACTCCAGATGACATTCCACTTTCTCCTAAGAAGAGATATAAGTACATGGATGAGTACTTTAAGAGAAGTGGAAGTTATGGAAAATATATGATGCGTGCTTCAGCATCTGCTCAGGTTTCCATTGATTATAAATCAGAAGAAGATATGGTGAGAAAATTAAATGTCCTCCAGAAGATATCTCCTATTCTTATGATCATAATGGAGAATAAATGTGAAGAGCTTAGTACTCTTCCTGGAGTAGAGGATAAGCCTCATCTTTTTAGAATACAGGAGTGGGATGACCTTGATCCTGATAGAACAGGCTTTGTTCCTCACTCATTTGATCTGGATTTTGGTTATGATAAGATGGCAGATGTTGTTTATCATACACCACTTATTCTTCTTACAGATAATGGAGAGACCATCAATGTAGGTCACCAAAGTGCAGAGGAACTGGTTGCAAATAAAATTATTTATGAAGATGAATTAGGAGAGAATAGGAAGAAAAGCCTTATTGAGCATTTTATGTCCATGGGATTCTTCCATTTCAGAGTTAAAAAATATATAGAAGTGAGAGTGGCGGATAGTGTTCCAATTGATAAGGCGCTGGGCTATGTGGCACTTCTTAAAGGTATAGCTTATTCAGAAGAGAATCTGGAACTATTGGAAGATGTCCTTTCTTCTGTAGAGAGTATTTCGGATATTCAGGCTGCTGTAGAAGAGATAGAACGAGATGGTTTTGATGCAGCCATCTATGATGGGAAAACTGCAGCGGAGTGGGCGGATTATATAGTTGGTCTTGCTTCTGAAACTCTTTCTGATAAGGACAGGGAGTATCTGAACAATGTGCGAACTATTTGGAGTTACAGCGAACAGGCGAGTTAAAATTAATGACTTATTGAAAAGATTCTTTGAGCACAGTACTGAACATCGTAATGGGTGGGGACTGGCATTTCTTGATGACAATTCCGTTTCGATTGAAAAGGAACCGGTAAAGGCCAGCGACAGTCTGTATCTTAGAAATAGACTAACAGGAAGAATTGAGACATCACGTTGTATGGCTCATATTCGAAAGGCAACTGTTGGTGAAGTAAGTTTTGATAATACTCATCCTTTTACCAAGAGGGATGAGGCGGGGAGAATATGGGTTCTTGTGCATAATGGAACCATTTTCGAATCCCCAATACTTAGCGCTTATCAGTATAAGCAAATAGGTACAACAGATAGTGAAAGAATTCTTCTCTACATAGTTGATCAGATGAACAAGCACTATGTAAGTGAATTAAATGGATTCGATGCCAATGAGCGTATAAAGCTTATTGAGAAGATCATAAAGCGTCTTGCACCAGAGAATAAACTTAATATCATGTTATATGATGGTGATTATTTTTACGTGCATAAAAATGAAAAAGAAACTCTGTATATGAGCGAGCATTCAGGCTCAGTTATATTCTCTACTCATCCTCTACAAAAAGAAGGATGGGTAGAGGTTCCGCAGAATCAGCTTCTTGTTTATAAAGATGGACTCCTTGTGCATAGGGGAGATAAACACGAATTTGATTATGTACAGACAGAAGAAAAAACAAAGCTTTTATATCTTGGATTTGCTTCGTTATAGATAGCGTTTTATATTTTTTTAAAGACTTTTCTCTTGCATAGGTATATAATCCGTATATATGATTAGGAGAGGGGAAAATCATGAAGAAGAAAAGTGTTAAAGTATTTACGTTATTAATAGCTATGACGTTTATTCTGACAGGATGTGGAGGCAAAAAAGCTCCAGATGAATGGTATGCAGAGCTGCTTCAGTATTATAAAGATGGCTTTGCGGATGAATGGAAGCATGAAAAAGACGATTTTGTTATCCTTGATGATATGAAAGATCCAAAGAATAAATTTGGATATCTTCTAAAGGACCTGGATGGTGATGGAAACGACGAACTTCTTATCGGTATTATAGATGATTCCAAAGAGACAAAGTTCACTGATATATGCATCTGGCATTGGGATTTTGGAGCTAACCGTTCAATGTTTACAGGAGATGGTTATTACTTTTATATCTGTGATAATGGTCTTATAAAAGAGGAATGCTGGAGAGGTTCAGAAACAGAAATCCGTTATATGAAATATGATGGCGCAGAAAATTCATTCCCTATAGTTGATACTGAGGGAACTCCAGCAAAGTTTGAACTTACACCACTGAACTGATAAACTGATAATAGAGTTTAAAAGCCGTGATTTCTCACGGCTTTTTTGTTGGACATCTGTTGGACAGAATATATTAAAATGCAATCGTTGTGTTATAAGAAAATACTGTATTTATGAAAGGACAAATTATGAAGATAATACGTAACAAAAAATGGATTAGTGCGGTTATTAGTGGTTTGTTTGTGCTTAGTTCTTTATCAGGCTGTGGATCGGGGGATTCTGGCAATGGGACTTCAACAGATGCCAGTGCGGTAGTTTCAGCAGACGAAGTGCTGACAGATACTATTGAGATTAATACTTCAGGTGATTATGAGTTTGATGCTGAAGAAATAATGTATCTTTCTGGCGTAAAGGTTTCGGCTTATACTCCTGGCGTAAAGTACACACTTCGTGATATGGACGAAGATGCAGTTTCAGAGCTTTTTGTATCTGTGGATGACACAGTCGGTGTATATAAATATGATGCTGATTCCAACAAAGCTAAACGTACATCAGATTATGATGGTGATGTAGAAAAAGTAGTCAGTGACGAGACAGCTGTATGGGTAGATGGAGGTTCTCAGTGGATTGACGGAACTATTTATGGTGCTGCAATCCAATCTGGAGATCCAGGTGTAAAAACAGATTATTACACATCGTCTAATTATGAGTGGCTTAGTAAGGCAAATGTTCAAATGCAGGGGGATAGCATTTCACTTGTGGATGAGGGTTACTCGGTTGATGGAAAACTCAGTGAGCTTTTTGATGATAGCGATAAATATCAGGGTGATGATATTGAACGTGTTCGAGAGTTTTATAACATTGCAACAAATTGGGAGAAGAGAGAAGAAGAAGGAATTGAGCCAGTTAAGAAATATTTAAATGCTATTGAAAACATTGACAGCATTGAGGCAATGAGTGATTATCTTGCAAATCCTGAGCTAAGTCCATTCTGTCAGTTCATGACTCTTTACACAACACTTGACGTGAAGGATACATCAAATTGGATAGTTACTATTAAGGGTGATAACTTCTCAGTTCTTTCCAGAACCTATAATAATGAGGCTGAAGAAGAAATTGAAGCCTGCCGTGGTGAATATGAAGTAACGGTAAAATATATACTTGAAAAGGCGGGATACGGAGCTGAAGATATAGATAGAATTATGGATGATTTCTATGATATAGAAAATGAGCTTCTTTCAAAGGACTGGCCAAACGCAGACGAGGATGAAAGTGATGAACTTCTTACTCCGATGCCTCTGGATGAAATTGATTCAAAGTGTGAAAATTTCCCATTGGGACGCATTTTCGAAGCATATAATATTACAGAGGGTACAGCAAACGTAGAGTATCCTGATTATTTAAGAACTTTGGATTCCCTTTATATAGAAGAGAATCTTTCAAAGCTTAAAGCTTACTGTCTTGTACATACAGCATATGAGGCAAGTGGATACTTAAATTTGGATTCGAAAAATGCTTACTATTTAGCTACAGGTAATGATGCATCTTCACTGGATGCAGAGGAGGATCTTTCAGCCTCTGCCTATACAGAAGAAGATCTTAATGATTTTTATCGCGGAGAATATATGTCCAGCAGAGGACTTCTGGGTGTTGCTGTAGATAATGCTTATATGACATATTTCGTCGATGAAAAAAAGAGAGATGATATTACATCCCTTGCTAATGAAATCAAGGATTCTTTCAGAGAGATTCTTGAGAATGAAGAATGGATGTCCAAGGAAGGTAAAGAGGCTGCAATTGCTAAGCTTGATAATATGGAATTCTCAATATTAAAACCAGATGAGCTTATTGATTCTTCTTTCCTTGAGGTTGATCCGGATTCTAGTTTCCTTGATGCTTATGCAACTATTACAGTTAATACGAAAAAACATAAAGGTGAGATAGTTGGTCAGCAGCGCGTTAAAGGTGACTGGCGTTATGACCTTGATCCTTCTATTTCAACTACAGTAAATAACTGTTTCTATTTTGGAGCGTATAACCAGTTCTTTATACTTGATGGATTTGTAAACGATGGAACTTATACACTTGATATGTCAAAAGAAGAAAAGCTTGGTAAGCTTGGTGAAGTAATAGGACATGAGTTAACACATGGTTTTGATCCTAATGGTATTCAGTATGATAAAGATGGAAACATGGTTGTAACTGAAGATAATCCTTATGGCTGGATGCCGGAAGAGGATTACAATACATTTATGGAAAGAGCTGACAAGCTATCAGCATACTTTAGTACATTTACTCCTTATCCATATAATAAGTGTGATGGTTCTCTTTATTGGGGAGAGGCTGCTGCGGATATAGCAGGTATGACAATAGGTCTTAAGATTGCTGAAAAGGAAGAAAATTTTGATTATGATCTTTACTTCAGAAGTCATTCAAATCTTTGGGTAAAACAACAGACATTTATAGTAGAACAGGGAGATATCTTTGATGAGCATCCGCTTAACTACTTAAGAATAAATGCAACCTGCCAGCAGTTTGATGAATTCTATGAAACATATGATATACAGGAAGGAGATCTGATGTATCTCGCACCTGAAGAAAGAATAGCAATATGGTAAAATGCTACCTGTAAAATACATGGGGTCAGAGGAGTCAAAATGAGACAGCCGGAATTAACAACACTTTGTTATATTGAAAAAGATAATAAATATCTCATGCTTCATCGTGTAAAGAAAGAAAAGGATATAAATAAGGATAAGTATATTGGTGTTGGTGGTCATTTTGAATATGGTGAAAGTCCTGATGAATGCCTGAAACGAGAAGTGTTTGAGGAAACAGGTCTTACTTTACTGGATTATAAACCTCGTGGTATAGTTACTTTTATATATGGAGATGCAACAAAACCTGAAGATAGAATTGTTGAGTATATGCATCTTTATACCGCAACTAAGTTTGAGGGTGAACTTATAGAATGTAGCGAAGGTGACCTTGTGTGGATTGAAAAGAAAGAGGTCTATAATCTTCCGATTTGGGAAGGCGACAAGCTGTTCTTCAAACTTCTTGAGGAGCGGGATGATTATTTTTCATTAAAGCTAGTCTACTCAGAGACGGATGAGTTGATTCAGGTGGAGACTGTTTGATTTATGATAGAGTTTCGACTTGATGTGTTGTATAATGATATCGAAAGGATATGTATACAATGGTTATTGAAGAAATAAGAAATGCATTTAATAATATTCCTGTTGAGTATTCCAAGCATTGCTTACAACGAATGCTTGAAAGAGATATTTTAAGAGCAGATATAAATAATTGTATTCTGTTTGGAGAGATAATTGAAGATTATCCATTAGATGAAAATAATGATTCAACAAAATCATTACCTAGTTGTTTGATACTTGGAAGAAAGAAAGATGACGATAAAAGCATTCATATAGTTTTGGGTTATAATGGGAAAAAGATTCTAATAATATCTGCTTGTTATCCAGATCCTGCTATATGGGAAGATGACTATAGGACAAGGAGGTAAATGCTATGTGCAATAATTGTTTTAATAATACTATTTCTACTACTACGACATTTACAGTTGAATACAAGGGTTGCATTATCGTTGTAAAGAATGTTCCTTGTTACGAATGTCAAATATGTGGAGATATAAGATTTACTGATGAAGTGGCTGGTAAACTAGAAATGCTTGTAGAAACTACAAAAAAACTTCTTCAAGAGGTTTCTGTTATTGATTATAATAAGGCTGCATAATCTAATGGCGGGGGTAAACCCCGCCAAAATTATATAAACAAGAAAAAGAGGGTAAACAATTGGGTAGTTTAAATGATGTAATTATTGAGGTTGAAAAAGTTGTTAAAGGAAAACAAGAAATTGTTGTCAAAGTTCTGATGGCAATATGTGCCTCAGGTCACATTCTTTTGGAGGATAATCCGGGATCTGGAAAGACGACTTTGGCAAAAGCCTTTTCTAAGGCAATAGGTCTTAGTTATAAAAGAATTCAGTTTACACCAGATACTATGCCGAGTGATATTACTGGTTATTATTATATGGACAAGGATACCAGAACCATGAAATATGTTCCTGGTGCGGTTCAGTGTAATTTGCTTTTGGGTGATGAGATTAATAGAACATCTGCTAAAACCCAGTCGGCTTTGCTTGAACCTATGGAGGAAGGCACCATCACTCTTGAAGGAACAACTCAACGTCTTCCTCGTCCGTTTATTCTGATAGCTACACAGAATCCAATCACAAGTTTGGGTACTCAGCCTCTTCCAGATTCGCAAAGCGACAGATTTATGATTAAGCTATCTATGGGTTATCCAAGTTTGAAGGATGAAGTAAGTATCCTAATGAACACTTCTGTAGATGATATTACTGCGAGATTAAATACTCAGATGAGTGTTTCCGAGCTTCAGGCTATTCGTGATTATATTGATAAGAATATGACATGTGATGAGGCGGTAGTTGATTATATATGCAGACTCTGTGATGCAACGAGACATAATGAGCTTATTGAAACAGGGGTAAGCACAAGAGGTTCAGTTGCGCTCAAGAGGATGGCGACGGCGCATGCGTATTTTGGAGGTAGAACCTATGTCACTCCAAATGATGTTTATGCTGTATTTGTTGACGTATGTAATCATAGAATTATCCTCAGTCCACAGGCGAAGATGGAAGGAATGGATGAATATTCAATTCTTAAAGATATAATGGATAAGCAAGTTAAGGCTCCTGTGCTTGCTAATAGGTGATAATATGATAAGTCATATCATTGCATTTGTGCTAGCTATAGCTATATTACTCTCGATATATATATTCACCGGTGAGATTTTTGTTTTAGGAATGATAATCTTACTGGTGGTATTTTTGTTGTTCGAGATTATTTGTAACATTATAGTGGCGCGGAGTGTTGATGTGAGTGTGGAAATGAAAAATAGTTCCATGGCTAATAAAAATGTTCTTATATCAATAAGTCTTAATAATCGTTCTTTTATTCCTGTAATCCGTGGAGTTATGAGATTCAGGATTAAGAATATCAGTTTTGATATTACAGAAGGATTTACAAAAGAATTTTCTCTTAAACATGGTAAGAGAGATATTGTATATGAGATGGATAGTGAATATTGTGGAAGATATGAAGTGATACTAGAACATATAAGATTATATGACTTTATGGGAATAACTTATGCAGATGCACTTCGTAAGGCGAAGAAGATTGTATATCTTTTCCCTGTTTGTGGATACATTGGTTCAGTATCTGAGATACAGAGAGTAAACTACGAGAAAGAACGCTACTTTAACCATAAAAAAAATATAATTCTCAGTGAAATACTTCAGTACAGGGAATATGAACCAGGAGATAACCTGAGGCATATCAATTGGAAACTGTCTGATAAGTTGGATGAACTGTTGGTAAGAGAGTTTGATACGCCTACAGATAATCAGGTTCTAGTTACCTATGATGTTGATAATAAGAATAAGAAGACTAAGAGTATAGTCTACAGTACCATCATGTCTATAGCAGCTACTTATATCAGAAACAAGCTCTTTCACCAGATAGGATGGTATAGAAAAACTGATGGAAGAATCATTCGTCGGGATATGTATAAATTTGACGACTTATATAAGACTATGAAGATGCTTTTTGATGAAGACTCAGGAAATCGACCAATGGAAATACTATATCTCATAAAAAGTGGAGAGCTTAAGAAGTATGCCAAGGTTATTTATGTGACCAACTATATGCCAGAGTCACTCAAGAAAGAACTGTCCATTTATGAGAATATACAGGTAATATATATTGATGAAGAAACGTTTATAAAGAATGACACAGAAGGTGCGATTCATGCTATCGCAGTATAGAAAGAATATATTATGCTAAAAAAAGAGATTCAGCTAGAAGAACAGGGATATCAAAAAATGTCAGCCAGACTATTCAAATTGGTTATGGCTTTTCTTTTCTGCGGTCTCTTTCTCTTTTATTTCTTGTCTGTGACAAGTCTCTGGGTTACATATATTACTGGAGGGGCGTTGGCAATCTGTTTTTCTGTTTTTTTACAATATGTAAAAATCTTTGATAAGAAAAAGTTTTTGATAGAAAATGTCATAGTTCTAGGGATTATTATGATAGCCGGGTTTATCTTCAGAAAGAGGATAATAAATGGTGGAGTCATCTATATAAATGAAATAATAAAAAATTGGAATGAACGTAATGGCAGCGTCCATTATATGTTTGTGACTAATAATGAAACAGTTAGCCTGGATGTTGTCTTATATGCACTTCTTGTCACTCTAGTTTCATCTGCTATTATTAATTATGCTATAAGGTTAGAACGTTCTGAAATTGTACTTCTAATCATATATATTGCTTTTGTAACATATATGCTTATAGCAAGTAAACCAAGCCTGCTTGCAATGTTTGTAACCTCTGTTGTTATAGTGCTATATCTTTCTTTTGAAAAAATGGAACTGGATGTTGCTAGACAGTCGAAGAGTTTTTGGATATTTATGATGTGTTCTGTAATGTTCATAACAGGATTGTCATTTGCTTTTTGCAGTTTGATACCTGATGACAGAATGGATATATACAGGGGCAGAAGTGTAAAATTGTTGGAGAGAGCTGTCTATGGAGAACCAGATCTAGTTGAAGGAGATATTAGTAAACTAAAATCTAGAGATGTTAGTGGAGATACAAGACTAAACGTTCATTCGGAATTGAATGGTCTTGTGTATCTTAAGGGTTATGTTGGTTCTAAGTTTAGAGCGGGTAAATGGACTGAATTAGATAATGAAGCCTATTCAGGTGATAATTCAGAGTTGATTCACTATATGATAGAGAATAAAAGTTCACCTCTGATAATGCTGAATACTTTTTATGTACTGAGTAATCAATATGAAGAAGATACATTTGAGTACACAAAACAGACTCTGAAGATAGAGAATACAGGTGCATCTAAAAAGTATATCTATGTGCCTTATACTCTAGCTAATATGGCGTTTTCGTACTATGATAATGTATATAAGGATCAGGATGTAAGGAACTCTGTGACCGATATCCATAATCAGTATGAGATTGTAACTGGAAATGTTAACTCAAATGAATTAATAACGTTGTATGATAATGGCGTTTTGAAAAAGGCAGAAGATAATCCTGACGTCATGATGATGGGAGTAGAAAGTGATTACTTTGATTTGGAACAGGCTTATAGAGATTATACTATCCAGTACTATATGGATGTTCCTGATAGTATAAGCTGCCAGTTTGATGAGAGTCTGGAACCGTTGGAAACTAATGTGGGTGTAGAGACAATTACAACCTATATTAGAGAATATCTTAAAGATACATGTAAATATAGTGATGAATTGGATGACAATAGGATAACTGAATTAAAGAATAGTAATCCTACTAATTATCTTTTGGATTTCTTTAATGGAGAGGCAGGTGGATATAGCGTTAGTTATGCGACTATCGCCACACTTATGTATAGATATTATGGTATCCCTGCTAGATATGTTGAGGGTTACCGTTGTGAATTAGGTGTGGGCAACAATAATATTCTTGACAAGGACGCTCATGCATGGGTTGAAGTATATAGATATGGTATGGGCTGGGTTCCAATTGATGTGACCCCAGGGTTTTACAAGGATTCTATCGAACCAGAGCTTTCAGAAACAACTGAGACAGCAGCAGTTACTCCGCCAGAGATACCTGACGAGTCGCAAGTTGAAGTGTTAGATGAAAATCCTCTGAAAGATAAAGAAGACGAAATAAGGGAAGATCCTTTGTGGAATGTCGTGAAAATTGTGTTAGGAATTATTGGCATAATTATTCTATCTATAATTATAATTTTTATCAGAAAGCATGTTATAGAATATAATAATAACAAGCGAATCAGAAATGAAGATCTGTGTGATGCGGTCCTCTTTATGGCGGGTAAGCTGTGGTTTATATTTGGAAAGAGGGGGCTTGAGATTGATAGGGGGCTGCCTCTTAAGTCTAAGGATGATATAGATGAGACCTATAAATTATACACTAAGGTTGAATACGAGAAGATAGATGAGATACTAATGAAGGCTAAGTACTCGGGTCAACAGATTGCCCCTGATGAATACATATTGGTAAAAGCTTATTATGATTTTGTTAAGGAGTTTAATAATAAGAAGAATAAACTGTTGAAAGATCTGTTGTGGAAGTATATATATGTTATATATTGATATGCTTTAAATGGTGATGTATATGAAAAAGAGATTATGTGTCATACTTGTTGCTGCTATGATTTTGACAAGCTTTACAGGATGTGACAAGCAGAGGTCTGAATATAATGTAAGTGCAGTTTTTGCATATGACGATATCCAGGAGACTAAGGATTCTCTTGATAAGGCGTCATCTACAGATGCTGTTCTTGAGGAAAACTCTCACATGAATCGTGAGGGAGAGGATCAGGATTCCGCCACAAGGGAGGAGTCTTCTCTTAAGTCGGACAAAACCAGTGATAATGATGATTCTGATATTAATGATGAGAGTAAAGTTAGAGATAATAAGAAACAGGATGACAATCTTGAAGCATCCAATATGAAACCGAAGGATGCTAAAGAACTCCAGGGAAATAATGAACCTATCAATTCGGATTCGGATTTCAATGTACCTACTGAGGATATAGTTCAATCTCCTAACAATGATGCGCTCCCTACGACTATTCCAGAGTATCAAGCTCCTGAGCCTACTTCTGGTTCTTTTGAAGGGGATACAAGTTCTAATCCTGGAGAAGGGTCATCAGAAACCGGGGAGACAACTAATCCGGATGCTAGTACCGATACTTCGGTTGCGTCAGGTGGAGATGCTAATCTTGATACTCCAACCATGACGGACGCGCCGGTAGAAGACCCTACAGAGGAACCAACTACAGAAGAACCAGTTGCCAAGGGACTTGAGTACGAGGGTGATCTTGGATGGTATATCTGGGGAGAAACTCCGGATACTTCAAACCTTCATATCTATTATGTTGAGGGCGAAGAAAGAACAGAAATCTTTGATTACTCAATTAGCATGAACTATCCAGACCGTTTATCACTTAGTATGAAGACCTATGATGATCTTAACAATGGAGTGGGTGGTAATGCTGGAAACGGATATGTGTATGCAACGTACATACCTGGTACGTACAATGCAACAATCATATTCGGAGATTATTTTTGTGAAGTGCCATATGAACTTAAGATAGTGTATATAGGTTTGGATATTCGATACACAAATTATTGTACAGATTTTGAAAATCATAAAAATGATTTTGAGGATGGATTCGCTATATTTAGTCATGGAGAAAATGATGATCCAACATTAATTGGAAATACAGGTTATCACTTTTGCCCTAATTGTAGCACTTGCTACTTTTATGAATATGGTCCAGTTGAAGGCAAGAAGGATTATTCTTATTACAATTCTTTGTGTGGTGGGCTTGTTTATGTACCACTATATTATGATTATACTTTTAGTAATGAAGATATTGCTTATTACAATATCTCAGAAGAATATATAGTAGGTAATTTTAATGTTGAAACAGTTACTCTTGATAAGGATTCCCTTCCTGCACGTAGGGAAGAGAATGATCAGTTGTTTTTATCATGTTATATTAGTGATTTTTGTAATTCATTAATACCAGAGAATATTGAAATTTTGTGGATAAAAGAACTCCACTGAAACAATGATAGATAATAAAAAGAGGGGGTTCGTATGTTTTGTAATAAATGTGGAAATCAGAGTGTTGAAGGTTCTCTGTTTTGCGAATATTGTGGTGCTAAGTTGATTACTCCAAATGTGGCGAATTAACCTGTTCAACCTCAGTAGACTCAACAACCATATGAACAGCCTCAGAATGTCAGGCAATCACAACCAGTTTATACACAACAACCTACTGGTAATAATAAAAGCAATAAACCGCTTATTATTGGTTTGATATGTGGTGGCGTGGCACTCCTTCTTGCTATAGGTATTATTGCGTTGGTGCTACTAAGAAATGGCGATAATAATGATACAGTTAAAGCAACTACTGAAGTGACTACCGAAGAAACAACTGAGAAGACGACTGAAGCTATGACAGAGGCCACAACCGAAGCGACTGCGGAAGTTACAACTGAGGCTACGACAGAGGATCCTGCCGAATTAGAATATAACGAAGCTTGTGAACTGTTTGATGAAGGAAAGTATTACAGCGCAAAGAAAGCTTTTGAGAGCAGTCAGTTTGGTGATTGGGAAGAGCGTGCTGCACAGTGTTTTCAGACAGCACCTGAAACAGGAGAAATCTTCCATGATGATAAATATCTCACTTCTCTTGACGAAGGATATGAATGGAAGATTACCATTAATACCTCGGTTGATGGAGGTCAGGGAGTTGAATCAGAAGAAACTGATTGGGATAGTTGGGATTAAAGTATGGAAAGAGAAAAACACATAATAAAAACAAGTATAATTGGAATAATTGCGAATATTGCGCTAGCATCATTTAAAGCGGTGGTAGGTCTTCTTTCACGTTCAGTTGCCATTACACTTGATGCGGTTAATAACCTGTCAGATGCACTTTCTTCTATTATCACAATAATAGGCACAAAGATTGCTAATAAAAAACCTGATAAGAAGCATCCTCTTGGCCATGGAAGAGTAGAGTATCTTAGTACTCTTGTAATTTCAATAATCATTCTTTATGCCGGAGTTACGGCGCTAATCGAATCTGTAAAGAAGATAATTAATCCGGAAACTCCTGATTATAGTAAGGCTGCAATAATCATTGTAACTGTTGCCATATTTGTAAAAATATTTTTGGGATTATATGTAAAAAAGAAAGGTGAAGAGTATAAGTCAGATGCCCTCAAAGCTTCTGGAACAGATGCCCTTTTTGATTCAATAATTTCAACAGCAACCCTCGTTGCTGCCATAATCTTTATTACTACTGGTTTTAGTTTAGAAAGCTATCTTGGTGTAGTGATTTCAATCATAATCATAAAATCCGGTATAGATATGATACGAGAGACTATAAGTGAGATTCTGGGAGAGCGAGTTGATCCGGATATTGCCAGAAAGGTGAAAGGTCTCATTACAGAGTTTCCAGATGTAAATGGTGCTTATGATCTTGTCATTCATAATTATGGACCAGAGAAGCTTATAGGATCAGTACATATCGAAGTTCCTGAGAAGATGACAGCAAGGGAACTTGATAAACTGGGACGTCAGATTACAGCAAAGGTTTTCATGGAAACAGGTGTTGCTATGACAGGAGTCTCTGTATATTCAATAAACTCTGAAGATAAAGAGGCAGTTCAAATAGAAAAGGACATTAAGGAAATATGTCTCAGCCATGAAGGTGTTCTTGAGGTTCATGGTTTCTATCTTGAAAGAGAAGATAATACTATAAGATTTGATGTAATCATTGATTATGATATTAAAGATAGAGAGTCTATCTATACACATATTACATCTGAGATTGCAGAAAAATACCCCGACTACCAGATATGTCCATTGCTGGATGTTGATATGTCGGAGTAGTATTTCTGAAAAAAAGTTTTAAACTATTAAAGTAAATCTGTTAATTTTTTACTATAGAAAAAGTCGTGAACTAATTTGTCATACTCTGTCCACATTGGCAGGGTATGGCATTTTTTCTTTCTGGAGCAGTCATAATCTTTGTCAGCAAGACAAGCAACGGTTGAAAGACTTCCTTCCATAAGCTCCAGTATTTCGCCTACGGTATATTCTTCAGGCTGACGGACCAGCATATATCCACCACCTTTACCGCTTGCTCCCTTAAGGAGTTTACCCGCAACCATATCTTTGACAATTATTTCGAGATACTTCTTGGAAATCTCCTGCCTTTCGGCGATATCCTTGAGTGGGATATATTTTCCGTTGTCATTCTCTGCGATATCAATCATAACTCTAAGTGCGTATCTTCCTCTAGTTGAAATCATTAGCTTTATCTCCTATTTTTGTTTGATTCAAAACTATTACCTATTATACCTTAGGGTTAATAGGCAGTACAAGGTAAAAAAAATATAAAAAATTATTAGCACTCGCACTTGACGAGTGCTAATAAAAGTGGTATAACATATTCAGAAACAAAAAATGATGGCAAAAAATAGTGCCACATAATAAAAAAAAGGAGGAATGATTTATGTATTATCCAAGTTTATTTAATGAAAAGTTTTATAATGATCTGTTTGATGAAGCACTCAACTTCCCATTTGATTATGGTAAAAGAATAAGAAATGAGATAGCTGACAAGAAGAGATGCACAACTGATATTAAAGAATTTGAAGACAGGTATGAGCTCGACATGGAGTTCCCAGGATTCAATAAAGAGGATATCAAGGCAGAGCTTAAGAATGGTTACCTCATTGTAAGTGCAGAGCACACTGAAGCTAAGGATGAAAAAGAGGCTGAGGGCACAGATACTGAAGGCGCTGAAACGGAAAAGAAAGAACCTAAGTATATCTGCAGAGAAAGATTCTGTGGTAAGACAGAAAGATCCTTCTATGTTGGCAAGGAACTTGCAAAAGAGGATATTAAAGCTAAATATCTAAATGGTGTTCTTACTCTCCAGATTCCTAAGGTTCCAGCCGAAGCTGAAAAGAAGAGTGAAATGATAGACATTATGGAATAAAACTGGAAGCTACTCAATTAAGTGGAGTACGGTGTAAAGCCGTACTCCATTTTTTAGTTATCGAAAATAGAAATTAATTTAATTTACATATTGCGCGGATTAAGACTATAATTGAGAATGAGTAAAAGGAGAGGAACTAGCATTATGAGAATACTTTTAGTTGAAGACGAGAGGTCACTTGCTGAGCTTGTGGCGGAGCGTCTAAAGAAAGAACGTTATACGGTAGATGTTTCATACGATGGAGAGGACGGCCTTTTTAATGCGCTCACCGGAATTTATGATCTGATACTACTGGATATCATGCTCCCTAAAAAGGATGGAATGCAGATTCTTCGAGAAATAAAATCAGAAGGGATTACATCTAAAGTTATAATGCTCACCGCAAAGGGGGAACTTGAGGACAAGCTAAAAGGCTTTAGTGAAGGGGCGAATGATTATGTTCCTAAGCCTTTCCACATAGATGAACTTGTGGCAAGGATTAATGCGCAGCTTAGAGTTGAAAAGGTGGTTAAAGATAAACTGGAATTTGGAAATGTAATCCTGGACTATGACATCCCGGCTGTAGTCAATAAAGATACTGAGGAAAGCATTAAAATCAATAATAAGGAATTTCAGCTTCTAGAATATTTTATGATGAATTCTAATCAGGTGCTTTCTAAGGAAATGATATTTGACAGAGTTTGGGGAATGGATAATGATACTCTTTCAAACAATCTTGAAGCCTACCTTTCTTTTGTAAGGAAGAAGCTAAAAGCTATTGAGGCAAATATTAACATCAAGGTTGTCAGAGGCATGGGTTATAAAATGGAGATGATAGATGAAGGAACTAAGTAAAAAGGTTTTTCTGATCTTATTCGGAATGCTGACTATCATTCTTATCATAAGTCTTGTGATAGTAAATGTGGTTGGCTATAGAAGAGAATATGAAAACGTTGAACGAAATCTGAATATTATGGATGACCGTGGAGCATTCGGCATGATGGATATTCCACCGAATGATTTAGATAATACTCAAAATGAAGAACAAAAAAGTGATATTGATCAAGACGAGTTTGATTTCGAAAACATGATGATCATTGATTATGAGGTTTATTCCGTTGAATTAATGGATGGAATGGCGACAAGGGTCATAAGTCATGGTAATGAAGAGTCGGATTTTGATGTGCTCAGTGTCGCTTCGGATATTCTTGATAATTACGATGTAAATACACGAAAAGTCGATAATCTATATAAGAGTGGTTATTCGTTTAATTATAAGTTTGACAAGATAATAATCATAAATGATGAAAGTATTGCCAACAAGCTTAGGAAGACTCTTATAGAGACTATTATTATTTTTGTTGTTTTGGAAATAATAATAGCTATTTTAGCAAAGCTGGTAACAGGATGGATCACAAAACCTGCCAGAGAAGCATTTGATAAGCAAAGAGAATTTATTGCGGATGCATCTCATGAATTAAAAACTCCTCTTGCAGTGATCATGGCTTCTTCAGATGAAATGACAGAAGATGGGGCTAACAAAAAATATCTGGATAATATTAAATATGAATCAGATAGGATGAATAAACTTATTTCGAGTCTGCTTGATCTATCCAAATTGGAGGATGGCATTTCAAAGAGGGATTATAAAGAGGAAAATCTATCGAAGATAGTTGAGAAAACCAGTCTTGTATTTGAAGGCGTTGCTTTTGAAGACGGAGTGGAAATAGAAACTGATATTGAGGAAAATATAAACTTCAAGTGTTCCAAAGATGAGATGGAAAGACTTGTTTCCATCTTGATAGATAATGCAATCAAGCATAGTGATAAGGAGACTGCAATCAGGGTTAAGCTCTATAAGAGTAAAAATAGTATCAATCTGAAGGTAATAAATTCGGGAAATCCAATTGCCAAGGGTGATGAAGAGAAAATTTTTGAAAGGTTCTACCGTGCGGATAAGTCCCGTGAGAGAAGTGAGAACAGATACGGCCTGGGACTTGCTATAGCTAAAAAGATCGTTACAAATCATGGCGGAACTATCAAAGCATCCTCGAATGATAACGATACTGAATTTAAAGTGATTTTCTAATAACCACCATACAAAAGTAAAAAAATATAAAAAAACATTTGACATATCAATTAGATTGTGTATAATTAAATTGCACACAACTTAATTGCTTGATTTTGATTTAGTTTTTTAGGAGGTATGTCAAATGAATTTTTATGATATTAGTGTAACAGCTCCAGATGGTAGCGAAGTAGCAATGAAGGATTTTGAAGGTAAGGTTGTTCTTGTAGTAAATACAGCTCTTGGATGTGGATTTGCTCCACATTACAAAGATCTCGAGAAGATGTATGAAGACTTCCATGATAAGGGACTTGAGATAGTAGATGTTCCTTGTAATCAGTTTGCAGGACAGTCTCCAGAGTCAGATGAGGAAACACATCAGACATGTATGCTGAAGTACAATACTCAGTTCCCTCAGATGAAGAAGTCAGATGTAAATGGTGAGACAGCTATAGATCTCTTCAAGTTCCTGAAGGCTGAAAAGGGATTTGAAGGTTTTGGTTCCGGACCTAAGGCACTGGCAATGTCAGCGCTGCTGAAGAAGATCGATAAGGACTATAAGAATAATTCAGAGATCAAGTGGAACTTTACAAAATTTATAATTAACCGTAAAGGTGAAGTTGTAGCCAGATTCGAGCCAACAGCTGATATGAAGAAGGTTGCAAAATGTGTTGAAGAACTTATAAACGAGGAAGGATAAACCTAAATGAGTAAATACGACTGCTTAAAACTTGAGAATCAATTATGTTTTCCACTCTATGCTTGTTCTAAGGCTATTACAAAACATTATAAGCCATTTCTGGATGAACTGGATCTGACCTATACTCAGTACATCACAATGATGGTACTGTGGGAAAAGAAAAGTGCAAATGTTTCTGATATGGGTAAGTGTCTATATCTAGATTCAGGTACTCTGACACCAGTTATAAAGAAGCTTGAAGCAAAGGGGTATATAACCAAGACCAGATCTAAAGATGACGAGAGAAGTGTAATAGTAGAAATAACCGCGGAAGGTGACAAGCTAAAAGATAAGGCAGTCAAAATTCCTTCTATGATGGGCGGATGTGTAAACATTTCCGAGAAAGAAGCAGCAGAACTGTATAAGACCTTATATAAGATATTAGGTCATTTTGATGAATTAGATGGAGGTAAATAAAAATGGCAGTAGTTGAGATAAAAGAAGCACAGTTTGATGAAGAAGTACTTAAGAGCGATAAGCCTGTATTTGTTGATTTCTATGCAACATGGTGTGGTCCATGTAAGATGATGTCACCTATCCTCGAGCAGCTTTCAGAGGAGAAACAGGATGTTAAGTTTGCTAAGATTGATGTTGATGATGCAGAGAGACTTGCTATACTATATGGAATTTCTAGTATTCCTTGCATGATTCTTTTCAAGAATGGAGAAGAGGCTGACAGAGTAGTTGGCGCTGTTCCAAAGCAGAAACTGGAGCAGGTAGTATCTGCATAAATAGGAGTTACATATATGATAGATGTTATTATAGTGGGTGCTGGTCCGGCTGGACTTTCTGCAGCTATCTATGTTGAGAGATCTGGAAAGCATGCGGTTTGCTTTGAGAAACTCACAGTTGGCGGACAGATTGTAAATACTCCGGATATAGCTAATTACCCTGGAATCAAAAATATAAGTGGATTTGAATTTTCCATGGGACTATATGAACAGGCAACTGAGCTTGGCGCTGAAGTTATTTATGATAAAGTCAGTGGGATAGTTAAGTCAGAAGAGGACAATACCTTTAAGGTTACAACAGGTTCGGGTAAGGAATATGAGGCTAAGGCTGTTATATTGGCTACTGGTGCAAAGAATAGACACCTTGGACTAGATAAAGAGGAAGAACTGACAGGTCGCGGTGTATCCTACTGCGCAACTTGTGATGGGGCATTCTTTAAGGGGAAGGATGTAGCAGTAAATGGTGGTGGTAATACAGCTCTTGAAGATGCTTTATTCCTTACCAATTATTGCAACAAGGTTTACATAATTCATAGAAGAGATGAATTTAGAGGTGAGCCTAAGAATCTTGAAGCTGTAAAAGATAAGGAAAACATTGAATTTGTTCTTAACTCAACAGTTTCTGAACTAAAGGGTGACAAGGCTCTCGAAGCAGTTGTTGTTAAGAATAAGGAAACTTTAGAAGAGAAGGAAATACCTGTATCGGGACTATTTATCGCTATTGGACAGGAGCCAGATAATGGTGATTTCAGCTCAGTGGCTGATCTGGACAAGGGTGGATACATAGTTGCTGATGAGAAGTGCCTCACAAAAACTCCTGGAATCTTTGTAGCGGGCGATTGTAGAACAAAGGATGTAAGACAGTTAACTACGGCTGCATCTGATGGTGCGGTAGCAGCTCTCGCCGCCTGTGCATACATATCATAACTATTTCGAAAAGCTTTACGTTATACGAAATAATGAATTTAATGGCAAAGTGCTTTTTTTGCACTTTGCCATTTTTTTGTGAAAAAATAATTTTAAACTTTTTTTATTTTTTAATTTTCATTTAAGGTTGGCCCATTATTATGTGTTCAAAGATAAGAAAACCCAAGCCTTTTTGAACAAATGAATCTGATATAAGGAGGAAAGAACATGAGTGGTTACATAGATGTCTTTAAAAGAACAGAAATAAAATATCTTTTATCGAGGGATCAATATAGGAAGCTCTTTTCTTTCCTCGAAGGATTCGCAAAAGTGGATGAATACGGAAAGACAAGAATTAACAATATATATTTTGATACATCAAATTACAAGCTGATCCGAACTTCATTAGAAAAGCCAATATATAAAGAAAAGCTGAGGCTAAGAACCTACGGCTCAACAAATGATAATACAAATTCATTTATAGAGATAAAAAAGAAGTATGACGGAATAGTTTATAAGAGGAGAGTCTCAGGGGAATATAAAAGAGCATATGATTATCTGGTAAATGGGGATAAGCCTTTGGATGATTCCCAGATATCCAGAGAAATAGAAGGGTTCCTTTATATGTATGAAGGTCTAAGACCTGCTATGAGAATAAGCTACGACAGAGTAGCGATGGCAGGAATAAAAGATAAAGATTTCAGAGTGACTTTTGATACAAATATTCAGTGGAACAAAAATGATCTGGATTTAAGAAAAGATGCAGATGGCATTCCAATTTTAAAAGATGGACAGTACATGATGGAAATAAAGGTAGCAAATGCAATGCCAATAGAACTTACTAGAAAACTTAGTGAGTTGAAAATATTCCCGGCATCCTTCTCGAAATATGGGCGAGGATACCTGGATATGATACAGAGGGCAGCTGAACCTCAACTGATAAAAGAAGAAAAGATAGTTAAAAAGCATGTGATTAGAAATGAAAAGGAGGTAAGCGTTTATGCTTAGTAGTATTTTTACATCAATCTTAACAGATGGGACATTTACAGGAGCAGAGTTAGGTATGGTTACAATAGCCTCTCTTGTATGCGGACTCATAATAGCAATATCTTATTCAATAAAAAATAAATGTTCCCGCAGCTTTGCGGTGACACTTGTACTGCTTCCGGCAATAGTTGAACTGGTAATAATCCTGGTGAACGGAAATATAGGTGCAGGTGTGGCGGTAGCCGGAGCCTTTAGTCTGGTGAGGTTTAGATCAGCTCCTGGAAGAGGTCAGGAGATAACGAGTATTTTCCTGGCGATGGCAGTAGGACTTGCAACAGGAATGGGATATATAGGAGTTGCAATTCTTTTCTCAGTAATTATATCTGTTATCAATCTGATACTGAATATAACCAAGTTTGGTGAAGAAGGAGAAAACCATAGAACACTTAAGATAACAGTTCCAGAGAATCTGGACTATGAAGGAAAGTTTGAGGATATCTTTGATAAGTATCTGAGCAGTTATACGTATGATGAGATAAAGACAAGCAATATGGGAAGTCTATATAAATTGACTCTTAATGTAGTACTAAAGATGGATATATCAACAAAAGAGTTTTTGGATGAGATTAGAACAAGAAATGGAAATCTGGATATTAGTTTAGGTAGAAGAATTGATAGTATGGATAGTTTATAGGAGGAGAGAACGATGATAAATAAAAAGATGAGAAAAAAGATTAGCGTAATAATAGTTGCAATGATGATGGGGGGTTCCCTGGTTGCATGTGGAAATAATGACACATCCAGTTCCAGCGTTGATGAGGTTGTGGCTGAATCAACTGCGGATGTTGACATAGATGAAGAATTTGAGGATTCAGGTTCGAATGAAGAAACAGACAAGGAGGTAGATACAGAGGAGAATAATACAGAAAGTGATGCACAAGAAACGGAAGAAGTGGTTACCACAGCAAACGTAACAGCAGATGGAATGATTGATGCTACAGATATGTTTACAGAGAGGGACATGACTCAGACAGCTGATCTGTCAGAGGCAGAGTACTTAGAACTGAAGGAAGGAGAGGATATTAATATATCTGCAGCAGGAGTTTATGTAGTATCAGGAAATGCAAGCAACGTTACTATTTTTGTAGAGGCAGGTGATGAAGATAAGGTTCAAATTGTTTTAGACGGAGCAAGCATTACCAATGAAACAGCACCAGCTATATATGTTAAGAGTGCGGATAAAGTTTTTGTAACAACAACAGATTCTGATAACAGCCTGGAAGTAACAGGAACATTTGAGGCCGATGGTGATACTAATCTGGATGCAGTTATTTTCTCAAAGGAAGATCTGGTGTTAAACGGTCTGGGTACTTTGAATATTGCTTCAACAGATAATGCTGTGACTAGCAAGGATACACTAAAGGTTACAGGTGGAACAATAAATGTTTCCTGCTCGGGCAGTGCTCTTGAGGCACATGATGCTGTAGAAATAGCTGATGGAACTATAAATGTGACTGATAGTAATGATGGTATTCATGCAGAAGATAGCGATGATGATTCAGTTGGGTATGTATATATCTGCGGTGGCTCAATTAATATAACAGCAGCGGATGATGCAATCCACGGAACTACAATCGTTCAGATAGATGATGGAAATATAATACTAAATGCTGCAGAGAGTATTGAAGGAACTTATATTCAAATAAATGGAGGTGATATAAATATCGAAGCATCTGATGATGGAATAAATGCAGCTTATAAATCAAACTCTTATACCCCAACATTTGAAATAAATGATGGAACAGTTACCATCAACATGGGGCAGGGAGATACAGATGGAGTAGATTCAAATGGAAATATATATGTAAATGGCGGAACATTAGATATCAGTGGTCAGTCTACATTTGACTATGATGGTACAGCAGAATATAACGGTGGAACGATTATAGAAAATGGCACAGAGACCAATACGATTACTAACCAGTTTCTTGGTGGTGGCGGAATGGGAGGTGGCCCTGGTGGAATGGGCGCACCTGATGGCGGAATGTTCGGTCCGCAATAACAAATTAACAGGTTCAAAAACACCTCAACTGTGATATAATTACCTTTGTTAAAAGTATTATTTGGGAGGTAATAAAAAATGACTATTTATTCTGTATTTGATCCTGAATTTGCTGAGTTCGGAAAAGTGCTCACAGGCTATGATACAAGCGAACTTGTGGATGCAATGAAGAAGGTTGAAATGCCAGCTGAAGGTGTGGCTTATGAACCTTGGATTGATTCACTTGAGGCTTGCGGAATATTCGGAGAGCTTAGTGATAATGCATTCGGTGGAATGCCAATCGAACTAGGTATGTGCTGGGGATACAACAGGGCACTTAACTGTCTTGAGTATCACAGAAATAGCGAGATCAATATTGGAGCTACTGATTTCGTTCTTCTTCTTGCAAAGCAGGAGAAGATAATCGATGGTAAGCTGGATACTGCTGATGTGGTTGCATTTGAAGCTCCAGCTGGTGCAGTAGTTGAAGTATATGCTACATCACTTCATTATGCTCCATGTAGAGTAAGTGATGAGGGCTTCAGAGTAGCTGTAGTTCTTCCAAGAAACACTAATACTGATTTTGCTAAAACTTCTGAGAAGGATCCAGAGGATAAGCTGCTTTGGGCTAGAAACAAGTGGCTCATTGCTCATCCAGATTCTTCAGAGGCTGGACAGGGCGCATATGTTGGTCTTGTTGGAGAGAACATTAGTATCTAATAAGTAGTTAATAAGAGCATCCAATCAAAGTAGTTTAGTTTTTTGATTGGATGTTCTTTTTAGGAGAAGAATATGCGAAAAGTACTTGTAGTAGAGGACGATCAGGAGATAAGAAATCTTCTTAAAAACTTTTTGGTTGAGAATGAATTTGAGGTGGATGAAGCAAAAGACGGAAACATTGCTTCAGACAAGATATCCGATGAGCAGTACGATATCATCTTAATGGATATGATGCTTCCTTTTAAATCTGGAGACGTGCTGATAAAAGAGCTTCGTGATTCAAAGGATGCGAAAAAGGCTGGAACTCCAGTTATAGTTCTTTCCGCAAAGACTATGAAGGATACCAGACTTGAGGTACTTCGTATGGGAGCTGATGATTATATTATCAAACCCTTCGATCTGGATGAAGTGCTTGTGCGAATTGAAGTTGTTCTTAGACGAAGTGAGAATGAAGGGAAATCCGACTCGGGAGTTTCAACAAATGTTCTTTCTCATAACGGACTAGTGCTGGATAAAGAAATGAATTCCGTGATGTTTGAAGGAACCCCTGTAAAACTTACAGCAAAAGAATTGCTACTCCTTGAACTCTTTCTTCAGAATCCTCAAAAGACCTTTACCAAGGCCAATTTGTACGAAACAGTTTGGAAGGATACTTACTACTACGAAGATAATACCATCAATGTGCATATGAGTAATCTGCGTAGTAAACTAAAAAAAGCTACTGGACATGAATTCATCGAAACTGTCTGGGGCATCGGCTACAAACTAAATCAATAAGTCACGGGACCTGGTCCCATTGACTTATTATGGAATGGTTATAAAATGATTAATACTATTGTAATTGTGGTTTTATCTTTAGTTTCAATAATTCTTCTTGGTTGGGTGATTATAATCAAGAAGAATGTGCGTGAGACGAGAGATGAACTAAGGAAAACTAAAGAGGAAGATTATAATCGTCAGCTTAGAGTGTCTCTTATGGATAGTGATGTGGAGAAGCTGGTGGCAGAGATTAATAGTAATCTGGAATACCAGAAGTCTCTTAAGCTGGAGGAGGAGAAGTCTCGCCGTCAGCTGGAGCAGTCGATTTCTGATATTGCTCACGATCTTAGAACGCCCCTTACTGTAGTAAAGGGTAATCTTCAGATGCTTGAAAAAGAGGAACTGTCAGAGTCTGGGCGCGAGTACCTGAAGATAAGCTCAAGAAAAGCAACTACTTTGAAGAGTATGGTAGATGAATTCTTTGAGCTTTCAGTTCTTGAAAGTGATAGTAAGCCAGTAGAATTATGTAAACTAGATACTGTAAGTTTCCTGTCAGAATTTGTAATCGAAAATGAAACTCTTATAAGAGATAAAAATCTCACTCCAGATATTTCATTCCCAGAAAAGTCCGTTTTTATTCAGGCAAATCGTGAAATGCTAAATAGAGTATTTAGTAATCTGATAAGCAATATTTTGAAATATGCAAAGGATAGTTTTGAGTTATCAGTATTCGAAGAAGAGTCATCAGATAAGCCTCAGCAGAAGGTTTGCAGAATTAGAATTGGTAATAATGTAGAAGATCCTGCATCCATAGATATTGACCATATTTTCGATAGAACCTACCGTGCAGACAAAGCGCGTTCAGATGGAAGCGCCGGTCTTGGTCTTTACATTGCCAAACTCTTAACAGAAAAACAAAAGGGCAGCATTAACGCCACCCTTGAAGATAGTAAGTTATATTTCGATGTTATTCTTAGTATGTAATGGTTTTATTTTAAATAAAGCTCTTTCCAAAAATTGATCAGCTTTCGGTAGTCACTTACAACCTTATCTACATCAATATTTCCTGAGTTTTGCATCTGATACATATATCCCTCAGATGCGAGGTACATGTTCTGGTACATCATCGCCAGGTCCAGCCCGTCCTTGTAATCGGCTGGATTAAGCGGAGGAATAATAGTGTTCGTACTGAGCTTGGCATAAGGCTCTATTATCTTTCTCAGCTCATCTTTAACTTCCTCATCATCCTCATAGTATGCCTTCAAGGAAAACGCACTCATATCAGGATAAGCTTTCATCATCTCTGTTTTCGCAATAAGTCCCTTATACATCATTTCAAAGATATCAGACTCTTCAAAGCATCCGGATTCTTCCACGTTTTTTCTTGTCTTTTCCTCCGCAGTCTTCATAAGAAAGAGGTAGAATTCTTTCTTGTTTTTGAAATAAAAGAAGAGTAGCGATTTACTGATTCCTGCCTCGGCAGCAATCTCATTCATAGGACTCTTTTTATATGAATTCTTAGAAAAAACTCTGAATCCAGCATTTATAATCTTATCTTGTTTTTCTTTTGAGAGTGCATAAAATTTTTCATTCATATAAACTGATCTCCTGAAAAGTATTTAGTCTTCTTTAATGAATATCTTTTTTAGAATACTTAACATATGCTACTATGATTCCAATCACCATAAATATCATTCCTGGAATAATGTATTCAACCTTCAGTTCTCCGTTATTAATAATATCAGATCCTTCTGTATATCCGAATGGTGTAATGTATTTAAGTACTTCTGCATCCTCAGAAATATTTGCCAGTATATTCAGAAAATACATAAGTGCAGCAATTCCAATTCCCAGTCCTATGCCGGACTTACGGAGAAATGCAGAGATACCAAAGCATATTCCGGCAATCTCAAATTGCATTAGAAGATATGCGAGCTGGAAGAGAAGAAGTTCCTTCCAGAAAATTTCTTCGTCGATTATAACTATTGAAGCAAGTGTGCATCCGAATACAACCAGGTTCAGTAGAACTATGATAGAAATAACGCTAAAGAGTTTTTCTGAAATAACCTTTACTCTTGAAACCGGATGGGTAAGAAGGAACTCTGCAGTCCTTTCTTTTTCTTCTTTCATTAGTGCGGTTATTCCAATAATAGCGGCGAAGAAGGCTCCGCCTATTCCAAGAATATTTCCGCCTTCAACAGCGTAGAAACCAACCAATGTACCAAAGTTTAGCTGGTCCATTCCAAATGCGGCCGTGAAATTTCCCATTGATGAAAACATATCATTAACGCCATCCATCTGTGACTCCATATCTGGATACATCAGCACACACATAGCAATCAGAAGTCCAATGGAAAGGCTCCATATAGTGATCGCAATCTTTTGCGATTTAATTTCCTGTTTAAAAATAGTCATAATATTTCCCTTCTAAATTTGTAATATCATTTCTATAGAAATGGTTAATCTACTCATAGTAATTCATAAATATTTCTTCCAGACTAGGCTCCGTAATAGTGATATCCTTTGGCTCTTCACCAGCCAGGTACTCAAGAAGCTTTTGAAGATTGCCTTTGTAGAAGAAACATGTAGCATTATCATTATTTGCTTCAGTCATTGATACACCGGATAGTGAGCTGAGCTTAGCCGTATCTATATCTCCAGTTATAGTTACTTTCTTGGTTCCTGTCTGTTCCAGGTTTTCAACAGCATCTGACATTATTATTCTTCCATCCTTTATAAAGGCGGCGGTGTGGCAATAGTTCTGAACCTCTGACAAGATGTGAGAGGAGAAGAAGATAGTGCTTCCATTCTCGTTTTCTTCTTTGAGAATATTAAAGAATTCTCTCTGCATTAGTGGGTCAAGTCCTGAGGTAGGTTCATCAAGTATCAAAAGCTTTGGACTATGCTGGATGGCCGAGACGATTCCCACCTTCTTTCGATTACCAAGAGAGAGTTCATCTACCTTCTTATTAAGATCAAGCCCCAGTCTTTCACTTAGCTCGATGGCTTTGTCTTTACATTTTGCATGTCTAAGATCAGCTGAATATTTAATGGCATCTTTAACCTTCATACCACTGTAGAAGTTAATCTCTGATGGGAGGTAGCCGACTTCACGAAGTATCTTTTCTTTATCTGAAACGATATCGTATCCCAGAACCTTGGCACTTCCACTTGTAGGACTTATCAGACCGAGCAGAGTTCTTATGGTGGTAGACTTACCTGCCCCGTTTGGCCCTATGAATCCGAAGAAATCTCCTTCTTCAACTGTTAGCATTAATTCATTAATGCCGCGGCTCTTTCCGTATGATTTTGTAAGTTTATTTGTTTCAATTACATTCATATATTTTTCCTTCACTTGAATAACTATTTGTTTTCTATTAATAACCATTGACCGGTCCGGTTAATAACTATTATATTCCATTGACCGTTTTTGAGAAGACCCTAATTTTATAAAATTTAAAAATTTAAGATTTTCTTTATATTTTAATTTTATAGTGGTATCAGTCGAAGAAAAAACTCATTCAAATAGGAGATAAAAATATGTCAGATGTAATCGTTGATGTAAGAAATCTTTCAAAGCAATATGGAACTCAAAAGGCTCTTGATGACGTTTCGTTCCAGATTAAGAAGGGAAGTATAGTTGGTCTTATAGGACCGAACGGCGCAGGTAAGACAACTATTATGAAGATAATGGGCGGCCTTGCATTTCCAACTAGTGGTGAGCTGGAAATGTACGGGGCTACAGATGAAAAAGGTCTCAACCATGCAAGAACAAGAATGAGCTTCATGATCGAGACTCCATACGAGAAAGAAAAGATGACAGCGCGCGAGAACCTTGAGAAACAAAGACTTCAAAAAGGTATTCCGGATAAGTCCAGAGTGGATGAAGTTCTTGAGATAGTTAACCTTCAGGACACTGGAAAAAAGATAGTGAAGAACTTCTCCCTTGGCATGAGACAAAGACTTGGTCTTGCAAATGCACTTATGGGTAAGCCTGAATTTATGGTTCTGGATGAACCGATAAATGGTCTCGACCCTGAAGGTATAGTTGAGATAAGAGAACTCTTTAGAAAGCTTAATAAAGAAGATGACATTACAATGGTTATTTCATCTCACATCTTAAGCGAGCTTTCACTTCTTTGTACAGATTACATCTTTATAAATCATGGACAGATTAAGGGAGTATTTACTGCTGATGAGCTCAGGGCTGCCTGCAGCGAATACTACCACATCGATACAGATAATAATGAGAAGGCAAGCTCGATACTCACCAGGGAGTGTGGGATTGAAACGATAGAAGCCCTTGAAGATGGAAGCCTGAGAATTTACGAGGGGCTGGATGACATCCATAACATTTCCAAAACTCTCTATGATAATGGAATTATCCCGGTAGAATTATCGAAGAATGAGGTTAATCTGGAAGATTACTACATGAGAATGGTACAGGAGGCATAACTATGTTCAACATAATCAAATCTCTTAATTACAGTACCCGACGTGACACTGTAGTCTGGATTACAATACTGACACTTCTTGCACTTCCTTTAATTGTACTATATTTGAGCGGATTATTAGGCGATGTTTCTATAAATAAAATGACTCCGAGCGTTTACTTCGCCTCACAGCAAATGGGGACTGTTTTTATACTTATGGCATTCGGAATAATGATCTTCGCTTGTAAACTTGTTGCAGGTGATGCGGGAGATAAGACGATCAATTATGAATTCATGGCTGGTCATAGCAGAACCAAGATATTTTTCGGGAGAATGATAGCAGGCTTCCTATGGAGTGCAGGACTTATCTTTATATTCACAATCCTTCCTTTAGGATATCTGGGGTTAGTGTTCGGATGGGGACCTGAAACCAATAAATATGAAGTGATAATAAGAAGTTTGCTGGTAATCTTTCCGCTTCTAAGATCTTCTGCAATGTATATGATGATCGCAAGTGTGGCAAGAAGTGCAGGGAAAGGAATTGCACTTAGTTACGCCGTATATATGGTGATAACTATAGTTGTTTCAGTATTGCAGGATGGATTTGGAATTGAGGTGACATATCCTACGGCGATGACAAATGCTGCATTACTGCTGGTTTCACAAAACTCAAGACAATTTGTAATAAATGGAAGTACTGTAACAGTTTATGATACTTCAGTTACAGGAGAGATGGTCTGGAAAACTATAGCTGTATCTCTTGTATTTACGGCTGTTTATCTGCTTATTGCATATATCAATTTCAAGAAGACAGATCGAGACTAGAGGTGGAATATGATAAATATAATGAAATCAATTTGGTATGAAATAATTCGTAGCAAGCTTCTTATCAATATTTATTTGTTATTTGTAGGTATTATGGGACTGATCGCTGTTCTGAATATAAATACGGGAGAGAAAGCCGGGGCAAGTGGAATGATCACAAGCTCTCCAGAAATTACTTATGAATTCCCAATCTTTATTTTGGCTTTATTTGTTGGAGTAATCTGTGGTTCGGATTATAAAGATAAGGTGGGAAATTATGAGATACTTTCCGGGCACTCAAGAATTAGTATATTTTTAGCAAGAAGTCTTATGGGGATATTTGTTGGAGCTGTGTTTTCAACTCTGTTATGTTTTATACCTATAATTGCAGGAACAATCATAGGAGGATGGGGAAATGCGGTTGATATGAATGATGTAATAATAAGAAATCTTCTTATGATCTTTCCTATGCTTAGACTTGCAGCATTCTTTGCACTCCTTACATTTCTTATAAAAAACCAATACATTATGATGGCAGTTGGATGGGTTGTTTCTATGTCACCAACGATATTAAATGGAATGCTGGCAAAAGGAAATAACGTATATATCAGTATATTTAACATGGGATTGCTTAATAGCTATGATGGCTGGAAGATATACAACGTTGATCCAGTAGATGGTATTGTAAATTACAATTCATATATAGGTACAGTTACATCAGGTATGGTGATCGGAACTGTTGCAGCATCGCTTCTTATGGTTGGATTCTATCTCTTTATGGGATACGCATTATTTAGACGAGATGAACTTAATTAAGGAAAGGATAAAACTATGGATCTTGGATTTTTATTAATTGAGCTTGCTTTGATGGTTATTTTATTCATTATTGCAAGATTATCATTTAAAAGGCCAAATAATAAATTCAGATTATTATATGCAGCACCTACATTCATAGCAATTATTTTTGTTTTGTTCAGTGGATTTGATGTTCATCATATTGGAATATATATCGCTGCAGCTCTTCAGCTAATATGTCTTTATCTGGAAAATGATAAGGTAAAACAAAAACGGATAGTAGCAGTAAGTTCAGCTGCTTTGCTGATTGTAGAACTTGTAATAATATCGGTTGCGCCGACATATCATAGAATCACATATTATAAGGATTTTGAGAAGGCATATAGTATTATGAAGTCTCACTATGTTCTGGCAGAAGAGAAGGATATAGATTGGGATGAACTGCATGCGAAATATAAGCCTGTCTTTAAGGAAGTAGATAGAACTCAGAATCATATTGAAGATTATAAGGCGTGGGCTCAGTTTTTAGGAGAATTCTATGATGGACATGTGAGTTTTGCTATGTCAAGTGATGGACTTGCAATTGATGCATTCTGCAGAGCGTATGGAAATGATTATGGACTATCATTAGCCAGACTTACAACAGGTGAATATGTTGCAGTTAATGTTGAAGGATATGATAATTCATATTCTATAAATAGTTCAGATAAAGATGAGATTGGTATGTATACCGAAAAGAAACAATTCATGCCTGAGAGTGCAGATTCGGATAGACTCACTCTAAAGAATGCAGGAATTAAAAATGGAACAGTTATTACTAAATGGAATGGAATACCAGTGGAAGAATACATGGATGATATTAATTATTATATGACCCAGTATCCGGTAAGAGAAAATGAAGAATTCTATATTCCTATGTATGCAGCAGGAATTGGAAGAGATATGAATTATGGTGATACTTATGTTCCGGGAGAAGATAATACTAATAAATCAGGTAATAAGATCACATCCAATCCTTCGGTTGACATAACGTTTGTAGATGATAATGGTGATGAAAAGACAGTTACGGCTCCAAACCTTGGAATTTATGCACCTAGAATGTATGACACAATGAATAAAATTGACAAGGGAGTTAACATAACTAACCTGGAATGGCAAAAGATAAATGATGATACATATATGATACGTATAAGTGAGATGGCTTATGATACAGCAACGTACGAAGGATCTGATTTTACAGAAGTGTCTGATAAACTGAGGGGAGAGGTACTTGCTCTTAAGGAAGCGGGAGTTAAGAATATAATCTTTGATATGAGATCAAATAGTGGTGGAAATCCATATTTCGTAGAAGCAATTGCACAGCTCTTTGCACCGGAAGGAGAACATTTAACATATTATAATGCAGTGATAAACGAGGATACGGCAACCTACGAAAGAGATGAGACTGGTCATTATACTATGGGTACGCCGTCGAAATACCAGGGCGAAGACCTCTGGCATGATGGAAATGTAATCCTACTGGTAAATGCGATGTGTGTAAGTGCTGGAGATGATATGACATATATGATGGGTGATTTCCCAAATGTAAAGGTCATGGGACTTACGAGAAGCAACAGTTCGTGCCAGGCTGTTACGGGAGTTAAAATGGAAACAGGACTGCTTATGTTTTCGGCAGTACCGAATCTTCTTCCTGATGGTGAAATCGCGATAGATACATATTCAGATCATGTTGGCAGAACACCATTCGACGAGAAGATTCCTTTTGATGAAAAAGCTATTACGGCAATCTTTGATGAAGATGCGGATTATCTTCTTGATTATGTAGCAAATAGTTTTGATTGATTATTTAAAACCCGTCGGGATTGTCCCCGATGGGTTTTTTAGTGTATAATTCAGAACTATAAGGAGGGTTAATATATGGGGATAGTAGCTGCTTTTATGGTTCCGCATCCACCGATGATCGTGCCGGATGTTGGACGCGGAAGTGAACTTCAGATTCAGGAGACTATTAATGCATATGAACAGGTGGCTCGTGAGATAGCTGATATTGCACCAGATACAATTATTATCACAAGTCCACATACAACTATGTATTCTAACTATTTCCACATTTCTCCAGGCCAGAAGGCGGTGGGGGATTTTGGTAATTTTAGAGCTCCTGGGGTGAGTTTTGAAGAAAAATATGATTATGAGCTTGTTAATAAACTGACGGATAAACTATCTGAAGATGATTTTCCAGCAGGTATAGAAGGAGAGCAGGATAGAGAACTGGACCACGGCACAATGGTTCCACTTTACTTCATTCGTAAATTCTACAAGGGTGGGAAGATCGTACGGATTGGACTTTCAGGTCTTTCTCTTATAGATCATTATCAGCTTGGGATGTACATAAAGGATGCAGTAAATGAACTTGGTCGTAAGGCTGTATTTGTTGCATCTGGAGATCTGTCCCACAAGCTTCAGGAGTATGGACCTTATGGCTTCGTCAAGGAAGGTCCGGTTTATGATGAAAGAATAATGGATGTGGCTGGTCGCGGCGCTTTTGGTGAGATGCTGGACTTTGATGAAGAGTTCTGTGACAAGGCTGCAGAATGTGGACACCGTTCATTTGTAATTATGTCAGGGGCATTTGACGGGATAGATGTTGAAGCTAAAGCTTTGTCTCACCAGGATGTCACCGGAGTTGGATATGGTATTTGTACTTTCTATCCAAAGGAGAGCGTTGGAACAAAAGATCCTGAAAGATGCTTTCTTGATAAGGTAATGACGAAGCTGGAAGAAGAAAAGGCAAAGTCAGATGGATATGTAAAGCTTGCGAGGGCATCTCTTGAAAGCTATATAAAGATAGGGAAGAGACTTAGTGTTCCAAAGGATATTCCGGACGAGATACTGAAGGAGCTACCTGCTGAGATATTTGAAAAGAGGGCGGGCGCATTTGTTTCTATTCATAAGAATGGTGAGCTCCGTGGATGCATTGGAACTATTGCACCAACTACCAGTAGCTTGGCTGAGGAGATAGTGCGAAATGCCATCAGTGCATCAACTCAGGATCCAAGGTTTGAGGCCATAACTGAGGATGAACTGAAATGGCTTGAGATAAATGTTGATGTTCTGGGAGAGCCTGAGGATATAGATAGTAAAGATCAGCTTGATGTGAAGAGGTATGGAGTTATCGTAACCTGTGGATATAAGAGGGGACTCCTGCTTCCTGATCTGGAGGGTGTTGATGATGTAGATACCCAGGTATCCATAGCTATGCAGAAGGGTGGCATCAGACCATCTGATGACTATACACTTCAACGCTTTGAGGTTATTCGACATAAATAATGACAAAAACGTTTTGTAGAGGATAGAACATGTTTCTTGCTTTATATTTAGTACTTGTAAATGTTGCGGCTTTCTTATTATTTGGTATAGATAAGAAGAAAGCGGAGAATGGAAAATACCGAATATCAGAAGCTACGCTGATTGCATTTTCGGTGGTTGGTGGAGCATTAGGTGCTTTCTTAGGAATGAGGATTTTCCATCATAAAACAAAGAAGAAAAAGTTTTATATTACAGTTCCTATATTTCTGGTTCTGCTTATTCTAGCCTGCATTTTCTGTTTGTATCAGAATTATCATATAGTGGTGACGGAATATGAATACGAAGCAGGTTTTGATTGCCGGGTGGTACAGATTTCAGATTTTCATAATCAGTTATTTGGGTTTAATCAGAGTACAATTCTTAAGAAGATAAAAGAACAGAAACCGGATATCATAGTGGTAACCGGAGATGCAGTCGACTCGACTCATACCTGCTACCAGTTCACTGAAGACTTCTTTGAAGGTGCAGTAGAGATAGCTCCAGTTTACTATATTACAGGTAATCATGAAGTGAGAATGCACGGCGAGAGGTATGATGAATATATAAATAATATTGAAAGCTTAGGAGTGCATTTTATTGATGGACAGAAGGTAGAACTGGATAATATTCAGCTGATAGGAACACTTGATAATAATATGGATAATGTTCCTAAGTTTGATACTAATAATAAACTTAAAATGCTTCTTGCTCATGAGCCGAATGATTATGAGAAATATGAGGAATCTGGAGCGGACATTGTTCTTACAGGACATGTGCATGGTGGACAGATTATCATTCCGGGAAAGGGCGGACTCTTTTCTCCGGACTTCGGATTCTTTCCTGAGCTTTATGAAGGTGAACATCAGTTCGGGAATACTACAATTATAATTAGTCGAGGTTTGGGAAATAGTGTGGCTCCTTTAAGGATAAATAATTATCCAGAGATTGTTGTGCTGGATATTCACTAAAACAATATATGGACAAAATGAAAAGAACCATTCACAGAAATTTGTACAAAGATTTAAAAGATGATGATCTAAGGAGGAAGTATGAAGGCGTTATTTATTGGTGGAACAGGTACTATCAGTACCGCAATAGTTAAGAGACTTGCTGAAGAACTTGGTTGGGAGGTTTGGCTTCTGAACCGTGGTAATAGAAGTGATGTTGTTCCTAAGGGAGTGCATCAGATTGTTTGCGATATTTCAGACGAGGCTGCAGCAGAGAAAGCTCTGGATGGGATGACATTTGATGTTGTTAATGAGTTTATTGGTTTTACACAGGATCAGGTTGAAAGAGATTATCGTCTTTTTAAGGATAGAACAAAACAGTATATCTACATTAGTTCGGCATCTGCTTATAACAAGCCAGCTGCAAACTATGTAATAACAGAGGGAACATCTCTTGCAAATCCTCATTGGGAGTATTCTCGTAATAAGATTGCCTGCGAAGAGTTTCTTATGAAGAAATATCGTGAGGAGGGATTCCCAGTTACAATAGTAAGACCTAGCCATACATATGATGAGCGAAATGTTCCTCTCGGAGTACATGGAAAGAAAGGATTTTTCCAGGTTATCAAGCGTATGCAGGAAGGAAAGCCAGTCATTATTCAGGGTGATGGAACATCACTATGGACGGTTACATTTAACAAGGATTTTGCTATTGGTTATACAGGTCTTATGGGTAACAGACATGCTATTGGTGAGGCTTTCCAGATTACAGGCGATGAAACACTTACCTGGAATCAGATCTATCATACTATTGCAGATGCACTGGGTGTTAAGCTGAAGGCTTATCATATTGCTTCAGAATACCTTAGTGCTGTTGGTGATAAGTATGGGTTTGATTTTGAGGGCAGTCTTACAGGTGATAAGTCTGTTTCGGTTGTGTTTGATAATAGCAAGCTAAAGAGAGTTGTTCCTGATATGAAGACAACAGTAAGGTTTGATCAGGGTGTAAGAATCGCTCTTGATTACGTTCTTTCGCATCCGGAATGTCAGGTTGTTGATCCTGAGTTCGACCAGTGGTGTGACAAGGTGATAAAAACATTAGAAGATTCAAAAAGGAGTATTTAGAGAAGGTGGTTAACGAAGCAAAATAAGATTGGTGGTAAGAACCCAGTTATGTAAAAAATTATGTTAGAGGCTTGACAACAACAGATAAGAATTTGTTAATAATTTAATAATTGTCTGGTAAAGAAGAATATGAATAAACCATATATACTACAACCATAAGATGAAAAATGTTGTAGTGTATGTGGTTTATTTTTGCAATGTATACAACTACTGAGTATTGATAGGAAAAAAGGAGTTAGAACGATGAGTATTCTCAGAACAGAAAAGCTTTGTAAATCATTTTCCAACGGGGGAGTGCAGCAGCATGTTATAAAGAACCTCGACCTGGAAATAAGAGAGGGGGACTTCACAATAATCATGGGTTCCTCTGGATCCGGTAAGTCCACACTTCTCTATGCGCTGTCCGGTATGGATAAGCCTAATATGGGAAAGGTCTTCTTCGGAGATACGGAGATACAGGACTACTCAAATGACGAACTTGCAGTATTTAGAAGAGGCAATTGCGGATTTGTATTTCAGAGTGTATATCTCCTGGAGAATCAGACAGTCCTTGATAATGTGCTTACCGGAGCATTAATAGTTCAGAAGAATTCCCCTGAACTTGTTCAGAAAGCCAAGAACCTGCTTAAGAAGGTAGGGCTATCAGAAGAAGACTGGAAGAAATATCCAAACCAGTTATCAGGTGGTGAAGCTCAGAGAGTCGGAATCGTAAGAGCAATAATAAATGATCCGAAGATACTCTTCGCAGATGAGCCAACAGGACAGCTTAACTCAGCGTCATCAAGAGATGTACTGGATATCTTCTCGGAAGTACATAAGAACGGACAGTCAATTGTCATGGTTACTCACGACCTTAAAACAGCTCTCAGAGGTACAAGAGTTCTCTACCTCCGAGACGGAGGAGTTGTAGGCGACTATGAAATGCCAGCCTACGACGAAGATGATGTTAAAGAACGTAGAGCGAAGTTGTCAGAGTTTCTTGAGAGGATGGGATGGTAGCGCAAGATTTGCAAAGCAAATCTTGCGGAGCGAAGCGACCAACAAGCCGCAGTGCCATGCTGGCACTAGGGTGCCAGTATGGGCAGGCGGCGTTAAGTTAGAAAGGCAAAAAAAATGAAAATTCTAAGACTATCATTATTTAATATAAAAAAGCACAAGAAGGAAGCCTTCGTCATAATCTTCCTTATTATGATCAGCATGGCCCTTCTTGGAATCGGTATCATCAACATAGAAAAAGCCGACAGGATGTTTGATGAAATGTTCGAGAAGACAGGAAGCTACGACTATTTGATTATGTTTTCTGGAAATAGCTATAAGAATGAATATGGTGAAATAGTCGAGGGTGACGAACGCGTTACTGAGACCTTCGTCTTTGACTCACTTCAGTTTGATACTTCAACATCAATTTCTTACAAAAAGGATGATGGTTCTTCAGCACAGTTTCAGGCCATGTTTGTAGATGAAGGTGATGAAAGTAAACTGGAACAATTCGAGAAGAAAACATCTCTTTCTGATGAAAAACTTGAAAGCTTTGAACATCCTATATGGGTGCCATATTATTTGAAATATGATTTGGATTTTTCTGAAGGTGATGAACTGATGCTGGTAATCGGTGGTAAGGATTATCCATTTCAGATAGCTGGATTTTATGAGTCAGGACTTTCGGCAGGTTATAGTAATGGAATCAAATGTGTCCTTACTGAGGAAGACTACGATATGATGAGCGCGGTAGTTCCGGAACATAAGATGCTTGCTTTCAATACAAAGGATGGAACTATCACTAGCTACGATGAAAAAGAAAAACTTATTAATGACTTTCAGAAGAAATTTGAAGATGTATCCGGGGATTCTTTATTCTTGTTTTGCTACGATTACTATACTGAAAAACTCGCGTCAACATCTGTTATAGATATAATAATGGCGATAATAGCATTTGTATCTTTGGTTACTGCTGTTTCGTGTATCTTTATGATAAGACATAAAATTACAAATGATATTGAAAATCAGATGGAATCAATTGGTGTGCTTGAAGCCTTGGGATATAGATCAAGAGAGATATCGGGAGCATACATTTATGAATATCTGTTGCTTGGTATGATAGGTGTGATATTAGGAGGAGTGTTGATACTGGCGACCGATCCGCTTATGACAAGACTATTGCAGGTATTTACAGGTCATAACTATGTTGTATCAGGAAAGGGTTATCTTCTTCTCGTTCCTGCGGCGTTACTAATAATATTAATTCTCATAACGGCTCTCTTAAAAGCAAGGAGAATTAAGAAGTACCCACCGGTTGTGGCTTTCAGAAAAGGAATCAGAACCCATCATTTTGGAAGAAATGTATTTCCGCTTGATAAAACAAAATCAGATATCAATAGTAGACTTGGATTTAAGGGGCTATTTGCAAATGCCAGACAAAATGTTGGACTCTTTGTATGTATCGTGACAGCTTCCTTTGTAATTACATTTTGCATCTATCTGGCTGATATTTTTAGAGACAGAGGTGCGGTGTTCCTTAATATAGCCGGTGTCGAAAAGGCACTTATGGTTGGATTTGATAAGGGGACTGATTTTGATTCGGTAATGCAGGAAATCTCCACTAGAGAAGATGTGAGAAAGTGTGTGCTTCTTAGAGCCAATATGGGCTTCAGTATAAATGGAAATGATCATGATACATTTCAAACCTTTGCCTATGAGGACTATGATGAGCTGGAAAATCTCTATATTTCTGAGGGTAGATTCCCGATTCATGAAAATGAAATTATGATAGGAACCGGTATGGCGGAGAAATATACTCTAAGTGTTGGAGACAGCGTACTTTTAAAGTATAACAATATAGAAAAAAGCTTTATCATATCAGGCACGACGAATGTATTTTTGAATGGTGGAATGGAAGGATATCTTACCTTAGATGGTTTTGAACAGTTTATGTCCCCTTCAGAGTGCTTAAATTATCTGTTCGTATATGCTGCGGATGGTGTTAGCGAGGCAGAGCTTAAGGACAGATTGACAGAAGAATATGGAAGTGTGGAAGACACAGTTGGAAAGTCTCAGGAAGAAGGAACGCTCGAGGATAGGATTAAGGCGAAGGCTGATGAACAGATGGCTCTGCTTAAATCTAAATATGGTGTAAGTAATGCAAGCTATGCCATAAAGGTTGGAGATAAGATCATAACCGGAGATAGTGGAAAATTTAAGCTTACTGAGATTTCTTCATTTAGTGAAACGATGGATACACAAATGGGTGGTCTAAGTGTTATATCTCAGATTATTTCTATAATATTGATGATCATAATTGTTGGCATAATATCTATCATTATGAACTTCCTTATTGAATCCATTATCAAAAAGGAAAGACAGGCCATGGGTATAGAGAAGGCTTGTGGATATACTTCAGAGGATATAAGGAAGCAGATAGTGGTTAGGATGATGCCGGTGGCAGTACCAGCTATCATAGCCGGTACAATTCTGGCACTTCCGGTTGTGATGTTATTTTTAAAGATAGCCTTTGGAACGGTCTTTGATATCAGACTCTTCTGGGTACCAATTGCAATAGTTTTGATATCACTTTATGTATATGTGACAACATATATATCAGCCGGAAAGGTTAAGAAGATTTCGGTTACGGAGCTGATGACAGAGTAATGATCAACCGAGGCCCAAAACGGTCTCGAGAATATATTATAGATATATGCTGTGTATTGAAAAGGATATGAATATGAAGATTAAAAATATAAGAATAATTTCATTAGGATTAAGTGCATTAATGATTGCGGGCATCAGCTCTGTAACTGGAGTTGGGGGCGTGAGTGGAAGTGCTGTGGTTGCTGCGGAAGGTGATGTGCAGGGGGCTGCGTCGGAAGGTGATGCGGATCAGATTTACTGTATTGGTTCGGTTAGTAAGGTGTATGTGACTACGGCTGTGATGCAGCTGGTGGAACAGGGTAAGGTGGATCTGGATGCGCCGGTGACAGACTATATAGATGACTTCAAGATGGCGGATGAACGTTACAAGGATATCACTGTCAGGATGCTGATGAATCATACATCTGGAATATTTGGTTCATCTCTTAAAAACTCTGACCTTTATGGCGATAATTCTTCCGTTTCCACGGAAAACACTCTTAAGAATTTGGAGAATCAGATACTTAAGGCGGATCCGGGAGAATATGCGGCTTATTGTAATGATGGATTTACTCTCCTTGAATTATTAGTGGAGAGAGTCTCCGGTATGAGCTATACAGATTATGTAGAGAAAAATATAGCAGGAAAGATTGGGGCTGAGAATATATATACTGCAAAAAATGTATTTGGAAATCCGGCTCTTGCAGATATATTCCCGGATAGTAATAACAGATATGAAACAGAATATTGTATGGATTTTGGTTCCGGAGGAATTTACTCAACTGCGTTAGATACCTGCGAATTCGGAAGTACGTTCTTTAAAGGCGATAACAGACTTCTTTCTGAAGATAGCAAGAATGATATGGCAACCCTTTGGAGTAGTACATCTGATGCTTCTGGCAATTTAAAATATGATCCGGACTATATGGATCAAAACGGTCTTGGCTGGGATATGGTAGATATTCCTATGTATGAAGAGGCGGGTGTGAAAGCTCTCTATAAAGGTGGCGACAACACGGATTATCATGCTGGTCTTCTAGTCCTGCCAGACGAAGAAGTGAGTGTATGTGTAACTACTTCGGGAGGAAGCAGTGGATATAACATGGCTATGGCTGAGGCTCTTGCAAATATAGCCCTTGAGGAGCAAGGTATCGAAGTAGAGGAGACTACCGCACCAGAGGTAGAACTAAAGGAAACAGTTCCTGATTCTTATAAGAAGTATGAAGGTTATTATTCGCTGGATGGAACTCCTGCTGAAATCACATTTCCTGATATGAAGTATGCTCTTGTCAAGATGCTTGGAGCAGGTACATCTGATGAATATTATATGTATACGGATAATGGATTTGTAAGGGTGACAGGAGATATAGAAGCTGGAGAATTTAGGGTTGATCCTGACTACTTCTGTATTAATTTTGTAGAGACAGAGGGACATGTATATACTACTGAGGAAAGTGTTTCAAAACAGAGTGGCCTAGTAAATGGATGTAATAGAACATATTCAGGAGAAAAACTGGAGCCTTATCCTGTATCTGAAGAAGCTATAAAAGCATGGCAGGAAAGAGATGGCATGAAGTATGCAGTCGTATCTGAAAAGTACTCTTCGGCGGTTTATGAAACTCCGTTTACTGAGATTAGGGTACTGGAAGATAGCGGTTATGTTATTGATTTAGGTATGGCGTCCAGAATATTAAAAATAGTTGATGAGAATCATCTGGAGGCATTTACAACTATTCCAAGTTCAGGAAATAGAGATATCTTTGATATTTATGTTGATGATACCGGAGTGGTTCATGCATCAACTGATCTGGCGGTTGTGCCTGTTACAGATAATGAGAGCTTCACAGCTGATGTTAAGGAAGTGAGCCTCACAACAGAAAAGGCTGTATGGTTTAATATAGATGACTCTATGGCAAACAAAAACGTCAGTCTTGAACGGCCTGATAACAGCGCAGTCTATGTATATGATAAGTTTGGAAAGGTTAAGTACAGTACTCATATGATAGACTATGGCGAGGTTATACATCTTCCTAAGGATGGATATATAATGTTCATAGGTGAGACTGGGGATACTATAAAAATAAAGTAGTTATGGTATGTAATAAGAGGACAGTTCTTGAAATGGATTGTCCTCTATTTGAAAGTATTCTATAATAAATACTATATTTATATAGCAATTTTATTGTTATTATGCATAGAATAGAAGGTAACAAAATGGAATATAAAGTTTTAATGATAGATGATGATGAGGTAATAGCTCAGTCAACAGCTGAATACTTCAATATGTTTGATATTAAAACTGCATATGTTACAAGCTACGAAGAGGCGGTGGAGTTCCTTCGGGGAAACCAGGTGTCGCTTCTTCTTCTTGATATTAATCTGGGAGATAAGTCAGGCTTCGATCTTTGTAAAAAGGTACGTGAGAATTATGATATGCCAATTCTCTTTATTAGTGCTAGAACCAGCGATGATGATGTGCTGATTGCCCTGAATATTGGCGGAGATGATTACATTAAGAAACCATATACTCTTAGTATTTTGATGGCGAAGGTTAAGACGATTCTTGCCAGGTACGAGAAAGCAAAAGAAGCTGCTGAACAGGTGGCGGAAGCTCAAACAAAGTCTTCTGGAAGTGTTTTAGATGGGAATGGTATCAAAGATGGAAAGATTACTCTTGCAGATGGCATTTTCCTTGATATAAATATCCGAAAGCTGATAAGAAATGGTGAGCAGATAAGTCTGAAGGCAATGGAATTTAAGATGCTCCAATATCTTCTTGAAAATAGAGGACGTGTTGTCACAAAGGATGAACTTCTAAAAAATGTCTGGGATGATGAATATGTTGGAGAGGGTACTCTTGCGGTTCACATTCGTCATTTGCGAGAAAAGATAGAAAAGGATTCAAAGAATCCTCAGATTATTAAGACTGCCTGGGGCGTGGGATATATGATAGAAGAAATATAAGGAAACTTATTTGATAAAAGATAATAGGGAACTTGAAAAACTATGAAGCAGTTTGGTAAGGCCATAATTATATTTTGTGTGGTTTATATTCTTGGTATTATCATTTTTGCGCTATCAACAAAGTCGACTGATTCGCTGGATGTAGATGCAGTGAAAATGAATGATATTGCTAAGGCTGTAAATGAGAATTATAACTCACTCCAAAGTTTAGATACTAAAGACTTTGGAGTGGGTTTTGTTGTGCTGGATAATGAAAATAGGATTTTGTATTCTAATACTGATAATGTAAAAAATAAAAAGTTAAAAGCGGAAGCGGACACAATGTCATTGGAAAAGGCAATAAAAGATAGATTGCCTTATATGTATATAAAACAGGATGATAGGGTGTTAGGGGTAGTGGTGATGCTTGATGATGTGAGCAAGGGTTACTCTGCACTTAGAAGTAAGATAATTCTTTGCTTATTCCTGGCTGGAGCCATTATTTTGATTGGAGCCTGTGTATTTGGTATTTATATACAAAAGAGGATAATTGATCCTTTTGACAGAATGGAAAAATTTGCCGGAAAGGTTGCGGAGGGTAAACTGGATGAGCCTCTTATGATGGAAGAAAACAACATGTTTGGCAAGTTCACTGAAAGCTTCGATATCATGAGAGAGGAGCTGGCAGCATCCAAAGAAAGAGAATTGGCTCTTCAGAGAAAGGAGAAGGAACTGGTTGCTTCACTTAGTCATGATCTGAAAACTCCAATCACCGGAATTAAACTTACATCTGAGCTTCTTAAAGCGAAGGTGGAAATGAAACAAAAAGACAGTGGGAATGATAGCGATGAACTCTCGGATATGGATGAGAAGCTTGATAACATTTATAAGAAGGCTGACCAGATTGATGTGCTGGTAAGTGACCTGTTTACATCAACTCTTGATGATCTTGGGGAGTTCAAGGTTAATTGTCAGGATGAAGAGTCACAGATTCTTAGTGAAATAATTAAAAAGAATGACGATAGAAGTCTGGTTAATGAAGGTGATATTCCGAAGGTTATTATTAATATAGATAGTAAGCGTATGAATCAGGTTATTGGTAACATTTTGGTGAACTCGTATAAATATGCTGGGACAGATATAGATGTCAGCTATCAGATACTGGATGAATTCTTAGAAATGAAGATAAGGGATTTTGGTCCTGGTATTCCTGAGGATGAATTGGAGCTTGTTACAAATAAGTTTTATCGTGGTAAGAATGCTGAAGAATCTCAGAAAGAAGGTAGTGGTCTTGGACTATATATTTCCAAGTCACTGATGTCAAAAATGAACGGTGAACTTATGTGTGAAAATGGAGTGGAAAAAACTGGATTAATTATCACTTTACTTATACCACTTAGCTAAAATTTGTGATAATATAAAACTGATTTTTTTAGTTGAAAATGTGTGGTTATGAGGTGCTTCGGTTTTGTTTATCAGGGAATTAATAAACAAGGACGTTAAAGCGAAAAATGAAAGTAAAAGAGTAATGGTCGCTTTAAGAATCCTTTATATAATTGTGTTCCTTGCTTTTGCTATTGATACTATTCTGGCAGGTAAAGAAGTTGTTACGACATTTCCTTATAGAGTGGTCGGTTTATTTGCTGTGAATATTATTCTTTTCGTGTTTACTTATTATTCTAAAACGAGAACTTCCCTATCACTTTTTATTTTATTCCTTTTTAGTTGGATATTTGCAATGATTCCATGCTTCGGATGGAGAGCAGGTATGCAGAATTATTTCATCATAATTCTCATGCTTTGTTTCTTTGCAACTTATGCTAAGTCAGTATACAAATTTTTGTATGCTGGTTTTATTTTGCTTGTAAGAATAATAACAATCGGAGTATTTAGTGGTGTTGCTTCAGCAACGAATATAAGTCAGACCAGTGATAAGCTGATCCAGATAACCAACATTTCGGCGGTATTTTCATCTATTATTTTCATTTCTTATTTATTCAGCCAAAAAGAAACAGAAGCAGAAAATAAGCTTATGAAATATAATGATCAGCTCCAGAAGGAGGCTAATACTGATCAGCTGACGGGACTTTTTAACAGACGTAAGGCCATAGAATTCCTTGAAACTGTGAAAGAGACAAAAGCTGATATGAATATAAGTGTAGCTATGGGAGATATCGATTTCTTCAAAAAGGTTAATGATACTTATGGACACGATGCAGGTGATGAGGTTCTGAAGTTTGTTGCGAATAAGATGAGAGAAGAGTGTGGTGATACGTCTGTAATTTCTCGTTGGGGTGGTGAGGAGTTTCTCATCATCATTCCTGATTGCAATGGTGACCATGCATTTGTTACTATGGAAAAACTGAGAAACAAAATAAGAAAGTCATCCATTAAGGTTGGGGATAAAGAAATAAATGTCACGATGACATTTGGAATTACAGAATATGGAAGTAATTCCGATATTGATACGCTTATAAAAGAGGCTGACAAAAAATTATATTACGGAAAACAAAATGGAAGAAACCAGGTTGTTTTCTAAATTAAGGAACTGATAATGCTGATATATTTACTTAGACATGGGACAACAGAGTGGAATGCAGTCCACAAGATTCAGGGAGATACAGATACAAGTCTTGACGATATAGGACGAGAGATGGCAAGACAGACTGGGCTTTGGTTCAAGGACCAGGGGATAATTTTTGATAAGGTTTTTTCCAGTCCTCTAAAAAGGGCTTATAATACAGCAAAACTGGCCTCGGGGTCAGAAGATATAGTTGTTGATGAAAGGCTTAGAGAACTTGGCTTTGGAAATATGGAAGGCCTGGTGGTAGAAGATATGCTTGAAAAGGACAAAGAGTTTCCTTTTGTTTATTTCAAGACAAAGCCTGATATTTATGATGAGAAAGTAAAGAATGATCCAGAGGCGGAAAGTTTAACTCAGCTTTGTGAGAGGACAGCTGACTTTTTACATGATCAGGTTGAACCCCTGGTTAAGCAGGATGGGAGTCCTGATGAAAAGATAAAAACAGTTCTTATTTCTGCGCATGGCGCCTGCAATAAGGGACTACTTATGCATATGCGAGGAGAAAAAGATATGGCTAAGTTCTGGGGCGAGGGTCTACAACCAAACTGTGCCTTTGATGTCATTGAGTATGATGAAAATCTTGGAACCTACAAGATTCTTAGTGCTAACAACACGCATTATGATGAAAGTCTTACGGCTAATCTTACGAAACTCTTATAGAGAACAACATATCGTTAAAAATACCGCTATTTTTTATAAAAACTGCTTTGTGTTCGACCGATTTTCTGATATTATATAAAGAGCGGACTAAAATTTCCCTATTAAATATTATATAAGGAGGATCATATGATTTACTCAACAGAAGTTCAGAACATGTGCCCTGTACATCAGGGAGTACATCATGGTGCTGCCCCTATTCCAGAGGAAGCTAAATGGGTACAGGCAAAAAAGGTTGAGGATATTTCCGGTTATACACATGGTATTGGCTGGTGTGCACCTCAGCAGGGATGCTGTAAGTTATCCCTTAATGTTAAGGATGGTATCATCCAGGAAGCATTAGTAGAGACAATTGGTTGTTCAGGTATGACACATTCCGCAGCTATGGCTGCTGAAATTCTTCCAGGACTTACAGTTATGGAAGCTCTTAATACTGACCTTGTTTGTGATGCTATCAACACAGCTATGAGAGAGCTGTTCCTTCAGATAGTATACGGAAGAACACAGAGTGCATTCTCAGAGGATGGTCTTCAGATCGGCGCTGGTCTTGAGGATCTTGGTAAGGGTGCTCGTTCAATGGTTGGTACAACATACGGAACACTTGAAAAGGGACCTCGTTATCTTGAGCTTACAGATGGATACATCACAGATGTAGCTCTTGATGAGAACGACGAGATTATTGGATATAAGTACATCAACTTCGGTAAGATGATGGATTTCATCAAAGCTGGTGACGATGCTAACACAGCTATCGAGAAGGCAACTGGTCAGTATGGCCGTGTTGCAGATGCAGTTAGATGTATAGATCCAAGAAAGCAGTAAGAAGGAGGGAATTAAAATGGCATTATTTGAATCATACGAGAGAAGAGAGCCTCAGATCCTTGCTGCACTTAAGGAGTATGGCATCTCATCTATAGAAGAGTGTAAAGAAATCACAGATGCAGCTGGTATTGATGTTTATAACCTCATCGAAGGTATCCAGCCTATCTGTTTTGAAAATGCTAAGTGGGCTTACACAGTAGGTGCTGCTATAGCTATTAAGAAGAACTGCAGAAAGGCTGCTGACGCAGCTGCAGCTATCGGTATCGGACTTCAGGCATTCTGTATTCCTGGATCAGTTGCTGATAGACGTAAGGTTGGTCTTGGACATGGTAACCTTGGTAAGATGCTTCTTGAAGAGGATACAGAGTGTTTCGCATTCCTTGCAGGTCACGAGTCATTCGCTGCTGCTGAGGGTGCTATCGGTATCGCTGAGAAGGCTAACAAGGTTCGCCAGAAACCACTTAGAGTTATCCTTAACGGACTTGGAAAAGATGCAGCTCAGATTATTTCACGTATCAATGGTTTCACATACGTAGAGACAAAGTATAACTACTTCACAGGAGAAGTTGAGGAAGTATTCAGAAAGTGCTACTCAAAGGATCCTGAGTCACCAAGAGCAAAGGTTAACTGCTACGGCGCTAACGATGTTCAGGAAGGTGTTGCTATCATGTGGAAGGAGAATGTTGATGTATCTATCACAGGTAACTCAACAAACCCTACAAGATTCCAGCATCCAGTTGCAGGTACATATAAGAAAGAGCGTGTTGAAGCTGGTAAGAAGTACTTCTCAGTAGCTTCAGGTGGTGGTACAGGACGTACACTTCACCCAGATAACATGGCTGCAGGTCCTGCTTCATATGGTATGACAGATACTATGGGACGTATGCATAGTGATGCACAGTTCGCTGGTTCTTCATCAGTTCCTGCTCACGTTGAGATGATGGGACTTATCGGAGCTGGTAACAACCCAATGGTTGGTATGACAGTTTCTACAGCAGTTTCAATTGAAGAGGCTGCAAAGGCTGGCAAGTTCTAAGCTTTTCGGTTGAGTATTTGAAATTAGGGGCAGAGGGTTTTACCCTCTGCCTTTTTAACCATTTAGGATGTATGTAAGAGGGTATAGCAAATGAAATTAGCTGCTATTTTTAAAGATGGAATGGTGCTTCAGAGAAATGCTGAAGTAAGTATTTTTGGAGAATCCACTTCTGAAGAGTTGGTTTACATAACTATAGATGACATCCGTATTGAAGAGAAGGTAAATGCAGGGAAGTGGATAATAAAATTACCACCTCACGCTGAAGGTGGACCTTTTGAAATGAAAATAACATCTGATAATGAGGAAGTTGTTATCAGAGATGTATTATATGGTGAGGTTTGGCTGAATAATGGTCAGTCAAATATAGAATTAGAATTAAAAGATTGTCAGGACGGACCAGAAATTATAGAGACTACGAACCTTCCTGAAATCAGGTACTATCATGTTCCTAAGCTTCCTCTTGTAAATGAAGAATTGTTTGAGGCGGAAAAGAATACTCGTTGGAACAGTATTACAGATAAAGATTTTGGGGATGTTTCAGGTATAGGATACTTCTATGCGAAAAAGCTGTATGAAAAACTGGGTGTTCCTATTGGTATGATCGACTGTTATCAGGGTGGTTCTTCTATAACCTGCTGGCTTGAAGATTCCCGTCTCGAAAACAATACTTCCGGACGCGTGGTTCAGCAGAGAGTTAAAGATTATTATTCAGGAAAAACAGAAGCTGAAATTGCAAAGATAGAAGATGACTACAATGTTCTGGCAAATAAATTTGATGAAACAGTAGCCGAGGCTACTAAAAAGAATCCTGATATTTCAATGGATGAGCTGATTGATCTGGCTGGTTACTATCCATGGCCACCACCAATAACACCTTGGAGTATGTTCAGACCTTCAGGACTTATTGAAAGCATGCTCAAGAGGATAGTTCCATATACTATAAAAGGCATTGTCTATTATCAGGGTGAAGAAGATGCGATAAAGAATCTGGAGTCCTATGAGAAAACAGGAAAGAATGAATACTATTATCTGCTTCTTAAGGAGCTTATTGCACAGTATAGAGATTTGTTTGGAAATAAGGAACTTCCTTTTGTCTCCTTCCAGCTTCCTATGTTTATAGAACATAGACGCGATGACCTTGGAGACTGGGCGACTATTCGCGAGGCACAGCAGATGGTAGAAGATGATGTGAAGGGAGCTTATTTATCTTCTCTTATTGATCTTGGTGAATATAATAATGTTCATCCGATAGATAAGGAAACTCCTGGAAACAGAGTTTCAGATGTTCTGTTTGAGAAGGTTTATGGCTTGGAAGGCTGTCATGATATGAAAGCACAGGGCATAAACAAACTGGAGGGTAAGATTTATATAAATCTGGCAGATACATATGGAGAGGTCAGAACTCAGAAAAACAGTCTGATCGATCATAGAAATGAGACTCCAGAAAAAGAAGATGCAGATCACATTTATGGTCTTGAAGTCAGAAAAGAAGATGGAAAGTGGTACGTTCCAAAGGCTCATATTGATAAAGAAACCATTGTAATTGAGGATGCGGACGAAATTAAGTGGGTCAGATACGGCTTCTTTAACTACGGAAAGGTCAATGTTTACAATAAAAAAGGCCTTCCGCTCAGACAGTTTAGTATCGAAGTAAAATAGTACTAACTAACATAAAAAATATTATACAATTCTATAAAAGGTTAAGTTTATCTAACCACACTATTTTTTGTATAATATAGGAGATATGCGATAAAGTTACTAAAGCATAATTAAAGCAACGTGCGGGGAGATATTTCTGCACTAATAATATTTAAGAAAGGGGCTGCATTATGAGCAAGTTGCAAGCTACTGCGGTAGCACAAATCGAGGAAATCTGCGATAGATACGCAGGCGAGAAGACACCTCTCATGATGATCCTGAGTGACATCCAGAACGAATATGGATATATCCCTCTAGATGTACAGGAGATCGTATCAAAGAAGACTGGTATTTCGGTCGCAGAAATCTACGGAGTAGTAACATTTTATTCATTCTTTTCTCTTACACCAAAGGGAAAATATGTTATTGGATGCTGTCTTGGTACAGCATGCTATGTAAAGGGAGCGCAGAACGTTATTGATAAGTTCTCAGAACTCCTTAAGATCGGACCTGGTGAAACATCTGAAGATGGACTCTTCACTCTTGATGCCCTTAGATGTATCGGAGCATGTGGTATTGCGCCAGCTGTTTCAATCAACGGTAAGGTTTATCCTAAGGTTGAAGTTGGACAGGTTCCAGAAATAATTGAAAGCTATAAACAGGCTGCAAACGCTTAGAAAGGAAAGGTATGAGATATGATAGATAATGTTCAGACTTTTGAAGAGCGCTCATCCACTTGTACTAAGTGTTTGGATGACAAGCTTGCCGGAGCTGATGGCAAGAGACATATCGTTCTCTGTGGTGGTACAGGATGTCTTTCCAGTAACTCTATGGAGATCAAAGAGAAGTTTGAAAAGCTTCTTGAAGAGAAGGGTCTTTCAGACAAGGCTACAGTTAATATCGTAGGTTGTTTTGGATTCTGTTCACAGGGACCTTTCGTTAAGATTTATCCAGAAGATACTCTTTATCGTATGGTTTCTATTGATGATGTTGAAGAAATCATTGATACAGATATTGTTGGCGGACAGATAGTGGAGAGACTTCTCTATATTGACCCAGCCACACAGGAGAAAGTAACAAAGCAGGATGACATCAATTTTTATAAGAAGCAGCGTCGTGTTGCTCTTCATGGATGTGGTGTTATCAATCCTGAAGATATCAACGAAGCACTCGGTATGGGCGCATTTGTTGGTCTTAAGAAAGCACTTTCAATGACTCCAGAAGAGGTTGTTGATGAAGTACTTAAGTCAGGACTTCGTGGACGTGGAGGCGGTGGCTTCCCATCAGGACGTAAGTGGATGTTCGCACAGAAGTCAGCTGGCGATGAGAAGTATGTTGTATGTAATGGTGATGAGGGAGATCCTGGTGCATTCATGGATCGTTCTATCCTTGAGGGTAACCCACTTGGAGTTATCGAGGGTATGATGATCGCTGGATATGCTATCGGAGCACAGAACGGATATTTCTATGTACGTGCTGAGTATCCTATCGCTGTTAACAGACTTAAACTTGCTATTAAGCAGGCTAGAGAAATTGGTCTCCTTGGTGAGAATATCATGGGAACAGGCTTCAACTTTGATTGTCACATCAGACTTGGTGCCGGTGCATTCGTTTGTGGTGAGGAAACAGCCCTCCTTAACTCAATCGAAGGTAAGCGTGGTATGCCAAGACCAAGACCTCCTTTCCCAGCTGTTAAGGGACTTTGGGGTAAGCCAACCATCGTTAATAACGTTGAGTCACTTGCTTGTGTTCCATTCATCCTTAGAGAAGGTGCTGATGAATTCGCTAAGGTTGGTACTGAGGGATCAAAAGGTACTAAGGTATTCGCTCTCGGTGGTAAGGTAAATAACGTCGGACTTGTTGAGGTTCCTATGGGAACAACACTTCGCGAGCTCATTTATGATATCGGTGGTGGAATTCCAAATGGCAAGAAGTTCAAGGCTATTCAGACAGGTGGTCCTTCAGGTGGATGTCTGACAGAAGAGTTCCTTGATGAGCCAATCGATTTCGATAACCTGGTACAGAAGGGATCTATGATGGGTTCTGGTGGTGCCATCGTTATGGATGAAGATAACTGTATGGTTGACGTTGCTAAGTTCTACATGGAGTTTATCTGTGATGAGTCATGTGGTAAATGTTCTCCATGTCGTATAGGTACAAAGAGAATCCTTGAGATCCTTACAAAGATTACTGAAGGTAAGGGTACAATGGAAGATCTTGATACTCTTGAAGAGCTTTCAAAGACAATTCAGAAGAATTCACTTTGTGCTCTTGGACAGACAGCAGCTAACCCTGTTAATTCTACACTTAAGCATTTCCGTGATGAGTATATCGCTCACATCGTTGATAAGAAGTGTCCAGCTCATGTATGTAAGAACCTTATGCAGTACAAGATTGACAAGGATAAGTGCGTAGGCTGTGGTCTTTGTGCTAAGAATTGTCCTGCTAGCTGCATCACTCAGACAGATTACATTGCTGAGGGTCATAAGCTTGCATCATATGAGATCGATCCTGAGAAGTGCGTAAAGTGCGGACTTTGTATGAGTAACTGTAGACTTAGCGCTATTTCAAAAGAATAAGGAGGTAACTACTATGGCGATGATTAATATTAAAATAGAAGGCATCTCCTATCAGGTAGAGGAAGGTTTAACTATCCTCGAGGCTGCTAAGAAGTGCGGTTATGAGATCCCTTCACTTTGTGCATTTAACCACGGTGAGTGCAATCAGGGTTCATGTCGTGTTTGTCTCGTTGAGGCAACAGGCGCTAGAGGCCTTGTAGCATCATGTGTTTATCCAGTAGCTGAGGGTATGGAGATTACAATTTCTTCACCAGCTGCTACAGCAGCAAGACGCCAGAGCGTTGAACTGCTTCTTTCAAATCATAATAAGAATTGTCAGCAGTGTGATAAGAATGGTCAGTGTGAGCTTCTTCACGTTGCTAACATTACAGGTGCAAGAGAGGGCGCTTTCGAGGGTGTTCATTCAGAGACATACTTCGACGAGGTTGCTCCTGGTCTTGTAAGAGATACATCAAAGTGTATTCTTTGTGGTAGATGTATCGAGAGATGTAAGAATGCTCATGGTCTTGGAATCCTTGGATTCGAGAACAGAGGATTTAGTACATATGTATCACCTGCAGAGAACAGATCATTTGCTGATTCACCATGTATTCAGTGTGGACAGTGTGTAAATGTTTGTCCTACAGGAGCTCTTATGGAGCATAGCGAGATTGATAAGATTGATGCTGCATTTGCAGCAGGTAAGACTGTTATCGCACAGGCTGCACCAGCAGTTAGAGCTGCCCTTGGAGAGGAGTTCGGATATAAGGTTGGAACACCTGTTACAGGTAAGATGGCAGCTGCTATGAGAAGACTTGGTTTCACAAGAGTTTACGATGTAAACTTTGGTGCTGACCTTACAATCATGGAAGAGGGAACAGAGCTTCTCGGACGTCTTCAGAATGGTGGAACACTTCCAATGATTACATCATGTTCACCTGGATGGGTTAACTATGCTGAGTACAATTATGGAGATCTTCTTCCACATCTTTCATCATGTAAGTCTCCTCACCAGATGCAGGGTGCTATCATTAAGTCATATTGGGCAGAGCAAAATGGTGTTAAGCCAGAAGATGTATTCGTAGTATCTGTAATGCCATGTACAGCAAAGAAGTTTGAAAGACAGAGAGATCAGTTAAAGGTAAACGGTCTTGATGATGTAGATGCAGTTATTACAACTAGAGAGCTTGCTCGTATGATCAAGAGAGCTGGTATCCTCTTTGATAGACTTCCTGATGAAGATTGGGATCAGGATATCATGGGCGATTACACAGGTGCCGGAGTTATCTTCGGTGTTACTGGTGGTGTTATGGAAGCTGCACTTCGTACTGTTTATTTCAAGCTTACAGGTAAAGAGTCTGAGCCAATAGAGTTCAAGGCAGTTCGTGGACATGATGCTGGTATTAGAGAGGCTTCTATTGATATCAATGGAACAACAGTTAATGTAGCTATCGCTTCAGGAATGAAGTCAGCTTCAGTTCTCCTTGATGAAATCAGAGAAGGAAAGTCAAAGTATCAGTTCATCGAGATCATGGGATGTCCTGGTGGATGTATCAATGGTGGTGGTCAGCCATATATCCGTGAGTGCTTCCTTCCAGATGAGGATGATGATATAATGGATACTTATAAAGAGAAGAGAGCTAATGCTCTTTACTCAGAGGATGAGAGACAGACTCTTCGTCAGTCACATAATAATCCTCAGATTATTGACCTTTATGAGAAGTTCCTTGGTGAACCTAATAGTCATAAGGCACATGAATTACTGCATACAACTTATGCAGCTCGTGAGGGATTCAACGAGGTTAAATAATCTAAAAATCAATATGAATTTTTGGGGCACAGCCGATTGGCTGTGCCTCTTTTTTTCTGTACTCGAATTTGCCCTATTTAGTTGATTTATTGGCGAAATGTTGGTATCATTATTTAGTTATTAAATATAGATTTCCAGGAGGAAAAATGATGTTTAAAAAGGTTTTGACAATAACACTTATGATGGCAATGTGCCTCAGTCTTGTAGCATGTGGTTCTAAGCAGGAAGATGCTGCAAATAACAGCTCTGATGGAGCTTCTTCAGCAACAGTTGAAGATCTTGCAAAGATTAAAGAAAAAGGTAATATCGTAATCGGTATCACAGATTTCGAGCCAATGGACTATAAAGATGCGGACGGAAACTGGGTTGGTTTTGATGCTGATATGGCAGAGGCTTTTGCAAAGAGTCTTGGTGTAGAAGCAAAGTTTGTAGAGATAGAGTGGGATAATAAAGCTCTTGAGCTTGAATCTGGAAATATTGACTGTGTTTGGAATGGTATGACACTTACAGATGAAGTTAAGAGTTCTATGGATTGTTCAAATCCATATTGTAACAATGCACAGATAGTTATCGTACCTTCTGATAAGGCTGATCAGTATCAGACAGAAGAGAGTCTTAAGGATCTTAACTTTGCAGTTGAGGTTGGTAGTGCTGGCGAAGAGCAGGCTAAAGAACATGAGCTTAAGTATACATCTGTAACTAATCAGGCGAGTGCACTTATGGAGGTTGCAGCTGGTACATCAGATGCAGCTATTATCGATTCACTTATGGCAGCAGCTATGGTAGGCGAGGGTACAAGCTATGACAAGCTTACATATACAGTTGGTCTTAACAGTGAGGAGTATGGCGTAGGATTCCGTAAGGGTTCAGATCTTACTGAAGAGTTAAATAACTTCTTTAAGAGCAGCTATGCTGACGGCAGCATGCAGAAGACAGCTGAGAAATATGGAGTACAGGCAGCTCTTATAGAGCAGAAATAATTTTCTGACAGAGGTTGTTATGGATACATTTATAGAGCAATTTCCAATAGTTATACATGCACTTAATATTGGTTTCTTACAAACATTAAAGCTCTTTTTTGTAACACTCATCGGAGCACTTCCATTGGGACTTCTTATTTCATTTGGTTCCCAGTCGAAGATTTGGCCGATAAAGATGCTTTTTAAACTACTTATCTGGGTCATACGTGGAACTCCGCTTATGATCCAGCTTCTTATCATATATTATTTTCCGGGACTCGTCCTTCATAATAATGTATGGGGAGGAGATGAAACCGGAAGATTTGTAGCTTCAGCGGTTGCATTTGTTATCAATTATGCATGTTATTTTTCTGAAATATATAGAGGTGGAATAATCAGTATTCCTGTAGGACAGGATGAGGCTGGCTTTGTTCTGGGTATGTCAAAGACAGAGGTTTTCTTTAAGGTAAAACTGCTACAGATGATAAAGAGAATACTTCCGCCTATGTCAAATGAAATCCTGACCCTTGTTAAGGATACATCTCTTGCGCGTATTATTGCGCTTCAGGAGGTTATCTGGGCAGGACAGGCATTTATGAAGGGATCTCAGGGTATATCAGGTGCTATCTGGCCACTTTTCTTCACGGCTGTTTATTATCTGATATGCAACGGAATACTTACATTATTCCTTGGCAAAATGGAAAAGAAACTGGATTATTTTAGATAGGAGGACGAGATGAGTATATTAGAAGTCGAACATATAAGTAAGTCCTTCGATCATACAGAGGTTTTGAAGGATATTTGTTTCAGCCTTGAGAAGAGTCAGGTTCTTTCTATTATAGGTTCATCGGGAAGTGGAAAGACGACACTTCTCAGATGTATTAACTTTCTGGAAAAGGCTGACAAGGGAACGATAAAAGTAAATGGCGAGACCATTTTTGATGCGGAGAATCCTAAGTTCTTTAAGGACAGTGTTATAAGACAAAGTACAAAGCATTTTGGAATGGTATTTCAGTCCTTTAATCTGTTTCCTCAATATACAGCACTTGGAAATGTAATGCTGGCTCGTCAGCTTGCTGCCAAGAAGCTGCCTGATTACAAAGAACGTAAGAAGGAAATACTTGATGAAATAAAATCTGAGGCTGAAGATCTTCTGAATCAGATGGGACTCTCAGAAAGAATGGATAATTATCCTCATCAGCTTTCAGGTGGACAGCAGCAGAGAGTGGCAATCGCAAGAGCACTTGCATTAAAGCCTGATATACTATGCTTTGATGAGCCAACATCAGCACTTGATCCAGAGCTTACAGGAGAAGTGCTAAAGGTTATAAAAGAACTGGCTGAAAAGAAAATGACTATGATAATCGTGACACATGAGATGTCATTTGCCAGAGATGTTTCGGATCAGGTTATATTTATGGATAGCGGTATTGTACTTGAGAAGGGTACGCCGACAGATGTGTTCGAGAATCCAAAGGAAGAGAGAACAAAACAGTTCCTTGGAATGATTGGGTAGTTAGGGTGTTTATAGAAAATATAAAGTGAGATTGTGGTATGGTTAAAAAAATATTAAAGGTAATTGGTATCATCTTAGGTATTCTAGTCGCTCTTGTAGCTGTATTCTTTATCTGGTTATCAGTTAATGAATACAAGCCTGCAGATGTTGAAACTGTTGCTGTGGATACTTCTGAAGGAAAGGGACAGCAGCTTGTAGATGGTAGCGAATTTACAGTTATGAGCTGGAACGTTGGTTATTGCGGTCTTGGCGATAATATGGATTTCTTTATGGATGGTGGTTCAGGAGAAACAGTAACTACTATTGAGAGAAATGATGTTAATATAGCCGGAATAGACGGAATGATAGCTATGAATAATCCTGACGTTTTGTTCGTTCAGGAGATTGATAGAAACTCTGACCGTTCTTACAATAATGATCAGCTTGCCAAGTTCAAGAGTGATCTTACAACTTATGAGGATCAGATGAACGAAAACAATGTTCCTTATGAGACTACATTTGCTTATAACTTCAACGCAGAGTATGTTCCTTATCCGGTAAACAATATGATGGGACATATTGAGAGTGGTGTGGCAGTATTCTCAAAATACAGCATTGACGAGTCAACCAGAGTAAGCCTTCCATGTCCATTCAAATGGCCTATAAGAACTGTAAATCTCAAGCGTTGTCTCCTTGTTAACAGAGTTCCTGTAGTGGACGAGGATGGCAAGGACACCGGCAAGGAGCTGGTGCTTATCAACCTTCATCTTGAAGCTTATGACGATGGCGAAGGAAAGATAGCTCAGACGAATGCATTAAAGAAGCTTATGGACGACGAACTTGATAAAGGAAACTATGTTATAGTTGGTGGAGATTTCAACCAGACATTCTCTAATGCGGATATTAGTATGTATCCTGTAAGAGATGATGTATGGGCTCCAGGAAGTATAGACGTTGACGATTTTGGAAGTCGCTGGCAGTGTCTGATGGACAATTCAGTTCCATCATGCAGATCTCTTGATCAGCCATATAAAGATGCCGATCATGATACATTCCAATATTATCTTATTGACGGATTTATAGTTTCTGATAATATAACAGTGAACACTGTTGAAACACTTGATTACGGATTTGCTGGTTCAGATCACAATCCAGTTCTCATGAGTGTTAAGTTGGGAAATGAAGAGAAAGGTGATAAATAATGGGTGAATATATTTTAAGTTGCTGTTCATCATGTGATCTTACAAATGAATGGATTGAAAGAAGAAACCTGCATTACGTTAGTTTCAATGTAACATTAGATGGAAAACAGTATAAGGATGATATGGGAAAAACATTCTCTCCAAAGGATCTTCTTAAGAAGATGGCAGAGGGTGCAGATGCTAAGACATCTATGGTAAGTATTGGTGAGTATATTGATTACTTTAAACCATTCCTTAAGGAAGGAAAGGATATCCTTCATGTAAGCCTTTCATCAGGTATTTCAGGCTCTTATAATGGTGCCTGCCAGGCAGCTGAGATGCTTAAGGAAACATATCCTGATAGAAAGATTATAGTTATCGATTCTCTTGCAGCATCATCTGGCTATGGTCTTCTTATGGATTTAGCTGCGGATAAGAGAGATGAAGGACTGGACATTGATGAGCTGGCTACATGGATAGAGCATAATAAGTTAAATGTAATCCATTGGTTCTTCTCTACAGACCTTCAGTATTATATTAAGGGTGGAAGAATTTCAAAGACAGCCGGAACTATCGGTCAGGTACTTAATATTTGTCCACTTCTAAATGTTGACCTTGAGGGACATCTTACACCAAGAGAGAAAATCAGAACTAAGAAGAAGGTTGTTAAGAGAATAGTTGAGAAGATGATAGATGATGCTGATAATGGCATTAACTATACAGGAAAGGTATTCTTATCAGATTCAGATGAGGAGCTCGGTAAAGAGGTTATAGCCCTCATAGAAGAGACTTTCCCACAGCTTAAGGGAAGAGTAGCTCGTTTTGATATAGGATGTACTATTGCAAGCCATACAGGCCCTGGAACAGTTGCTCTGTTCTTTAAGGGAAAGACAAGAGTAGACTAAATAATTATTCTTATATAATGTGAAAAACTCCATGCGGATTGCATGGAGTTTTTTTATACATAAAGTATTAAGGATTATTTGTTTTCTTCAATAATATAAACATTTGCAGTCTGTCTGCCGAAGTTGATAGCTGAACTATAATCGGAAACGAAGACATCAATAACTCCGCCGCCCATTCCGCCTGTATCTTCTACAACATATTCACCAAGACCTTCAATATAAATCTTTGTTCCAAGTGCAAGAGAGTTGCAGGCAACTGTACGACCTACTGTAGGGTATACTCCAGATGCACATGGACTACCAGTTGCAACATATGCTGTTAACTGATATGTTCCGATGAGTGTCATATCTGGCTTGGATTCTTCGATCATCTTATTTCTAATTTCTCTTGTGTGATTTCTTGTATTCTTTATTTTCTCGTCGTAGTGAATTTTGCATTTAGCATCATTAACTGCTTTAGCTTCTACTTCTGCTTTGTGACTTTCCAGGATGTTCATTGTGAATTTATCAAGTGGGGTAGGTTCCTCAGCTGCTGTATCCATAGCTGAAGTTCTAGTACCGACAAGAGCAAGTACAGCGAATACTATACCAATAACCATCGGTTTAACAATTTTCTTCATAATTTCTCCTTTCGAAATCCTATAATGTTTTACACTATTTGTTACAAAAATGCAACACTTTTGTAACATTTCGTGATTTTGTTCATAAAAGTGCAACATATTGTGTTTTGATTGTAAAAAATCACAGTATGTAGGTTTACATATTAAAATTATCTGTAACAAAATAGGATATTTATTAAAAAAACAGTTGACAAAGCACTATGCTGGGCGTATATTGAACATATGAACAAACAAACATATGTTCTCAAGGAGGTATTATGGGAGAAGATATTAAAACAAAAGCAGCAGCAGATATAGCAAAGAATATGCCAGCTGAAGAGTATCTATACGATCTGGCAGATCTTTTCAGAATATTTGGAGATACAACAAGAATAAGGATTCTTTATTCATTATTTGACGGAGAGCTTTGTGTTGGTGATATTTCTACAATACTTGGAATGAGCCAGTCATCCGTCAGTCATCAACTTAGAATTCTCAAGGATTCCAAACTTGTTAAGTTCAGAAGAGACGGAAAGAGCATTTTCTATTCTTTAGATGATGATCATGTACGTTCTATTCTGGATTTAGGTATGGAACACTTAGAAGAATAAATTATTATTGGAGTTATGTAAACTAATTATATAGAATGGAGACAAACAATGAAAAAGACTTACAAGGTAGAAGTTGACTGCGCAGCATGTGCAGAAAAAATGCAGGAAGCTATTAAGAATACAGAAGGCATTAAGGATGCTACACTCAGCTTTATGACTCTTAAATGTAAAGTAGAGTTTGAGGATGGAGTAGATACTGATGCAGTTATGCAGGAAGCAAGAAAGAATTGTAAGAAGATAGAGGATGATATGGAGATCTTTTTATAGGATAACTCCGGCATTAAAAATATGAGTAGTAAACAAAAGAAAAATTTAATAAGATGTATTATTTCCCTTATACTTGTGGTGGCACTTTCGATTGTTTTCCATATAGTTAAGGCGCCGTGGTGGATTGAACTTCCATCTTTCTTAATTCCATATTTTGTTGTGGGATATGATGTGCTACTGAAAGCATTTAAGAATATCCGAAATGGTCAGGTTTTTGATGAATGCTTCCTTATGACTATCGCTACAGTGGGTGCGATAGCTACAGGAGAGTATAGAGAAGGCGTTGCGGTTATGCTTTTCTACCAGATAGGAGAATTATTCCAAAGTATTGCTGTAGGAAAAAGCAGGAAGAATATCGCAGACCTGATGGATATCTGCCCAGAGGTTGCAAATGTACTCCACGAGGATGGCACTATAACAGAGGAAGATCCTGACGATGTAGAAATTGGTTCAATCATTGTGGTAAATCCTGGTGAAAAGGTTCCTATTGATGGAGTTGTTATAAGCGGTGAAACCTCAATGGATACCAGTGCTCTTACCGGTGAATCTGTTCCAAGAATGGTTCGAACAGGTGAGCAGGTAATAAGTGGATGCATTTCTCTTACTGGAAAACTGGAAGTTAAAACTGAAAAGGAATTTGAAGATTCTACAGTTTCTAAAATACTTGAGCTGGTTGAGAATTCAAGTATGCATAAGGCAAAGGCAGAGAATTTTATCTCAAAATTTGCCAAGTACTATACACCTATAGTATGTTATCTGGCTTTGGCACTGTTTTTGCTTCCTCCGATCGTAAGGTTGATAATCGGAATGCCTGCAGACTGGTTAGACTGGTTGATGAGGGCGCTGACATTTCTCGTTATATCATGTCCATGTGCTGTTGTAATTTCGGTACCGCTTAGTTTCTTCGGAGGAATAGGTTGTGCATCATCAAAGGGAATACTTATAAAAGGCTCGAATTATCTCGAAGTATTGGCAAATGTAAGGACAATAGTTTTTGATAAAACAGGAACCCTTACTGAAGGAGTTTTTGAGGTTGTTTCTGTATATCCTGAGGAAGGAATTACAGAGGATTATATAATGGAAAAAGCGGCCTATGCCGAAAACTCTTCAAACCATCCTATAGCTCAGTCTATTCAGAAGGCATATAAAGAAAACTCCGAAAAGGATGTAAATAATTCCAGAATAGATGATGTGAAGGAAATATCAGGTCATGGTGTTTGTGTAAAAGTATATGCAGGTGAAGATAACCAGGGAGCTGAAGGAAGAGAAGTAATAACTCCAGAGCATGAACATATCTACGCCGGAAACCTGAAGCTTATGGAACGTATCGGACTGAAAAATATTACGCCTCATGAAGAAGGAACAGTGGTTTATGTAGGTTTGCAGAAATGCAAATCTGATGATAACTGTGTAATGAATGAAGGTCATGATGAAGGTCATGATGCAGTTCCGGAATATCTTGGATGCATTGTAATATCTGACAGAATAAAGAGTACATCTGAAAAAGCCATGAAGGACCTTGGATCACAGGGAGTAAGAACAGTAATGCTTACTGGTGATGTAGATAAGGTTGCAAAGAAAGTTGCGGAAAGTCTTGGAGTAAATACTTACAGGGCAGAGCTCCTTCCGGGCGATAAAGTAAGCGAAGTTGAGAAGCTTATTGAAGAGCAAGGCTCAGCTGGAAAGGATGCTGAGAAAAACAGACTGGCATTTGTTGGAGATGGAATTAATGATGCTCCAGTTCTTGCCAGAGCAGACATTGGAATAGCCATGGGTGCCATGGGTTCAGATGCGGCCATCGAGGCTGCAGATGTTGTACTTATGGATGATGATCCAGCAAAGATTTCACTGGCTATGAAGATATCCCGAAAAACTCTTTCAATAGTAAAACAGAATATTACATTCGCTATAGCTGTGAAGGTTCTGTGCCTCATACTTGGTGCTTTAGGAATTGCTAATATGTGGCTCGCAATCTTTGCAGATGTAGGAGTAATGATACTTGCAGTATTAAATGCAACACGTACCCTAAGAATCAAATAAGTCAGTAGGGACTCCTTAGTGATAATAAATAGATTACGTAAAAGATGCAGGCATCAGATAATCTGATGCCTGTTTTGTTTTATAAAATATTATTGTTATCCCAGTATATAAAATGATATAATTTATATGTTGTTTTGTATCGGTGTATAGAAAGGTGGAACAAAAATGAAAGCAGCAATTATCATGGGCTCAACAAGTGATCTTCCAAAGGTAGAGCCTGCAATCAATCTTTTGAAGGATAAGAATGTTGATATAAAGGTTAGATGCCTGTCAGCACATAGAGCTTCAAAGCAGTTATCAGACTTTATAGAGGAGATTAATAATGATGGCACAGAGGTTATCATTACAGCCGCTGGTATGGCAGCTGCACTTCCAGGTGTTGTTGCAGCACAGACTGTACTTCCTGTAATAGGAGTTCCTCTTTCAGGTTCAGTTCTTGATGGACAGGATGCTCTTTATTCAATAGTTCAGATGCCTCCTGGAATTCCAGTTGCGACTGTTGCAATCAATGGTGCAAAGAATGCTGGATGGCTTGCTCTTGAAATAATGGCAATCAAACATCCTGATCTTCATGATGTACTTCTTGCTGAACGTAAGAGCATGCAGGATGTAGCACTTCTTGCAAATGATGAGATTATTGCAAAGTATGAGAACAACGAAGAAGCATAAATAAAAATAAACCCCGAGCTAAGTGATAAGTGATATCAAAGCTCGGGTTTTTATTTTATAAATCTTCGCCTGTAAGCATCTTATATGCTGAAAGGTATTTATCTATAGTCTTATCTACGATTTCTTGTGGAAGTTCCCAATCCTCAGGCTCGTTCTTGTTCTCATCAGATTTCAGCCAGTCTCTTGCAAACTGCTTATCAAATGATGGCTGACCATGTCCTGGCTCATAACCATCTGCTGGCCAGAATCTTGAAGAATCAGGTGTTAGCATTTCATCACCAATCACAATGTTGCCATTCTCATCAAGTCCGAACTCGAATTTTGTATCTGCAATGATGATTCCCTTTGTAAGTGCATAGTCAGCACATTTATTATAAAGTGCGAGAGTGTAGTCACGAAGCTTCTCAGCATATTCCTGACCTTTGCCTGGGAATTCTTTTTCAAGAACTTCAACTGACTTCTCAAAAGAGATGTTCTCATCATGATCACCAATCTCAGCCTTTGTTGAAGGTGTGTAGATTGCCTCTGGAAGCTTATCGCTTTCCTTAAGTCCCTCAGGAAGCTTTATTCCACAAACTGTTCCGTTCTCCTTATAACTTGCCCAGCCGCTACCTGTAATATAACCACGAACAATGCACTCTATTGGAAGCATTGTAAGCTTCTTGCACATCATACTGTTTCCGTCATAATCAGGCTGCTGGAAGAATTCAGGCATATCTTTAACGTCTACAGAAATCATATGATTAGGAAGAATGTCCTCTGTCATATCAAACCAGAATTTTGACATCTGAGTAAGAACAGTTCCCTTCTTATTTATCTTATTCTTAAGAATAACGTCATAACAGCTAATTCTGTCAGTTGCTACCATGATAAGGCTGTCGCCATTATCATAAATTTCTCTTACCTTACCTTCTTTTACAGGTTTCATTTGCATTACCTCTCGCGTTATTTATTATTGTTTTACAGCTCCCATATTTTCTTTGGGAACAGGTCTATAATATAGTCCCTTTAGACAGAAAAATCAAGATATTTTAGTTAAATGTACGCTTTAAATAATAAGTTTTTTGTGGTAACATATAAGTTGGGTTTTTGTAATGGGAATTTTCCGGGAGGTTACTAGTTATGAAACCGTTTTCAAATGCATATGATGCAATAAAAAAATTATTTAGAAATCTATTTGGAAAGAAGGATGAGGAGGTTCAGAATTTCGTTGTTGATGAGCCTCTTAAGCCTCTTAGATTTGATGATGAAATAAAGCCAGAAGCTACTTCTGATGATAGGGATAAACAGGTTCAGGAGGTGCTGGATAGCTTAGAAAAGGATGGTCTTGCTGGTCCTACACCTGAAGCTCCGAAAACCGAGGATGTAAAGCCTGCTACTCCTCCACAGGAAGAAAGTATGATTGGCAACATTTATGTTGGTACTCCTTCCGCAGAGGAAAAAGCAGAGCAGGATGCTATCACCGAGCAGACTTATAAGAAGCCTGTTAAATCAGAGGAAGAGCTTTATCAGGAAGAGGTGCGTAAGCGTGCTGAACGTGCCGCTAAGAGAGAGGCTGAGGATAGAAAGAAGGAAGTTGAGGAAGTTAAGTCCACAGCTAATTCGAACAGAGTTCGATGGGTGACAGATCCGGTTACTGGAGAAGAGGTTACTCTTGGAAAGCTTCCAGAAGAGGCTACCTTCCTTAAGAAGTATACAAGAATTCAAACGACATCTGATGATGTTATCATCTCAGTTAATTCTATTATCAAGCATCCTGATATGCCTAAAAATATCGTTATCCTTGGACGTAACGGATTTGGTACTGTAAAGGTCGGAGAGGATTTTGCAAGAAGCTTCTACAAGCTTGGTATTGTTAAGTCAGAAACAATTGCTAAAGCAAAGGCTAAGCAGCTTAACAAGATGAGCCTGGATGCACTTACAAAGCTTAAAGGTGGATGTCTCATTATTGAGAATGCCGGACTTGTTACATTTGATAAGCTGGTTGAAGTTATCAAGGATTCGGCTCCTGATAAAAATGACTATGTAGTTATTCTTACAGGCGAAATTGATTCTCTTTCTAATTTCTTTGAAGAGAATGAAGATATTGTTGATGAGTTCATTTACCTGATTGATATCCATAAGATTAAAGAGCGTGGAATGATCCACCTTGCTAAGGGATATGTGAAGGAAAAAGGTTATGAAGCAGATAAAGCTGTTTATGATAAGCTGAAGATTTCCCTTAAGGGAATGGAAGAAGGAAACATAGACAGATTCGTTGCACACATGGATGAGATGATGCTTATGTGTGATAAACGTGTAGGTGAAGGCGGAATTAAGACTATTATCCCGGAGGATATTCTGTAATCAGGGGAAGTATTAATGAAGTTTGGGGAACTCTTAGACGATTATTTATACAAATTAAGAAGTAGCGCTAAAGAACTGTCAGATAAAACGGGTTTATCTGCTGCGACGATAAGCAGATATAAATCCGGTGAAAGAATACCAGACAGAAATGGCGAGAAGTATAAGGCTCTGATTCAGGGCCTTTCTTCTCTTGCAGAAGAAAAAAATGTTCCCGGTATGACAGTGGAAGAACTGGAAAAACGGTTTAATAGCAGCTTTGATACCCGTAATAACGAGTTCGATTTTGATTCCTTCAGAGTGAATTTTAGTCAGCTTATGGATGGCCTTCATATGAGTATGAAGGAGATTGCTGACTGCACAGGGAAGGACATATCTTATATTTCCAGAATCAGATCTGGAACCAGAAAACCTGGTAATCCATATGAATTTATTACTAATCTTTCCAAGCATGTATTATCCCATTATTTAAAAAAGAGTGATCTGGAACTTATGGCAGAGCTTATGGACTGCCGTTCTTCGGATTTGGTTGATACTAAATGGGCTGAGAAAAGACTCTTCAGGTGGCTCTTTTACGATGACAATAGTCCAAGAAAATATGTAGAGAGTTTTATTCACAGTCTGGATGTGTTCAATATAAATGAATATGCGGATGATACCAGCCTTAAAGAAATTAAAAAGGTTGAGCTCCCAAAGAATAATAGAGAGATTCTCTATGGCTTTGATAAGCTTGAAGAGGCAGAGGATAAGTTTCTCAGTATCATAAGTTCGTCAGATAAAACTGAAAAGATTGATATCTTTTGGGATATGCCAGATGTGAGAAGCGACATGAACAGCTATGTTATGAAGGATATGACGCATGTTATCAGCAAGGGTGTGAATATCAGAATCATCCATGCCAATGATACTCCAATGATTGAGATGATGAATTGGCTGAAGGAATGGATGCCAATCTATATGTCTGGTCACATTGAATCCTATTATCTGAATGGAGATGAAAACCGACGTAGCGTAGACGCCTTTGTAGTATCAGACTCGGCAGTTCTTCATGTTGATGGAGTTTCGGGAAGACCTGATATATATAGAAGTATAATTACAACTGATAAGGATGAGGTTGAATACTATAAGAAGAAGTTTGAAGGCTTGGTTCAAACTTCCGGAATAATGATAGATATAATAAGAGATAAAAAAGAACGAGATGCGATTATGAGTTCTACATCAGAAGGTACTGATGGCAGAAAGAGTCTTCTTTCTACGCCACCAATCTATACAATCTCTACTGAGCTTCTTGAAAGGATACTAAAGAGAAATAAAATACCTTCTGCGGATAGAAAGAAGATACATAACTATATAAAAGAAGAAAGAAAAAAGGCTCTGAAGGTTCTTAAAACTTCGAAGTTAGAAGATCATATTCCAGATGTAACCGAAGCCGACTTCAGAAAGAGACCTATTTTCCTATCTCTTTCGGGTCTCTTCTATGATAAGGATATTTTTTATACCTATGAAGAGTATCAGGAGCATATGGATCAGGCCAGAGCAATGCAAAAGGAAATGCCTAATTATTCATTAGTTATGAGGCCTGATATAAACTTTAGAAATATTCAGATATTTGTACAAAAGGGCGAGTGGGTTTTGATATCAAAAAATAAAACGCCTGTTATTCATTATCTGATCAGTCATCCTGTAATAAGGCAGAATCTAGAGAAGATATTGGAGGCTTATAATTAATAAAGGTAACAGAATTGACAGTGTTGTCAAGTGGTATTGACAATCCTTTTTCCTCTTTATATAATTTTACTTGTGTAAAAATTTTTATCTTAAGGGGAGAAAGATAATATGAAGAAACGACTAATAGCGTTAGTACTTGTTTTAGCTCTTGCACTAAGCTCAGTAGGCTGTGGAGCTAACTCAGGAAGCAGCAAGAAGGACACAATTAAGATAGGATATATTAATCCTACAACAGGCCCACTTGCAGGTAATGGTGAAGGATGTGACTGGGCAGTAAAACAGATTACTGACTATGTGAAGGAAAATCCTATCACAGTAGACGGTAAGCAGATGGACTTCGAAGTAATAGTTTACGATTCAGAGTCCGATGCAAATAAGTGTTCAGAGCTTACTCAGAAGCTTATTGAAGAAGATGAAGTAGATATGATCATAGCTATTCAGACACCTAATACAGTTATTCCTGTAGTAGATGTGGCTGAGAGATATGAAGTTCCTTGTATAGCTTCACAGGCTCCAATTGATCCTGTAGCTAATTCAAGAGAAGAGTTTAACTGGACATACCTTTCATTCTATACACTTGATGATGTATATGAATCACAGAGAGCACTTTGGACAGCTGCAGGATGTGGCGTTAATTCAGGTGCAAAGGTTGGAACTCTTTTTGCAAACGATGCCGACGGAACAGCTTGGCATACAATCTTTACAAAGAGACTTGTAGAAGATGGTTATGAGCTTGTAGACCCAGGCCAGTATCCATCAGGTACAACAGACTTTACAAGTCTTGCGAATACATTTAAAGAAGAAGATATCGATATAATAGCAGGAACAAACATTCCTCCAGATTTCATGAATTCATACAATGCCATCATCAGTGCAGGTGTTGAGGTTAAGGGTGTAACAATGGGTAAATGTGCTCTCCTGGAAAGTGACGTTGAGGCTCTTGGTGATCTTGCAGATGGAATTATGACTCAGGTTTGGTGGGCTCCTACAAATCCATATACATCAGCACTTACTGGTAAATCAAGTTCAGAACTTGCTGAGCAGTATGCAGCTGATAACGACGGACGTACAATGCCTCAGCCTACAGCTTATGCTTATGAAGCACTTGAGCTTGCGGTAACAGCATTCCAGAATACTAAGTCAATGGATAAAGAAGATATTAGAGATGCTATTGCAAATATCGACACAGATACTATAATAGGTCATGTAAAATATGATCAGGAGATGAACGGGCTTCCATATGCTCGTACAGTTCTTTGCGGGGGACAGTGGCAGAGAGAAAATGGTGAACTTAAGCTTAAGATCATTGATAACTCACTTCACCCAGAAATCCCTCTGACTGGAGAATATATAGAAGGAAATGCAACAAACAGCAAATAAGATATTAAAAGTTAAAAATGTATGTTCAGGATACGAAAGGATTCGTATCCTGAACGGACTTTCTTTCGATGTATACGAGGGAGAGGTACTTGGTGTAATAGGACCAAATGGATGTGGTAAGACAACAATGCTTAACACTCTAGTTGGTCTTATTCGCATTGATGAAGGAAAAATAGAATTTAACGGAAAGGAAGTTTCAAAGCTTCCTCCATTTGCAAGATGTGGGCTTGGTATAGGTAGAACTTTCCAGGTGCCACGTCCTTTTGTTGGTATGAGTCTTCTCGATAATGTTCTGGTAGCCAGTGTTCATGGCGCAGGACATTCCATAAAAGATGGAGAGAAGATTGCTCAGGAGTGTCTGGATAGAGTTGGGCTGGGTGATAAGGCTAAACTTAAGGCTGGAGAGCTTACTCTTCTTGATAGAAAGAAACTGGAAATAGCCAGAGCTCTTGGAACAGAACCAAAGCTTCTTCTCCTTGATGAGGTTGCAGCAGGACTTACAGAACTTGAGGTTACTGAGGTAATGAAGCTGGTTGAAGAATTAAAGAAAGAGAATCTGACTATCATCTGGATAGAACATATAATAGAAACTATGGTAAATGCTACGGATAGGCTCATGTGTATGGCAGAGGGGAAGAATGTCATCATAGGAAAGCCAGAAGAGGTTGTAGCTTCTCCTATTGTTGAGGAGCTTTACCTGGGAGTACAGGAAGATGAGTAAGGATATATTAAAACTTGAAAACATAAAGGTTAAATATGGTGATTTCGTAGCAGTAGACGGCGTGACTATGAATGTAAAAGAGGGGCACATGGTTTCTGTTATAGGACTGAATGGCTCTGGAAAGACATCCCTGATGAATGCTGTTGCAGGACTTACAAAAATCTCTGAAGGTAAGGTTTATCTGGGAGATGAAGATGTGACAGGTTATTCATCACATAAGATGGTATCTGCAGGTCTTAGTCTGGTGCCACAGGGCGGCCATTGTTTCAACAGAATGACGGTTCTCGACAATCTGATAGTTGGAAGCTACAAAAAAAGCGCCAGAGCTGATAAGCAGAAGAATTTGGAGAAGGTCTTTGAACTCTTCCCAGTTCTTGCTGAAAAGAAGGATATGGCTGCAGGAAGTCTCTCAGGTGGACAAAGACAGATGGTGGCTATTGGAAGAGCCCTTATGTCTAATCCAAAGATCATTCTATTTGACGAGCTTTCTTTGGGACTTGCTCCAGTAGTCGTGAAAGATATTTATGCAACCATAAAAAAGATAAATGAAATTGATAATACTACTATAGTTCTTATTGAGCAGGATACAAGACGTGCCATAGCAACAACGGACTATAGTTACATTATGCTAAAGGGTAAGGTGCTCCTTGAAGGAGATGCAACCGACCTAAGCGATGAAGATATAAAGAAAGCATATTTTGGAATTTAAGCAGGTTTAGAAATGTATATTGTACAAGTACTTATAAACGGAATACTTTTAGGTGGTATATATGCAGTCATCGGTCTGGGAATGTCGCTTATTCTTGGAATAGTTAAGCTGACGAACCTGGCCCACGGTGAATATGTTATAGTGGGTGCATTTGCTTCGACAGTTCTTTCGGAAATGCTGGGGATAGATCCACTTCTTACTGTATTTATCTCAATACCACTCATGTTTATATTTGGTTACCTTCTTCAGAGGATACTGATTAACCATTCCATGAAGAGAGGGGCGGAGCCAGCTCTGCTGGTAACCTTTGGTATTTCCATAATACTTAAAGATGCAATGCTTCTGAAGTTCTCTCCAGATGCGAGACACATTTCCACAGATTATAGTAATAATGTGGTAAATGTATTCGGTATGGATATTTCAATTCTTAACTGTCTGCTCCTGTTTATCAGTATAATCGTTATTCTATTACTTACTTTGTTCCTGGATAAAACTTATATGGGCAAAGCAATCCGTGCAACAGCCGATGATGCAGAGGCAGCTGCCCTTTCAGGTATAAATGTGGATAAGGCTTTTGCGGTAGCTATGGGACTTGCCACAGCAACAGCTGCAGTATCAGGTCTTTGTGTAAGCATGAAATGGACCTTCTATCCAACCTCAGGTGGAAGATACCTTCTGGTAGCTTTTGTTGTGGTTGTTATAGGTGGTCTTGGTGATATAAAAGGAACTCTTGTTGCGGGAATTCTTTTCGGCTTAATGCAGGTAATCGGAGGAGCAAACTATGGACTCCTTATCAGTTATATTTTCCTGATTCTATTCCTGGTAGTTCAGCCAAAGAATCTCCTGGGCAGACTTAAGAATAAAGGTGGTGCCAGAGTATGAGTAAGAAAACGCTTATTTATTTAGTGGTATATGCTACTCTGGGCCTGTTCTTTATTGCTATGGCATTAACAGGAGCTCTGAGTAGTAATGTTATGAGATATCTGGTTCAGATATTCCTCTATATTTCTATTGGAGAGGTTTGGAATCTGCTAAGTGGCTATGCCGGAATGACCAGTCTTGGACAGCAGGCATTTATTGGACTTGCAGGTTATTCAGTTGCTATGGCAACTACAGTTTACAAGCTTCATTTCGGACTTGGAATTCTTATAGGTGTAGGAATAAGTGCTATTGTTGCAACAGTGCTTGCCTTCCTTCTTTTGCGTATGCGAGGAATGTACTTCTCTATCACAACCTGGGTTGTGGCAGAGGCGCTGGGTACCTTCTTCCTTAGCTGGGGCTATGTTGGAAAGGGTGCTGGAATGACAATGAATATCACTCCTTATCCAAGGGTAGATGCACTCTACAATATGTCACTTGCCATCTGTCTTGTGACTCTGGCTGTGGTATACATTTTATTAAGAAGCAAGATTGGTCTTGGTCTTACTGCCATGAGAGATAACATCTCCGCAGCTGCATCTCTGGGTGTAGATATTGGTAGAACAAGATTTTTAGTTTATTTGGTTTCAGCCGTTATTACAGCTGTTGCAGGTGCAATATTCTGTATTAATAAAGGAACTATCTATCCTGATAGTGGATTCAGTATTGGCTGGACCATATCTATGGTTTTCATTTGTATAATAGGTGGAGTGGGAACAATTGAGGGACCTGTTGTGGGTGCCATTATCTATGTTCTTCTTCAGGAATTCCTGGCTCATTATCCAGGATGGTCTAACATCATACTTGGAATAATAGCTATTCTTATAATAATTTATATGCCAGATGGAATTGTAGGTACTATAAAGAAAAAGTGGATAGCACTTAATCGAAAAACAGAGAAAGCAGCGTGAGTATGAAAAAGCTTTTTATAGCAGAAAAACCGTCTGTAGCACAACAGTTTGCAGATGCACTCAAAGTGAAAGGTTCCAGAAAAGACGGTTATATAGAAGATGATAGTTACATAGTCACATGGTGTGTTGGTCACCTTGTGGCTATGAGTTATCCTGACGCCTATGATGAAAAATTAAAAAGATGGTCAATGGATACAATTCCATTTGTGCCGGACTCATATAAATACGAGGTCATCCCTGCTGTCAGCAAACAGTTTAAAGTTGTTAGCGGACTTCTTAATCGAGATGATGTAGATACTATTTATGTCTGCACCGACTCGGGACGTGAAGGAGAATACATTTACAGACTGGTTGATAAACAGGCGAAGGTTAGTGATAAAAAGGATAAGAGAAGAGTGTGGATTGATTCCCAGACTGAGGAGGAAATTCTACGTGGAATCAAAGAAGCCAAACCTCTTTCCGAATATGACAATCTGGGATGTGCCGCTTATCTAAGAGCAAAAGAAGATTACCTTATGGGTATTAACTTCTCCAGAGCGCTCACTCTCAAATATTCATACCCAATAAAACAATATCTCGGAGTAGACAAATGTGTTATTGCCGTAGGTCGTGTTATGACCTGCGTTCTTGGCATGGTTGTAAAAAGAGAAAGAGAAATCAGAGAATTTGTTTCAACTCCATTTTATAGAGTTGTTGGTCATATAAATGATGGTATGTTCGATGCTGAGTGGAAGGCTGTAGAGGGAAGTAAATACTTTGGAAGCCCTAAGCTCTATAAAGAAAATGGATTTAAGGAGCGGGTGGATGCTGAAGAACTGATTGCTTACTGCTCTGAAAAGCAGCCGATTAAGATGGTTATAGAAAGCATTAATCGTAAGACTGAAAAGAAGAATCCACCTATGCTTTACAATCTGGCAGAGCTTCAGAATGACTGTTCCAGAATGTTTAAGATAAGTCCTTCTGAAACCCTGAATATCGTTCAGGAGCTTTATGAAAAGAAGATGGTCACCTATCCTAGAACGGATGCCAGAGTTCTTTCTTCTGCCATTGCAAAAGAGATAGATAAGAACATAAGAGGCCTCTGTAATTATCAGAGTCTTGGTGGCTATGCACAGAATATAATCAACCAGGGTGGATATAAAGGAATAAGTAAGTCGAAGTATGTAAATGACAAGCTGATAACTGACCACTACGCTATAATACCTACCGGTCAGGGACTTGGTCAGTTGGGAAAATTAACAAGCATTCAGTCAAAGGTTTATGATATAATCGTTAGAAGATTTTTGTCGATTTTTTACCCTGCTGCAGAGTATAAAAAGATTGCTATTACACTCAAATGCAGGAGTGAGCAGTTTAATGCTTCCTTCAAGGTTTTATCTAAACCAGGATATCTTATGATAGCCGATCCAAAACTGATGGCAAAGATGAATGGAGATAAAACAGAAGAGAAGGCTGAAGATAAAGACGAAAATAAAGAAGATTCCAAGGATAGCCAGGAAGACATGGTTGCCACCGAAGAGGTGATGGAATATCTGGATAAACTTAAGAAGGGTATGGAGCTGGGTTGTTCCGGCTTTGATATCAAAGAGGGTAAGACAAACCCACCAAAGAGATATACTTCTGGTTCAATGATCCTCGCAATGGAAAATGCAGGACAGCTTATAGAAGATGAAGAACTTAGAGAACAAATAAAAGGTAGTGGTATTGGAACATCTGCTACAAGGGATTCCATCATCACAAAGCTGGTAAATAATAAATATATTCAGCTTAATAAAAAGACTCAGGTGCTTACGCCTACATTCTTAGGTGAAATAATCTACGATGTGGTTCTTTATTCTATTAATGGTCTTCTTCGTGCTGACCTGACAGCAAGCTGGGAATATGGACTTTCAGGAGTTGCTGAAGGAACCATTACCGAAGAAGAGTACATGACAAAGCTTCGTGACTATGTTGAGAAGTATACTAACGCCGTCAAGGAAGTTCGTAATCAGAATCAGATGCACTTCATTTTTGATAAGACTAAACCTTATTACAAAAAGGGCAAATAGGAGATTTATATGAAAAGAGTTGTAAATAAAACTATAGCTATCATACTTTGCTTTTTGATCGTATTTTCAGTTGCTAATACTAAATCATTTGAAGCGAGTAACGTAGAAGCTGCTGGAACAAAATCCATAAAGGGCTTCATCCAGACTGCTATTAAGCCACTTGGTACTACTATGTATATCTATGGTGGTGGCGATATGGCTACTGGATGGAAGAAAACTGGCTCGGGATGGTACTATTTAAAGTCCAGTGGAGCAATGGCCCAGTCGGAATATGTTGGGTCCTATTATGTAGATGAGAACGGTAAGTGGGTTGAGTAATCTTTAGGAGAAGAAGATGAAACAGGGTGTTATCGTAGTTAATCATGGTACTGCTGACTATGATGTGAGACAGAGAACTATAGATGATTTTGTTCTTTCAATTGGTGACAGATTAGAGACGGCTGATATTGTCAGCGTCTATACGAATGGGGAAGTGCGTCGCCAGCTTAGAGAGAATACCGGCGAAAAATTTCAGAACCTTAAAGCGGCCATACTTTCCATGAAGGACAGAGGAATAACAAATCTTGTGGTTGTCAGTACGGATGTGCATGATGGTCCTGAATATAGAAAGCTTATGGATGAAACAGTTAGTCTAGCGACTTTGTTTCAGGAGGTAAATATTTCGAAGCCACTTATTTATAGTGATGAGGATTATGAGGTAACTGCCAGAGCACTTCATGGTGCTTTTAGTGAAATGGTGGGAGATGATATCCTGATCCTCGTTACCACGGGAGATAAAGAATATGGTGTTGAAGAACTGGATGGATTTGAGAAATCCATTCAGAAACACTTTGAGAATAGTCATCTTGCAACACTCCATGGAGAACGTAAGCTCTATAAAGCGATAAAGAAACTCCAGCAGGCTGGGATTACATCTGGAAGGGTGGTTTTAGTACCACTTGAGTTTATGGCTGGAGAAAAAGTTGAAAATGAAGTGTCGCAGGAGTATACTGTGCTTGCTGAACGTCTCGAAGAAGAGGGATATACAGTAGATAAAGCATTTAAAGGCATGGCTGAATATGATGCTATGCAGCGTTTATATATGAGACATCTTTATGATGCTATCAGATGATAAAGCGGGGAGAAATTAATGAATATTATTATCGCGGGTTGCGGTAAAGTTGGACTGACTCTTGCAGAGAGACTGTCAGCTAGCAACCACGAAGTATCGGTTATGGACATTAAGTATGATGCCCTTACAAATGTCACTAATACAGCTGATGTAATGGGCTTTCAGGGTGACTGTACCAGTATCACTACTCAGAAGGAAGCAGGAATTAAAAAGGCTGACCTTCTTATTGCTGTAACCGGAGATGATGAAAAGAATATGCTGGCCTGTCTAATTGCCAGAAAAACAGGTAGATGTCATACTATCGCGCGTATCAGAAGTCCGCAGTATACTGACGAAATCAGATACCTCAGGGATGAGCTTGGATTGTCTATGTCTATAAATCCTGAGATGGTTGCTGCAGACGAGATTATGCGTCTTATCCAAATCCCATCAGCGCTGGAGGTGGATACATTTGCCAAGGGTAAGCTTAGACTTATAGGAATTGAAATCCCAGAGAATTCAGTTCTTGATAACCTTGCAATAAAAGATTTTTCAAATAAAGTTGGAACAAATGCCCTCGTCTGTGTTACTGAGCATGAAGGTGCTCTTCAGATTCCTAATGGTGAGGTCGTACTTCATTCGGGAGATAAGATTTCCGTAACTCTTTCCATGAGTGAAGTTCGTAAATTCTTAAATAATATTGGTATCAAAGCAAAGAAAATCAAGAATGTCATGATAGCAGGTGGTGGTACCATCGGTTACTACGTTGCTAAAAAGCTTCTTGATATGAGGATAAATGTTAAGATCATTGAGAGAGATCTGGCAAGATGTGAAGAACTTTCTGAGTTACTTCCTAAGGCTATGATCATCCATGGTGATGCAACTGAAAAGCGTACGCTTATTCAGGAGTCCGTAGAGGAAATGGATGCTGTTTGTGCACTTATGCACCAGGATGAGGCAAACATCCTTCTTTCTCTTTATCTTAATAAGCTGGATGCATCTATTAAGACTATCACAAAAGTTCAAAGAAATTCATATGAAGATCTTGTTATGGAGCTTCCTGTAGGAAGCATAATCAGTACAAAGAGTGTAACAGCTGATTATATTGCCAGATACGTTCGTTCCATGCAGAATGCAACTGGTAGCGAGGTTGAATCACTATACAGAATAATGGACGGAAGAGTTGAGGCACTTGAGCTCAGTGTTGGTGAAGACTTTAGTTATGCAGGCGTTGAGCTTAAAGATCTGAAGATAAAGGACAATACCCTTATCTGTAGTATTACCAGAAAAGGTAGTATCATAAGACCGGGTGGTCGAGATAAACTTGAGGTCGGTGATAAGGTTGTTGTTGTTACAATAAATAAAGATATAAATAGTATAAGAGATATAGTGAAAGGGTAACCGACAGTGAATCATAGGATAGTGATACAAATAATCGGTAAGCTTATGCAGTTGGCGGGAATCTTTTTACTTCTTCCTACAATTGCGGGATTTCTCTTTGGTGAGAAGGAATTTTTCGTTCTTGCCTCCACAGCAGCGGCAGCTATCGTAATTGGTGGTGTGCTGCGTCTTGTAAAGGCCGATAAACAGAGAATAAGAGCTCGTGAGGGCTTTATTATTACTGCGGTAACATGGCTCCTTTTTAGTCTTATTGGAGCTATACCGTTTTTTGCGTCAGGGGCTATACCAAGCTATACAGACGCTGTTTTTGAAACTGCATCTGGATTTACAACTACAGGAGCCAGTATACTGCTGAATGTCGAGGCTATGCCAAAGTGTCTTCTTCTTTGGAGAAGCTTTACGCACTGGATAGGTGGTATGGGTATCCTTGTTTTTATGTTAGCATTTGTTCCATCAAATGTAGATGAGATGAATATCATGAAAGCAGAAAGTCCTGGACCATCAGTTGAAAAGATGGTACCAAAGGTAAGGGAGACTGCATTTATCCTATATGCTATCTATACTGCTTTGACACTTTTTCTGATCATTATTTTGATAATTGCAGGCATGCCAATTTTCGATAGTATCTGCGTATCCTTTGGTACAGCTGGTACAGGAGGTTTTGGTATAAAAGGAGACAGTATAGCAAGCTATAGTCACGCCTGCCAGAATATAATTACTGTAGGTATGTTGATGTTCGGTGTTAACTTCAACTTCTACTACCTTATAATCATGAAAAAATTCAAGAATCTCATTCATTGTGAAGAGGTTTATGTATATCTGGGTATTTTCGTAGTTGCGACAGCCCTTGTTTCATTTGGAATTTATAATGGCAGCCTATTAGACGCTGTTCATCATGCAGCCTTCCAGGTTTCATCTATTATGACGACCACAGGTTTTGCGACAGTAGATTTCCACACATGGATGAATATGCCGAAGGGTATACTCGTGCTTATAATGTTTAGTGGTGCGTGTGCCGGTAGTACGGGTGGTGGACTCAAAGTGTCCAGAGTCATCCTTTACTTTAAACAGGTGGTGCGTGAGATACTCAGCTACACTCATCCTTCATCTGTAAAGGCAATCAAGTTGGATGGGAAAGCAGTAAATAAGGATACACTCAGAACGACAAATGTATTCCTCATGGCTTATCTGCTTATATATGTAGTTTCATTTGTACTCATCAGCTTTGATGATTTTGATCTTATTACAACATTTACATCAGTTGCGGCTACAATGAATAACATTGGTCCGGGACTCGGTGTTGTAGGACCTGCAGGAAACTATGCTGCATATAGTATACTTGCAAAGTGGACACTTATTTTCGATATGATTGCGGGCAGACTTGAGCTCTTCCCTGTTTTAATATTATTCTCAGTTGGTACATGGAGACGTAAATAGTGAATGCATCTATTGTAAAAATTGAAAATAAGAAAACAAAGATGGGTTCGTCAAAGCTTATCCCACTCAGCTTTTTAGGTGCTATTGTGGTGGGAACCTTGCTGCTTATGCTTCCTGTCGCCACTGCTGATGGGCAGGGTACTGATTTGGTGACTGCACTCTTCACATCAACTACATCTATCTGTGTTACAGGTCTTGTAGTAGTTGATACCTTTGCATACTGGAGCCTTTTTGGAAAGATAGTTATATTAATCCTTATTCAGATTGGTGGTCTTGGAATAATAACTGGTACTTCCATTTTGATGCTTATGGTGAGTAAGAGGTTTTCGCTTACCAGAACTGTTCTTTTACATGATGCATTTAACCTCAGTACCATATCCGGTCTTAGAAAATTCCTGGCAGGAGTTATAAAAGGGACTTTGCTGGTTGAGCTTCTGGGAGCTGTTTTCTACATGCCAGTTTTTATAGATAGGTTTGGAACTCTTAAAGGTATCTGGGTTTCCGTGTTTACTTCAATATCGGCTTTTTGTAATGCTGGAATTGATATAATTGGAAATGATAGTCTAGTGGGATACAACAATAATCCCCTTGTACTTATAAATACGATGGTTCTGATTGTTCTTGGTGGTCTTGGATACGTTGTATGGTTTGATTGTTTAAATGGAGCAAAGATTGCTATCAGGAAAAAGTATACATTTGGGCAGTACGTAAAAAGGTTGAGCGAACATACAAAGCTTGTACTTTCCCTTACACTTTTCCTTATAGTATCTGGCGCCATAGCAGTTATGATAATGGAATATACAAATCCTGATACTTTAGGTCCTATGACTTTCGGACAGAAGTTTTTAAATTCCTATTTCCAGTCAGTAACCTTCAGGACGGCTGGTTTTGCGGCAGTTCCACAAGGTAACCTTAGAGAAGTTACCTGCGTACTTGGTAATTTCTATATGTTTATCGGTGGTTCTCCAGTTGGTACTGCAGGTGGTGTTAAGACGGTAACTTTATTTCTGGTAGTTGCCAATACAGCTTCTTTTATAAGAAATAGAAATGAATCGGTTGTGTTCGGCAGAAGTATCAGACAGGATCTTATCAGAAAAGCATCAGCTATTATTTATGTAAGTTTTTCGATAACATTTATCTGCATCATGCTTATAATGATGACAAATGATACAAATATGGTAGATGCGTCCTATGAGATTTTCAGTGCTACAGCTACTGTTGGTCTGTCACGTGGACTTACACCTGAGCTGAATACGGCGGGACGACTTATAGTTATTGCTTGTATGTATTTAGGAAGAATAGGACCTATCTCGATGGCGCTGTTCTTTAACTATAAAGGATTGGAAAAGAACGAAGTAAAATATGCAGCAGGTAATTTCTTCGCTGGATAATAGTGAAGAGTCTTTATGGAGGTTAACATGAGTAAACAAATAGCAGTTCTGGGTATGGGACGTTTTGGAAAGAAAACAGCACTTTCACTTGCAGAAATGGGAGCAGATGTGATGGTTGTAGATGCCGATCCAAATGTGCTGGCTAAGATTTCAGATAAGGTTACATATGCTATTGAGGCAGACCTTAAGAATATTGAATCCATAGCTGGAACAGGTATAGAAAATATGGAAGTGGTTGTAGTTGCCATGGGTTCTGACCTTACAGCCAGCATAATGTCTGTTATGGCTGCGAAAGAAGTTGGCGTTCCTTTTGTTCTTGCAAAGGCATCTGATGAGAGAATGGGACAGATTCTTGAGAAGGTCGGAGCTGACAAGGTTATATTCCCTGAGGAAGAAACTGGTAAACGTGTGGCCAGAACACTTATGTCTGACAGCTTTATGGACTACTTCGATATAGATAAAAATCTGGGAATGATTGAAATGCATCCAAAGAAGGAATGGGTTGGTAAGACTCTTATAGAATTAAACCTTCGTAAAGCATATCATGCGAATGTAGTTGCTATAAAGGACGAAACTGGAATGCATGCTTTCGTAGATCCATCCAGACCACTTGAAGAAAATGATGAGCTTTTAGTCCTTCTTGAGAAGAGTGATCTGAAAAAACTTCAGAAATGAGTTGATTAAACATAATAAAAGTCGCTTGTACAAATAAGTGTACAAGCGACTTTTATTATGTCTTAAATTATTTAATCTGTGAAAGTCCACCGGCTGAAACAAGTCCGTCAAGTTTCATTCCAGCTTTACAGAATGGACATTCATGTGAGTTGTAGGATGCATATCCCTCTATATCGTTCATATGGAAGATTGAATGAACATCATATCCCTGAACATTATCTACAGCTGAGAAGATAGCTGATATACCAGCAATGCTTCCGCCGTAATACTTGATACATTCAATAACCTTCTCTGTTGTATAACCTGTAGTTGCAGTTGGCAGAAGAAGAAGTACATGTCTGTTATTTATCATTGGAACTACATTATCTCTGAATGTAAGCTGTCCAAGTGAGTTGATCTCAGGTGTAACAACATACATTGTTCCGTGCTGGTTCATTGACATGATTCCAGATTCTGTGAGTGCATCTGCCAGGTATGCGCCGATAACATCTGTATTATCAAGACAAACAATAGTATCGACGATAGTTGATGATATATAATCATGACTCATTGACTTTGCAACGGCCTTTGCTTCGCTAGCTCTGGCTTTAAGTGTTGTAAGGTCTATGTAGTGATTGATATGTGAAGATATAGTGGCGAAATGGCCCTGTGAAACCTTCAGCTTTATCAGATTATTATAAGGTGAATCAATTTTAAAAGTCTGCATAATAGCCCCCTTCTTTTATAAATAACATAAATCTATTATAAATACATTTTTCTAATTACACAAGCTATGTTTTTTGTTAAAATGAAATAGTGATTAATAAAAAAAGGTAAATAATATGAGTGCAAAATTTAACGTGCTGGCAGGACCAGCCATGTCAGGAAAAACCTATAATCTTTGCTGCGAAGTTCTTAAGCAGGCGGATGAAAATCCGGATAAATTTTATTATGTTATTGTTCCTGATCAGGCCGGAAATGCATACGAGAAAAAGTTAATAGAATTAAGTGATAAATTGTATGGTCGCCCAGGTTTTATGAATATAGATATCCTGGGTTTTAATCGTCTGGCATATCGTATTTTTGAAGAGCTGGGAGTAAGAGAGACCACGGTTCTGGAAGAATATGAAAAGAATATGCTGGTCAGAGTAGTTTCCGGAAGAATCAAGAATGATCTGGATGTTTATGGTGGCAGTGTGGACCATACAGGTTTTACGCGTGAAGTAAAATCTCTTATATCGGAAATGATTCAGTATAATGTTACTCCAGATGATCTGGATGAATGCATTCGCAAAATGCCATCTGGCAATGATGGTCTTTTGGCTAAGCTGAGAGATGTTTCCAAGATTTACAGAGGTTTTGTTCAGGTGCTTTCTGAAAAGAGTACTACTCTGGATATAGATCCTTCTGAAACTGGAATAACTATTTCGGAAGAAAGACTGAAGCTTCTTGTAAGACTTCTTAAAGGAGATAGAGCGGTTAAGACTGTTGATGGAACAGTTTTCTTTTTTGATGAATATAGAGGTTATACTCCGGATCAGCTGGCGGTTATTGGTGAGCTTGCAAAAAGAACAGAGGCTATGACCTTTGGTATTTGTATAGATCAGGCTTCGCTAAAAATGAGAGACAAGCTGCAGGAACATGAACTGTTTCACCAAAGTGCTGCGTGCCTTAAAGGCCTTCAGAAGGTAATGATGACGGAACCTGTTATAACTACATGCAATCGTATTTCGGGTGGAAGCGAGGCACTTCGTCATCTTTCAGAAAACATTTTTCGTTATCCGGTTCAGGAATATAAGGGCGAAGTGGATGATAGCATTTCTATTTATCATACTGACAGTCTTGAGGATGAGATAAAACTAGTGGCGCAGGCTATAAGACGTGAGGTTAAGGCTGGCCTTAGATATAGGGATATTGTTGTTGTAACAGGAGATGTGGAAGGGTTCGACAGATATGGCAGCAGGATATTTGAAGAATATGATATTCCGCTATTTTCTGATTACAGCAGAATGCTGAGAAAGAATCCATATACCGAGGCGATGATTAGAAGCCTTGAAATAATAGATCTGGATTTTGATCATAATAGTTTATTTACATATGCTAAGACTGGAGTTCTTAACATAGAGGATAAGCACGCCCTGGATGAGCTGGAAAACTTTGCGCTGAGAACTGGAATAAGAGGCATTTCCCTGTGGGAGAAGAAAATACGTCCTTATGGAAAGAACATTACTCAGGAAGAGACAGAACGCTGTGAGAGAATGGATGCTGTAAGATGCCAGATTCTCGATTCCCTGAGTCCACTTCTTAGTATTAATAAGAAGGCGGAAAAGGTTAAGAATATTATCATAGCCCTAAGATCCATTATGGAAAGTCTTGGATTTGAGTCCTCTATGGAAAAGTCTGCGGAGATTCTCGAAAAAGAAGGACTTCATACAGATGCCAGAGTTATGAGAAGCCTTTATGGGCTTTTGGATAAAATACTACTTGAGACTGAGGATCTTTTAGGGGGAGAAGTGATGTCTCTGCACGATTTCACGGAGATACTTGCTTCTGGTGTGAGCGAGATTTCAGTTGGAGTGATTCCTCCAACCATTGATTCAGTAAGAGCCTGTGACGTGGATAGATCCAGAATAGTGGATGCAAAAGTGGTGCATTTTATAAATATGAATGACGGTGTAGTTCCGGTACGCAGAGGTGCTGGAAAAATCTTATCCGAAAAGGATAAGGATAAGCTGTCGGATATTCTGAAGGATATTGGTGAAGGTAAGTCTCTGGCAGAAAGCGGACTGGAGCAGAGTATAAATGAGCTCTTCCTGATTTATCAGATTTTCTCAAAGGCTGCAGATAAGCTGACTCTCAGTTATCACACGAATGGTGAGAATGGAGAAGCTGCAGAACCATCCTTCCTTGTGGGAAGAGTGGAGAGACTATTTGAAAACCTTCATGATCAGTATCGCAGACCGGAGCAGCTTGCTGGAACTGCTGCCAGTGATAAGCTGGATTTCATAAGCTGGATAAGAGATGGTCTGGAAGATCAGCAGGGAAGCGGAGCAGTTAATTCTGATACTCTTGGAAACATAGTGAAATATATTGGTTTCGTTGGTGCGGATGGTATTCCAGAACTGGAAACAATTCTTCCGGGGCTGGAGTACAGCAACAAAGCAGACAGAATTCCTGATGAGATAATGAGAAATATTGACCTCAGACTATCTGTATCAAAGCTGGAAAAATATGCAAGCTGCCCTTATGAATATTTTCTACAATACATACTGGACCTTAAAGAAAGGCCAGAAAAGAAACTTGAATATTATGATGTGGGTATTATTATTCACAGCGCTCTTGAAAAGTCTTTCCTGGAGGTTCGGGGAGAGTACGAAAATAATTGGAATGAAATTGATGACAGTAAGCTGGTTGAGCTTATGAATAAGAATCTGGACACAGCCTGGGAAGAAGCTATGGCTGACCAGGAACTGGATGGAAAGACTAAGGAAGTAAAACGCAATCTGCAAAAGCTTGCTGAAAGAACTATCAAGACTCTTAAAACTCAGATTGTGGCCGGTGGGTTTACACCTGATAGATTTGAACAGGAATTCACTGCTGAATTTACTGCTAACAGACCTGATGGTTCAGAGGTTCCTGTCACGCTTAAGGGCAAGATAGATAGACTTGATATGTCAAAGGAAGATGGAAATCTTAATATCAGAGTGATCGATTACAAGACTGGTTCTCAAGGGTTTGAACCGGCCGAGATAGAGCAGGGAACAGCTATTCAGCTTCTTGTATATACAAAAATTGTCAGAGAAATTCTTAAGGCCAGATATAAGGAGGGCGATGTTCTTCCTGAGGGCATGTATTACTATACTGTATCTGATCCTGTGGTTGATCTGGATAAGAACAAAAAGATTGATCCCGAAAACGAGACAGATCTAATAAATGCCATCAATAAGGAGCTTGTTCCTAAAGGCATTTCGAATAAAGAAATACCGACAGATGATTTATGCGGTATTGGTGATTATAGTGCACAGGTAATGAAACAGTCGGCTGATAGAATACTTGCAGGAGAGTTTGATAAAGCTCCTATAAAATTTGCCCACAAGCAGACAGACGCATGTGCTTACTGCTCATATAAAGCTGTTTGTAGATTTACTGATTACTCAGGTAAAAGAAGATATATTTCACGTCCGGAGCTTAAGGGACCAGAGATGATGAGAGTCTTGGCTGAGAAATCGAGACAGGGTGAAGAAGTAGAAATTACTAAGAAGTCATTTTAACTGGAGGGGCATATGCCACATTGGAATGAAAGACAGCAAAAGGTGCTGGATAGTATAACTGAAGATCAAAACATATTGGTATCTGCCGCTGCAGGTTCTGGTAAGACTGCTGTATTGGTTGAAAGAATAATTCAGACTGTTCAGCAGGGACTTGCGGATATAGATGAGATTCTGGTGGTGACATTTACAATCGCGGCAGCTGCACAGATGCGCAGCAAAATTCTTGCTGCCCTGGAAAAGATGGCCTACACGGATCCTCGTATGGCCCGTCAGCTTGCTCTTGCAGAAAATGCAGATATTATGACTATTGATAGCTTCTGCAACAAGATTGTCAGAGAAAACTTTAGTATTGTGGGAATGGACCCAAACTTTGAGATTTATGACAAGAACGAGATTGAACTTCTGAAGGATGATGTTCTGACAGATGTGCTTAATAAGTATTATGAAGACGATGAAACTATGGAAGAGCTTTCAGCGTTTGCATTCAGAAAGAATATAGATGATAGTGCCATAAAGGAGTTCATCTTAAAAATACATAATGTATCACAGAGCTTTGCTGATCCAAAGAGATGGCTGGAGGAGGCCAGAGAGAGGATTGTCAACGACGAAGACGCTATCAATCAGAAATGGGTAGTTGATTATAAAAGATATCTTAAATTGATGGCTGGAAGCTACGTTCATGCACTTAATGAATATGCGGAATATTTTGAAGAGGAAAAAGATATTGATAAGATTTCCGTCGCTCAAAAGGTAGTTGAGGTTTTTAATGATGATGTGGCCATTCTTGGACAGATTATGAAAGCACAGACACTAGCTGAAATGAAGGCAGCCGTTCCTGCAAGATGGAAAACCTTTTCCTGCAAGGCTAAGGTGGAAGAGCTTTATGGTGAGGAAACTCAGATTGCTATTTCGAATATGAGACAGGAATTTAAAGATGAGTTTAAGATTATCTTTACTGAGGATGAAATAAAAGAAGATAGTAAGGCGGGAGCAGGATTTTTTGATTGCCTTATTAATATAGTATCTGATTTTGATGCGGCACTTTTAGAGGAGAAGAGAAAACAGAAAAAATTTGAATTTGCTGATGTTTCTCATGCTGCATTTAATATTCTTTATGATGTAGAAAAATTAGTATCTACAGAAATCGGGGAGAGAAAATCCAGAGAATATAAATATATTTATATAGATGAGTATCAGGATAGTAGTGACCTTCAGGAGAATCTTCTGAATGCTGTTGCCAGAAAAGATGCTCTGGGTAATCCAAAGAATGTATTTATGGTTGGTGATATAAAGCAGAGTATTTACCGATTCAGAATGGCAAGACCTGAACTTTTTGTTGAGAAAAGTATTAATTATCTGAAGAATGAGGGCGGAGCTCTGATCAATCTAAATATGAACTATAGATCCAGAGGTGAAATTCTAGATGCAGTAAATTTTGTGTTTAGAAAAATAATGTCCGAGGATTTTGGTGGAATAGAGTATAACCATAATACAGAGTTACATGTCCCTGAAAAAAATGATTATAGGAATCATTTTCCAGAAACGGATCTTCTTAATGAGGATATTCCGGAGCTTTATCTTATCGAGAAGAGTGATAATAGAGATGACATTCCTCTTGAAAAAGAAGAGGTGCAGGCTGTTGAGATTGGACGTCGCATTCTGGAAATGGTGAATGGAAGTGACACTAAACCACCTGCATTTGTTCTTAACGAGTCATTTAATGAAGACAGGCCTGTGAGTGATAACAATCCGAGATATAGAAAAGCAGACTTCGGAGATATTGTAATTTTGCAGAGAAGTATATCTGGTCATATGGCTATGGTGCGTATTTATGAGCAGATGGGAATCCCTGTTTATATTGATGACTCTGAAGGGTATTTTGATGCAATTGAAATTGAAACCCTCTTATCTGTTCTTCGAGTGATCGATAATATTCAGCAGGATATTCCTTATGCATCAGTTCTTCTTTCGCATATAGTAGGTCTTTCAGATACTGATCTCGCAATTATAGTAGGGCTTTCTGCAGATGGAAGAATGAGCCTTGCAGATAAATGTAATCTTTTTGAAAAAGGCTATATAAATTCTGAGGATGAAAACCTTAGAATTATTGCTGAGAAACTCAGAAGCTTTAGCACGATGCTCAGTAAGTGGACTGAACTTCGTCCTTATCTAAGTATTTCAGATATGCTGGATAGAGTGCTTGTAGATACAAAGATTGAAACCTTTGTGGCTGCAATGCCGGATGGAAGAAGACGACTTGCAAATATAAAGAAGCTGGGAGTTTATGCAAGAAGATTTGAAAGTGTGCGTACAGCCAGCCTTTTGGATTTCCTGAGATATATTGATAAATGTCGCATTCATAATATGGATTTTGATGATCCAAATGGGGCAACAGGAACTGATCAGGTTGTAAGGATAATGACTATCCATAAAAGTAAAGGCCTTGAGTTCCCAATAGTTATTGTACCTATGCTTGATAAGGCATTTAAATATAACGATAAAAGCGGAGCGGTTTCTGTCAGCTCAGATTATCATCTGATTATAGATAAGATGAAGACTCTTGGTTCTGGAGTTAAAGTTAAGAAGAAGAGTATTAAGGGAAAAGTTGTTGATCTGCTGGAGAAAAAGGAAACGAAAGCCGAAGAGGCAAGACTATTTTATGTTGCAATGACAAGAGCAAAAGAGAAGCTGGTAATGCTGGGGTATGCTCCTAATAAAGTTCCGGTAACTCCAATGTCCTGTAAGAGTTATATGGACTTTGTGCTTTTTGCTATGAATAATAGCGATGAAAAACCAGCTATAAAATGTAATGCTGTTTCTGAAGACGAGATAGCCCAGGATTTCAAGAAGAAATTTGTAAAGAAGAACCTTGATTATAAAGAAAGCACTGAAAAACTTCTTGAAAAGATTAACGATAATCTCAAGGTTTATACTTTGGATTGTGAGAATCCTTATGATTATAATTATCCATTTGAGACCAGCCTTGCAACGAAGATGTCTGTCTCTGAGATAAAGCATATGGAGATGGAAAAGTATAAGGAGGATGAGTCATCACTTCCTGAAGAGACAAATGCTCCAGAAGAAGTTATTCCAGAAGAGGTGATAGCCGAGATGACTGGAAAGGCTGCTCTTCGAGGAACCATCACACATGCCATCTTCGAAAATCTTGATTACGGAAATGTGGTTTCCAAAGAAAGTCTGAAATTTGAAATGGAACGTGCTCTTTCTGAACTGCATTTTAAAGATGAAGAAAAGGAATTAGTAAAGATAGATTATCTTTTGAAGTTCTATAGTGAAGATGAAGAATCATTATTCCAGATGATGCGAAAAGCATTTACTGAAGGTAAGCTCTACAGAGAAAGACAGTTTATAGCAGGACTCCGACCTGATGAAATTCCAGGTGTAGGAGCAAAGGTAGAGCTTTCGGCAGAAGATGGTCATATTCGTGATATCACCAAAGATTACATTATGATCCAGGGTATTATAGATGCATACTTCTATCAGGGACCAGATGATGATATAATACTTGTCGATTATAAGACAGACAATGTAGAAAGTGGCGAGGAGCTTCTGGGACGATACGCTGCTCAGATGTACCTTTATGCTCTCACTCTGGAAAAACTAACCGGCCACAAGGTTAAGGATATTATCCTATATTCTACAAGATTGGGAGAAATCCATTATAATAATTGGCGTGAGTATAAATTATAAGAGGAAATACAAATGAAAGAACGTGAAAATGAGAATTTAACATTACTAGGTAATCAGGGGGTTAAGTATCCACAGGACTACGATCCGAGCCTGCTTGAAACCTTTGAAAATAAGCATCAGGATACAGACTATTTTGTAAAGTTTAATTGTCCGGAGTTTACAAGTCTTTGCCCTATAACAGGACAGCCAGACTTTGCGACGATTTATATTTCTTATGTCCCAGATGTAAAGATGGTTGAAAGTAAATCCCTTAAGCTTTATCTTTTCAGCTTTAGGAATCACGGTGATTTCCATGAAGACTGCGTTAATAAGATCATGAAGGATCTTGTTAAGCTGATGGATCCTAAGTATATAGAGGTTTGGGGAAAGTTCACTCCTCGTGGAGGAATCTCAATAGACCCTTATACAAACTATGGAAAGCCTGGAACAAAATGGGAGCAGGTTGCCTGGGACAGACTTACTCAGCATGATATGTATCCTGAAAAGGTAGATAATAGATAAGCTAATGAAACAGATGGACTACAACGAGGCAACAGAATATATACTTAGTATTCCAAGATTTGCGGCAAAGACGCATCTTGATAATACAAGGGCTATCCTTTCTAAACTGGGAAATCCTGAGAATAAATTCAAATCTATTCATGTGGCGGGAACTAACGGAAAGGGTTCAGTCTGCAAGATGCTGGCGCTGGCTCTTGAGGAGCAGGGCTATAAGGTAGGTCTTTTCACATCCCCTCATCTGATGAAGATGAATGAGAGGATTTCTATCAATGGGATAGATATAAGTGATGAGGATTTTACTGATATATTTAATAGAGTAAAGAGCGATATTGATGTGCTGCTGGATTCTGATAAAGAGGTGGCTCATCCTGCATTTTTTGAATATGTATTCCTAATGGCGGCTCTTTATTTTGCAGAGCAGAGCTGCGACTATGTGGTTCTCGAAACCGGACTTGGCGGCAGACTGGATGCTACAAGCGTAGTAACTCCCGAAGTTTGCATTATAACCTCTATTGGTATGGACCATATGCAATATCTTGGGAATACTATTGAAGAGATTGCGGGAGAAAAGGCTGGAATAATAGTTCCGGGAGTCCCTGTTATCTATAATACTGGCAGTTATGTGGCAGATAAGGTAATAGAGGAAAAAGCCGGAAAACTTGTCAGTCCAGCCTATAATGTTGTAAAATATAAAGATGGTGTTTTAAAACTTCTTGGAGAAGAATCTACAGCGGGTTTTAAAGCTCTTTATCAAATAGATAATGCTGTTACAGCAACTCTTGCATTTATGATGATGCAGGAAAAGGATGAGCTGGATGTGACAGATATGAAAAAGGCCCTGGCTAAGTTTAACTGGCCGGGAAGAATGCAGTACTTGGCTCCGAATATCATTATGGATGGCGCCCACAATGAGGATGCAATAAAGCGTTTTGTGGAGTCTGTAAAATCCATAGCTGAGCGGGACGGCTGGAAGAAGATGAGTCTTCTTTTTGCTGTTTCAAGCGATAAGGATTATGAGGATATAATAAGTATTCTCACAAGGGAGCTGACATTTGAAGATATCTATGTTGGAGAATTGGCATCTGACAGGAAGCTGGATGCTTCTAAAGTGGTTGAATTATTCCAAAAGTATTCACCTGCCGAGAAGCATTTCTCCATAGTTGGTACTAAGAATATAGAAGATGCCTGGAGGCTTGCGACTGGAGAATTGGAGGAGGATACACTTCTTCTTATCGTAGGTTCTCTCTATATGGTTGGTGAGATAGAGAAGCTCATAGGAAAGGAATAAAATGGCTGATCTGGACGAGGAATTAAATGAATTAGAACAACAACAAAATCAGCAGGATACTGATGAATATTATGGCATAGAGCAGGAAAGACCTGCCAAGAAGATATTCCCTAAAGAGCAGGAGAAGACAAGAAGTCTTCGTCTGAAGAGATACAAGGAACAGAATCTTGCCAGATTTTCGAATATCTACATGCTGGCTGGAATGCTGATAGGTGTAGCAGTATTCTATTTTCTTGTTGTGCCTGATATTAAGTCGGATTACAAAGAAGAGATAAGAGAAATGGAAACTACATACAATGAGACCATTTCCACAAAGAATAATGAGATTGAAAATCTGAATCTGCAGCTTGAGAGTCTTACAAAGAAAAATTCATCTTATGAGACAACTCAGACTACAATGCAGACAACTATTGATAATCTGACATCAGAGGTTGAGACTCTTAAGAGAACTGTTGAGAATGGTGGACTTTCTGTAGATGATACAGATACAGAGAAGAAGGATAGCTCCAGCCCAACAGATGCTACTGAACAGGATCAAAATACCAACGCCGCTGCAGAGAGAAATAATGCCAATGTTATTGGTATAAGCGGAGACTCTGTAGAGGGTGTTATTGATAACGAATAGGATATTAGAATGAGCATAGGTTTCAGACTTAAGCAATATATAAAATCATATATTCAGAATAAGTATCTGCCTGCGGTTTATAAAAAAGCTGTACGAAAAAACAAGGTAGATAAGGACCTTATCATAATAGCTGATATGCACAGTAATGGAATCCCTTACAGCATGAAGGCTGTTTATAAGGAACTGGTGAATAGAGGTAAACAGCCAGTTATATATTGCAGAGACATAAAAGATATGTCCATGCTGGAGAGTCTGAAATTCATGACAAATTTTATGAAAGATTATTCAGCTGCAGGTTATGTTTATATCTGCAGCTATTTTCTTCCTGTATCCTCCTGTGAGAAAAGACTGGAGACCAAGGTTATTCAGCTTTGGCATTCCGGCGGACTCATGAAAAAAATGGGCTATGATACAAAGGATGACATTCCTAAGGATTATAAGGGAAATGTGACCGCAAACTATGACCTTGTTACAGTAAGTGCACCTGTGTGTGTACCTATATGGCAGCAGGCTCTGGGTCTTCCTGAGGGGATTACAAAATCTTTGGGACTTGCCAGAACTGACATTTTATTTAATAAAAAATGGCAGCAGAAATGCAAGGATACTTTCTACGAACTTTATCCGGATGCAAATGGAAAGAAGATAGTCCTTTATGCTCCTACATTTTCAGGGAATGCGGCCTATCCAAAATGCCCTGGTCTGGATATGGGACTGAAAGATAAATTTATAGAGCTTAAAGACTATTATCTTATTATCAGACCACATCCTCATATGAAGAGGCTATATCCACAGTACTTTGACGAGAGAGCTAAGAAACTTCCTACAGAAAGATTGCTTCCTGTGGCAGATATTATGTTAACTGATTATTCATCCACGCTTTTTGACTATTCTATATATCAAAAACCTTTTATTCTGTTCTGCCCTGATTTGGATGAGTATATAGAAGAACGTGGATTATATGTAGATATTGATAGCTTCCCGGCCCCTGTTTGCAGGACTGCAGATGAGGTTGTAAAAGCTATAAAAGAAGATGACAGGGTTTCTTCTGAATCTGAAGAATACAAAAAAGAGCTTCAGGAATTCTATCAAAAATACATGGGTTCCTGTGATGGAAAAGCGGTGGCCAGGATTTTAGAGGCTGCGGAAAAACTAACAAACGACTAAAGGAAATAAAATGACTAATAAGATAAGTATGCTGGCATTTGATCTGGATGATACAGCGTTGGACGGAGAAGGAAAACTTAGTGATGCCACTAGAGAGGCTTTTATAGCAGCAGCTGAGGCGGGGATTGAACCTGTTATAGCAAGTGGAAGATCCTTTTACTCCCTTCCTGACTATTTACTGGAGGTTCCTGGAATCAGATATGCCATCTGCTCAAACGGCGCAAACCTATTTGATGTAAAGAATAAAAAATGTATAACCTCTATGTGTCTTAAGCAAAGCTCTGTAGATCAGATTGTGGCTATTGCAGATGATTATAAGGATGTGATTTATTTAGATGCATTCACAGAAGGAGTTCCACATTCTGATAGAAGACTTCTGGATACTCTTCTGAATAATGAAAAGATATCTGAACATAGAAAGAAGTATCTTAGAAAAACAAGACGTCCGGAGGATGATATAAGAGGTTTTATTCAGGCAAACAAGCAGAACTTGGATTGTATGAATTACAATGTTTTTGATACATCTCTTTTTGATGAATTGATGAGAAGACTGGCTAACGAGGTGGATGATATTTATTTCACTTCCTCAATTCCGGAGCTGATTGAAATATCTTATAAAGAAAGTGGTAAGGCTAATGGCCTTAAGCGCATGTGTCAGTATCTGAATATTCCAATTTCTGAGGTGGCTGCATTTGGTAATGCAGATAATGATGCGGAGATGATCCGTGTGGCCGGAGTGGGATATGCTGTCAGCAATTCGTCTCAGATAGCATTAGACGCTGCGGACCATATAATTGGCCATCATGCAGAGGATGCAGTGGCAAAGGAAATATGGAATATCCTAAGGAATAGTGATATACTTGTGTAAGTTGTTTTAAGGAGCAAATCTTATGAATTCAAAATCATTTAAAGGTTTTTTTGAGAAGAATGGAAGAGCACTTCTTGTCCCAGTGATAATGATTATAGTGGGACTGTTCTTTGTTTTATATCCAGGAAGTGCTATAAATCTTACAGTAAAGGTTGTTGGAATAGTCTTTGTTCTTGTAGGTGCTATTCTGGCATGTACACTTATGGCTGCATATTCGCCAACAACTATGGCCATTGCCATAACCATAATAATATTTGGAATAATCTGTATAGCATTTCCATCGGTCATAGCCGCATTTATAATTAAGGCTATTGGTATTATGGTTCTGGTGAGTGCTGCATTCAGGATTCACGATGCATATATGATAAAGGGAAGAAGTGATAGCTTTATTGTCTATATAATAAACGATATTATCACCTTGATCCTTGGTCTTGTGCTTGTAGCTATTCCTCTTGATATTGCGGGAACACTTGTAAGAATTATCGGTGTTTTCATGATGATCCTTGGTCTTTCAAATATAATAACTGTTGTAAAGGTTTATTTTGATGGAAGATATGTAGATGACGGATCGGATGTTGTCTGGGAGGAGTAGTTTATGAGAGTTGGAATGGGATACGATGTTCATAAGCTGGTAGAAGACAGACCTCTTATTTTAGGTGGTGTGAACATTCCTTATGAGAAGGGGCTTCTGGGACATTCAGATGCAGACTGTCTCACTCATGCTATTATGGATAGCCTTTTGGGAGCGGCTGCTCTTGGAGACATAGGAAAGCATTTTCCTGATACGGATCCTAGATATGAAGGCGCCGACAGTTTGAAGCTTCTTAGCGTTGTTAAAGAAATGCTGGATGAGAGAGCTTATATTATAGGAAATATAGATGCTACCATAATCGCTCAGAGACCAAAGATGGCTGGTTACATCCAGGAAATGAGAGCGAAGATAGCAGATACTCTGGAGCTAGAGATTGATAGAATAAACATAAAAGCTACCACAGAGGAAGGGCTTGGTTTTACTGGCGAAGGTCTGGGAATATCTTGTCAGTCAATTGCCCTGCTGGAGACAGTTGATAATTATGTTTATAGAAATGTCACTACTGGTATAGTAGATGAAGTTGAAGGCCGTGGACTTACTGATGTGGATAAAGAACGTGAGTTCATGGAAAATATGAAAAAGAAACACGAGGAAAAATAAATGGATAGATACAGCGAGAGACTTATTAAAACAAAAGCAAGTACAGGAAGCATTCTGGGACTGTCATTTGTGATAGCCCTGACAGCTGCTTCATTAGTACTGGTGGTGCTTTCTCCACCGCTGGGAGTTCTGCTTGTATGTGGAGGTATAGCTCTCATAGTTTTTCTGAAGGATGGACTAAAGGTAGAATATGAATTCATTATCACGAATGGTGATATTGATATAGCCAAGATATATGGTGCGAAGAGAAGAAAACAGGTGGCTTCTATTGAGGCTGAAAATATGTCCAAGATGACATCTGCTGATGATGAGCACACAATGAATGATATCAGCCTTGGTAAATACAAGGTTTACAAATATCTTGGAAAAGGTGATGGCGACAAGGTTGTTGCTATTTACGTTGGAGAGGGAGATAATCAGAAGATTTATCTTCTTGATTTGGATGAGAAGTGTGTAGAGCATTTGAATCAGGTATTAAAGACTAAGAGCGAAATAAAGTAGAGTAACAAAAAAAGCAGGTGCTCAGCACCTGCTTCATTATTAGCATTACATAATCAAGGATCAAGAGGAATCATCTTAAGACCTTTATACATCTTTGTGTACATACTCTTTTCATCCTTATAAAGCATGGTACCTCTGGCACCATCGCGGATAATGTAAGCATATTTGTTCTTCTGCACATTCATGTATAATACTTCTTCTACATTAAGCTCTTTGGCTTTGACTTTTGCAGTATATACATTTACAGGCTCTAACTTATACTTCTTGATAGCTTGTTCTACAGTCATGTCAAAACCTCCTTCACCTTGGTTTTTACATCTTTAAGTATATTGTATAAGTTATACAAAGTCAACTAGTAAAATTATACAGAATTGTAAATAATAGATAAAAAAATGAATTATTATCAGGAATTTGAAAAACAATTAAAGAATGTTGAAGATAAAGAAACTAAGCCTACTTTATTGCTTCAGGCATGTTGTTGTCCTTGTAGTTCTCATTGTTTAGAGGTGCTGGAGGGCTATTTTGATATTTCTGTTTATTTTTATAATCCAAATATAGATGAAAGACAGGAATATGATAAGCGTCTGGACGAGCTTATAAGGTTTACGAAAGAGGCTCCATTTGCCAGAGATGTGAGTATTATCGAAGGGGATTATGAACCGGAGGTTTTCTATGAGATGGCTAAGGGAAGAGAGGAGCTGCCTGAAAGAGGAGAGAGATGCTATGACTGCTATAAGCTAAGACTCAGGAAGACTGCTGAATATGCTCAGTCTAATGGCTTTGATTATTTCTCTACAACACTTTCCATTAGTCCTTATAAGGTCGCCAGCTGGCTGAACGAAATAGGAATGGAACTGGAAACCCAGATGCGACGTGAAATGGAAGAGGAAGGGGTAGGCGAAAAGGTTCCGATTTTTCTCTTTAGTGATTTTAAGAAAAAGAATGGATATAAAAGGTCTATTGAGCTTTCTGAAGAATATGGCCTGTATAGGCAGGATTATTGTGGTTGTATATTTTCAAAGCGTGACCGTGATAAAAAGAAAAAACAAAAAAACTGAGGACTAAATCCTCAGTTTTTTTAATGGCCTGTTTATAGACTGTTATATATTTCCTGAATCTCAGGGATGGTGAATTCATAATCTGTATTACAGAAGTCACAATGAAGATTTACTGGTTCGTCATCATCTATCATGGATTTCAGCTCATCCTTACCAATACTTATAAGGGCTTTTGTGACTCTTTCCCTGCTGCAGTTGCAGTGGTACTGGGTATCCACAGTTTCCTCTATCATTATATCTGTTCCGAATACCTTTTCGCCGATGATATCTCTCATCATTTCTTCTGGAGTCATTCCCTTGTTGAAGTAGTCTGTAACTGACTGAACATTTGCCAGACTGTTTTCAAGTTTTGATATTGTTTCTTCAGATGCGAATGGCAGAAGCTGAATGATGAATCCACCGGCGTGTTTAATACTTAGATCTCTATCTACCAAAACGCCGAGACCGACAGATGTAGGTATCTGTTCGCTTTCTGCAAAATAGTAGGTCAAGTCTTCACCGATTTCTCCACTTACCAGAGCTGTCTGACCAACGTATGGTTCTCCCGGACCTTCATCTCGAATTACCACAAGAGTTCCGCTGCCTATGGCACCGCCTACATCCAGATGACCATTTTCCTTAAGAGGAAGATCAACTGCATTGTTGTAGATAATACCCTTTACGTTTGAATGTGCATCAGCTGTAACTGTAAGTGACTTTGCAGGACCAGTACCATTTATTTTAAGGGTGAGTACATCATCCTCGTTCTTACACATAGCGCCCATAAGTGCTCCGCCTGTAAGAAGTCTGCCAAGGGCGGCAGAGCATACCGGACTTAGATTGTGTGTTGTCCTTGCAGTCTCAACAGTTTCTCTTGTATATGCGGCCAGAAAACGAATTTCATTTCCAGCGGCCATTCCTCTAACTATATAGTCCTTCATATTAAGGCTCCTTAGAATCTTTTTAGCGCCACTTTTGGGCAACTCACTGCATTGTATCACTAACCTATAAGTAAATGCAATTGATAATAATAATTAACAGGTGGTATAATTAATCATGTTTTTGGCGTTATCCTTATCGAAAGAAAAGGATTTAATTTGAAAGGGGAAGTTATGGCAGGTAAGTATTATGCCGTAAAAAAAGGAGTTAATCCTGGAATTTACGAATCTTGGGACGAGTGTAAAGATAATGTTCTTGGTTTTCCTGGAGCGATATTTAAAGGCTTTGGAACTATAGAAGAAGCTCGGGAGTTTCTTGGAGAAGAAAAAGAAAATGTATCAAAGCAGGTTAAACTTATTCCATTCTTAAAGCTTAAGATGAAGAGTCAGGCTATTGCATATGTAGATGGAAGCTACAACGAATCCACAGGTGAATATTCCTATGGTATGCTTCTCTATGATGGAGAGAAGATTGTAGAAAACTGCGAGAAGTTTTCTGATGAAGAAATGAGCCAGATGCGAAATGTGGCCGGCGAGATTGAAGGTGCCATGCACGCAATGTCTTATGCGTTGGAGCATGATATCAAGAGTATAGATATTTATTATGATTACGCTGGAATTGAAAATTGGGCAAATGGAAGCTGGCAGACAAACAAGTCAGGAACAATTAATTATAAGGCGTTTTATGATTCAATAAAATTACGCCTTAAAGTTCGCTTTCATAAAGTAAAGGGTCATTCGGGCGATATTGGTAATGACCGTGCTGACGAGCTTGCTAAAAAAGCACTGGGAATCTAGGATTCTCAGTGCTTTTCTTTCTTAGCCTGTTTATGTGCTTTTTTCTCTTTATACATTTCCTTATCTGCAAATCTCAGGTATTCCTCGGAGATGTCATTGATACTTCTCTTATCATCTTCTTGAGGGATATTTGCATAGTATCCAATACTTACATCGATACTGAATTCTTTTTTATCATCAGTTCGTTTCTTCTCAATGTTATCCTTAACATTTTTAATGTATTCTTTAATTCGCTCATCAGTATAATTCTTTGCGAGGACTACAAACTCATCTCCACCAGTTCTTACACAAATCTCGTCTCCAGTGGTAGAGTTCTGCAAAGCGTTGGCGATGGTGCATAAGCAATAGTCGCCTTCATCATGACCATAATTATCATTTGTTATCTTTAGATTATCCATATCCACAAGGAATGTTACAAGCTCGGTCTTTGAGGAAATGCATTCATCATAAAAGTCATTGAAATAAAGGTTGAATCCGCGCCTGTTATAAAGACCTGTAAGCATATCGGTGATATAGAGATTGCGGAGTCTCTCAACTGAGACCTTAAGCTCCTGTTTGATACGCCAGTTCTCAAGCATAGAACTGATATTGACCAGCCAGGATTTGATATTAAGTTGGTTAAGTCTTTCGAGATCAGGAGATACTATAAAGTAACCCATGAAGTATTGCAGATTATGAATTGGGAAAATGAAATAAGGTTCTGGATCATTTTCCATTTCCTCAGGAAGAAGCTGTCCGACTTTCATCCATTGACGCCTTATAGGCTTATTATTATACATTCCACAAACAACTTCGAATTTCTCATCTTTAATTTGATCTCTGTCTGTAACTACCACATGGTTTTCCCAGCCCTTCATGAGACAGAGAACGGCGTTACTGAAACCGGTATTTCTAAGACAGTTCTGTTCAATCTCATTGAAGAGCTCAAAAGCTGTTTCTGAACTGTTGACACCCATAATAAGATTTGTATTTGTCTGAGCTAAATCTCCAAGTCTTAAAATGCGGGCTTCAAACTCATCTCTGAGAGAATCCTGTTTATAAAGCTTTGTTGGAGTACAACCACAGGACTGACGTTTCATAAGTATGCCTGGTTCTTTGGTTGTTCTTTCGACCTCTTTGCCATTCCAAAGATTTACAAGGATATTAATTCCATCATTTCCAACCTGGCTAAATGGCTGGGCAGAAGTAGTGAGAGATGGGTTGTTGTACATGGATTGATAAACATTATCGTATCCAGTTACAAGAACATCTTCAGGTATTCTATAGCCCCTCTTCTTAAGTGCTTTTATTACACCAAGTGCTGAATAATCATTTGCACAAACGATAGCATCTGGCAGAAGCTTGCTCACATTGTGGGAATATGCCTTCAGAATCTCATCAACAACTCTTTCACCGCAGTCATACCAAAGATCGCCTGTTACTATTTTGTCATCTCCATTTGGTAGATTATGTTTGGCAAGAGTTTCTTTAAATATCTCAATTCTCTTTTGAGAAAATTCAAGCTCAGGTTTTCCTGAAACATGATATATATCTTTACATCCGTGATCGATTATCAGATGCTCAATAAGCTCCATGAGAGATCTGTCCTGGTCATTTATAACATTGTAGGTGAAATCTCTTTCTTCGCCCAAAGTAACTACAGGGCACTGAGCTTTTGCTTTTAGCTCGTTCAGAGGCTCTATATATAGGTCAGGCATATAAGTATCAAGGGAAATGAGTCCGTCATAGGAACTGAGATCAGGTAAACTAAACACAGCAAAATCGCCGCTGTCGTAGTTTCTGTAACGCTCAAACTGTTGACGTGAGAAATTATCACTAAAGCTTGTAAAGAATGTAAGCTTTATGTCATTTCTTCTGGCGGCCTGGATTATTCCATATTGAGTTTCTTTGGACATATCCTGATAGATACTGGCGGTGAATACCGCAACTTTACGTCTGCTCATTTCTTGCCTCTTAAAAATAGAATTACAAGCAACATTATTATAACACGTTAGAGTAAAAAAAACAGAAAAAAAGCTATATATATTTAAGAAAAAATCAACAATTTTGGATAAGAATTTACATTTAATAACCGCTGGGAAAATGATAGAATTAGGATGATTTATTATGTCGAAAGGAGAAGACAAAAATGGGGACAAAAGAACTTATAGAAGCAGGTAAAACTGCAATAGGAATAGAATTTGGTTCAACAAGGATCAAGGCGGTTATGGTGGATGATAAGGGTCTGCCAATTGCTCAGGGAGGATTTGCCTGGGAGAATCAGTATGTAGATGGTATCTGGACTTACAGTCTGGATATGATTTGGAAAGGACTTCAGGATGCATATGCAGATCTTCTGAAGGATGTTCAGAATCAATATGGGGTTACTATTAAAAAGGTTGGAGCCATTGGTTTCAGTGCTATGATGCACGGCTATATGGCATTTGATAAGGATGATAATCTTCTTGTTCCATTCAGAACATGGAGGAATACAATTACAGAAGAAGCTGCAGCAGAGTTGACTAAAGAATTTGGTTTTAATATTCCTCAGCGCTGGAGCATAGCTCATCTTCATCAGGCAATTCTGAATAAAGAAGAACATGTAAAGGATATAACTTTCTTCACAACACTTGCTGGTTACATTCATTGGCAGCTCAGTGGTGAAAAGGTTCTGGGAGTTGGAGATGCATCCGGTATGTTCCCAATAGATAGTAAGACCAGAGATTATAATGCTGAGTATCTGGATAAATACAGCAAGCTTCTTGCTCCTTATTCATTTGACTGGGATATCAGAGGAATCCTTCCAAAGGTTCTTGTGGCTGGAGAGTCAGCTGGAACACTTTCTGCAGAAGGTGCTGCTAAGCTGGATGTAAGCGGTAATCTTGAGGCTGGAATTCCAATGTGTCCACCAGAAGGTGATGCCGGAACAGGTATGGTTGCTACAAACAGCGTGGCTGTAAGAACAGGAAATGTTTCAGCTGGTACATCTATCTTTGCTATGGTAGTTATGGAAAAGGCTCTCAGCAAGGTTCATGAAGAAATAGATGTAGTTACAACACCTGTTGGTGATGATGTTGCTATGGTTCACTGCAACAACTGTACCTCAGATATAAATGCATGGGCAAATATCTTCCGCGAGTATTCAGCAGCAATTGGTGCAGAGGTTGATACTGATAAGCTTTATACAACACTCTTTAAGGCGGCACTGGATGGAGATACAGATTGTGGCGGACTTATGGGCTTCAATTATTTCTCTGGAGAGCCGGTTACAGGCTTTGATGAGGGACGTCCTGTATTTGCAAGAAAGATAAATGCAAACTTCACATTTGCAAACTTTATGAGATTGCATCTTTATTCTGCAGTAAGTACTCTTAAGGTTGGTCTGGATATTCTTCTAAAGGAAGAAGATGTTAAGGTTGATAAGCTTTATGGTCATGGAGGATTCTTTAAGACTAAGGAAGTAGGACAGAGGATAATGTCAGCTGCAACAGGTGGCCCTATTACTGTAATGGAGACTGCTGGTGAAGGCGGAGCCTGGGGTATGGCAGTGCTTGCTCTGTATCTTATGAATGCGGATTCAGGCTCGCTATCAGACTACTTAAGTGATAAAATATTTGCAGGCGAAGAAGGTACAACAATCACAGCGGATGCTGCTGAGGTCCAGGGATTTGATGATTTCATGAAGGCATTTAAAGCCAGCCTTCCTATAGAGAAAGCTGCAGTTGATGTTCTGTAATAATAGATAAAACTATCAGAAAGGACGCATTATGTTAGAAGAACTTAAGATAAAGGTTTACGAGGCTAATATGGAACTGCCAAAGAGAGGACTAGTTACATATACCTGGGGAAATGTAAGCGCAATAGACAGAGCTACAAATTTATTTGTTATAAAGCCAAGTGGCGTAGATTATGATACAATGTCACCAGATGATATGGTTGTTATGGATCTAGAGGGAAATAAGGTTGAAGGAAAATATAAACCTTCCTCAGATACACCAACTCATCTGGAACTTTATAAAAGATATGAAGAGATAGGCGGTATAGTTCACACCCATTCTCCTGAGGCAACCTCCTGGGCACAGGCTGGTAGAAGCATTCCACTTTATGGAACAACTCATGCTGACTACTTCTATGGAGAGATTCCTTGTGCAAGAAGTCTCACACCGGAAGAAATAAATGGAGAATATGAGAAGAACACAGGTCTTGTGATCATCGAAACCTTTGATGAGAGAGGACTTAACCCAATGTATACACCAGGTGTTCTTTGTACCAATCATGGTCCTTTTACCTGGGGTAAGGATGCTGCCGAGGCTGTTCATAATGCAGTAGTATTAGAAGAAGTAGCCAAGATGGCACTTAAGACTGAACTGATCAATCCGGATGTGAAGGTAGCTCCGGACTGCATCAGAGATAAGCATTTCTTCCGTAAGCATGGCGAGAATGCTTATTATGGTCAAAACTAGGGGGATATATGATTAAGGTTTTTCTCGTTGAAGATGAATATGCAATCCGTGAAGGTGTTAAGAAGTCAGTTAACTGGGAAGCCAACGATTTTGAACTTGTTGGCGAAGCAGGAGATGGGGAAGTTGCATTTCCTAAGATTCTGAAGACCAAGCCTGATATTCTTATCACGGATATACGTATGCCTTTTATGGATGGACTGGAGCTTTCAAAACTGGTTAAGAAGGAGCTTCCAAATATTAAGATTCTTGTCCTTAGTGGATATGATGATTTTAATTATGCAAAGCAGGCCATCAGTATAGGTGTTGAAGAATACATTTTAAAGCCGGTTTCCGGTGAGAATCTCATACAGGAACTTCGTAAGATTGCAGATTCCATTAAGACAGAAAAACAGGAAGAAGAAGCCCGCGAAAGGTACATCCGGGATAGAGAAGAAATAAAGATTCTGGAAAGACAGAAATTTATCCATGATATGATAGATGGAAAGCTTTCCATGCAGGAATCTTTGGGCAGAGGCAGAGAACTTGATATTGATATAACGGCTGCATTTTATGCTATTGCTCTTATGCAGGTCTTTCCAAGGAACGAAAGTGTTGGAGAGATAAATGAGTATTCAGGGATAACTGAAGAAATATATGCAAAGATAAGAGAAATACATTCGGATAAAGGGCATGTTTATCTTTATGACCAGGTTGGAGATGTCCTTTGCTTCCTTGAGAGAGCTGATTCGAAAGAAGAGCTTGAAAAGAATATTGAAGAGGGCATAAACAAGATTAAAGACCTTATGGCAGAATATGCTGATCGTATGTTCTTTATTTCGGTTGGTAAGCCGGTAGAAAGGATTAGAGATGTTAATCGTTCTTACGTAGATGCCAGCCGTAAATTTGCTGAAAGGTTTATGTGTGATAATAGTCGCATTTTCTTTGGTGACGAGGATGAAGCTGGCGACAAGATTGGAGAGAGCCTGAAGGCGGAGAAGGATGCTTCTTCAGATAGCATTAACATGGAGCATATTGATATTAATAAGTTGGATATCAAATCAGTTGATACTAAGCTTATTTCTCAGAAGACCATCTACAACTTCCTTAAGAGTGGAACTCTTTCTGAGGTGGATGACCTGGTTGATGAATACTTTGTGGGAATGGGAGAGGAAGCCATTCGTTCTATAATGTTCCGCCAATATGTTTTGGTAGAGTCACTCATCAGTTCTATTACCTTCCTGGATGGCCTTGGAATTGATAAAGATAAGGCACCGGAAATGCTGGGTGATTTGAGTGATCCTGTTAAATATATTGAGAATGTGGATGCTTCCAAGAATTATATAAAAGAACTTCTCAGACTGATGATCGATTACAGAAATCAGTTATCAGATAAGAAGTATACAGAGATAATCGAAAAGGCTAAGAAATACATACAGGATAATTATCAGAATGATGATATGTCCCTGCAATTTGTAGCTTCAAGCGTAAATGTAAGCTCCAATCACTTTAGTGCTATTTTCCGAAAGGAAACAGGAGATACATTCATAGATTATCTAACAACAGTCAGAATGGACAAGGCAAAGGATCTTCTGACATGTACATCTATGAAGACATCTGAAATAGGATTTGAGGTTGGTTATAGAGACCCTCATTATTTCAGTTACATATTTAAGAAGACACAGGGTATGTCTCCAAAAGAATATAGAAGGATCAAGAAAGAATCGTGAAGGACAAACAGCCAAAAAGAATGAGCAGGATTCAGTCGAAGCTTGTTTCATACATATGGATTTGCGTTGTGCCTTTGATCATCCTTATATGTTTTGCGGTGACAAGGATGTACGGCTATTATCAGGAGTACGATCTTCTGGTAAGAAATATCACAAGCGCAAATGAGTACAATATGAGCTTTAAGGATTCCATGGACGAGATGATGTACAGGATCATAACAGGTTCAGCAAACTGGACCGATCCTGAAAAGAAACTCGAGGATGAAGACCCTAAAGCTCTTATTAGTGATGCTAAAAAGCATTTTGAAATATTAAGAGATAAAACAACAGAACAAAATGTGCGTTCTGATCTGGATGCATTGATTAGGCTTCTGGGAATCCTGGATGAGCGAGTAGATGATATCCTTGTAAATGTAGAAGAGGGTGGACACTACGATGAGAACATGGAGATGCTGGATATGAACATCCGCACGCTTACATCTCTTATTCAGGAGGACATCCAGAAATATATTTATGATGAAGCTACAAATATGGAAATGCTTCGTAGAGATGTGGCTGCCAGCCTTCTCACTACCATGAGAATTCTTGTGATTCTTCTTATAGTCATAATCGTATTTATATATGTTGTTTCCAGAAAGCTTTCAAAGAATATTACAGAGCCAATTACAGAGCTTGTGGATATGACGGAAAAATTTGCTGGTGGAGATTTCTCGGTTTCCTATCATCCGGAAAGTAATGATGAGATGGAAACCCTGGCAGAAAGTTTTAACAGCATGGTTAAAGAGATTGAAACTCTTGTCGAAGATATTCATAAGGAACAGGAGAATGCTAAGGATGCAGAGTTGAGGCTTCTTCAGGAACAGATCAATCCACATTTCCTCTACAATACATTGGATGCCATCATATGGATGACTGAGGCGGGAGAGAACCAGAAGGCTATTCAGATAATTCAGGAGCTTTCAAGCTTCTTCAGAATCTCTCTTAGTAAGGGCCAGAGTGAGATCACGATTCAGAATGAGAGAGAACACGTTAAGAACTACCTGGAGATTCAGCGATACAGATATCAGGATATTCTTGACTTTGAGATTGATTTTGAGGAGGGCATTCTCGAGTATCATATTCAGAAGCTGACACTTCAGCCAATAGTAGAAAATGCACTCTATCACGGAATAAAGAATAAGCGTGGTGGAGGTTCCATAAAGGTTACAGGAAACGAAGAAGGAGATGATATAGTTTTCACAGTTCAGGATACTGGAAAAGGTATGAATGAAGAAGAGCTGGAAAGACTCAGATCTCTTATAGCTGGTAATATAGTAGTAGAAGAACAAAACGGTTTTGGTATGGCAAACGTTGAAAAACGTCTTCAGATGCAATACGGCGCAGCTTACGGAATAAAAGTAGATAGTACTCTTGATGAAGGAACTACAGTTACAGTCCGTATTCCTAAACAGTAGATTTATTTGAAAGAAGATAATATGAAAAGATTTAAAAGAAAGAAATTAAATTTTGTTTGTGGTGTAGCTGCACTGCTTTTTGCTTTTTCTGGTTGTGGAAAGAAAACTGAAGCAGAAACAGAGGAAAGCTATGATGATTTTGATGTGATCACAGTTGGTTTTTCTCAGCTGGGAGCGGAGTCTGACTGGAGAGTGGCAAATACTGAATCAATCCGTGGAACGTTTACAAGGGAAAATGGTTATGACCTAATGTATGATGATGCTCAGCAAAAACAGGATAAACAGATTATTGCCATCAGAAATTTTATTCAGCAGGAAGTTGATTATATTGTACTGGCTCCTGTTACTGAGACGGGCTGGGATACTGTTCTTCAGGAAGCAAAGGATTCAGACATTCCTGTTATAGTTGTAGACAGAAGAGTTAGCGTGGATGATACAAATCTGGTTACAGCCTGGGTTGGTTCGGACTTCAGTAAAGAAGGGCATATTGCCTGTGAATGGCTGAAGAGTTATACCGAAGCAAAGGGAGTGGCTCCGGAAGATTTACATATAGTAGATATTCAGGGAACACTTGGTGCTACAGCTCAGATTGGTAGAACCAACAGTATACTTGAAGCTTCTGGCGAATATGGTTGGGATCTGATAGCGCAGGTTCCGGCTGATTACACTCAGGCAAAAGGTAAAGAGGTTATGGCTAATCTCCTCAGTGAGCATGGCAATATAAATGTAGTTTATTGTGAAAATGATAACGAAGCAATTGGTGCAATAGAGGCACTGGAAGAGGCTGGTAAAACAGTCGGTGGAAATATAGATAAAGGTGAAGTCCTGGTTATTTCATTTGATGCTGCTAATTCTGGTCTCACAAAAGTGCTTGAAGGAAAGATAGCCCTGGATGTTGAATGTAATCCTCTTCAGGGTGAAGAGATTCAGAATATAATCAAGGCCATCGAGAATGGGGAAGATTATTATAAATATACCTATGTGAAGGAGAGTGCATTTTCCTATGATGATACAGTAACCAGCGTGACTGTGGATGATAAGGAATATGAAATAACTCAGCTCACTCAGGATATAATCAATAGTAGAGAGTACTAGATAAATTGATCAAAAAATAAAAAATCCAACTTTTAATAAAAAAACTTAACTAATTAAAAAATATTAAATTTATGTTTTTTAATTCATAAATTATCGAAAATAATTCAAAAGATACTCCGTATAAAGTCCCTTTTTATTCTGATATAGTTTAACCATCGTAAACGTAAACTATATTTATGAATATGGAGGGATTTATTCATGAAAAAATTTAAGAAGATTCTTGCAACAGCAGTTGCAGCAACAATGGCACTTAGCCTTGTAGCATGTGGTGGCTCAAGCAGCGGCGGAGATTCAGGTAGTGATGATTCTTCAAGCTCAAGCGGCGGCGGAGATAAGATCAAGGTTGGTATCATCAACAACGATCCTAATGAGTCAGGTTATCGTACAGCTAACGATAAGGACCTCAAAGAAATGTTCTCAGCAGAGAACGGCTATGATGCATCATTTGCATACAGCTTAAAGAATGATGAGCAGATTACAGCAGCTCAGAAGTTCATCCAGGATGGAGTTGATTATCTTCTCCTTTCAGCAGCTGATACATCTGGTTGGGACACAGTTCTCAAGGATGCACAGGATGCGGGAATCAAGGTTATCCTTTTTGACCGTACTATAGATGCTAGCGACAGCCTTTATGAAGCTTCAATCGTTTCTGATATGGACAAGGAAGGCGAGACAGCAGCTAACTGGTTAAAGGATCAGAACCTCAGCGAATACAAGATTATCCACCTTCAGGGTGTTATGGGATCAGCTGCTCAGCAGGGTAGATCTGGTGCTCTTGACACAATGGCTAAGGAAAATGGTTGGACAATCGTTACACAGCAGACAGCTGAGTGGAATGCAGAGAAGGCACAGCAGATCGTTCAGTCAGTTATCGACTCAGGCGAGAGCTTCAACGTTATCTATGCAGAGAATGACGATATGGCTAAGGGTGCTGTAGAGGCACTTGATAAGGCTAACATCTCACACGGCGTTGGTAAAGACGTAGTAGTTATGGGATTTGACTGCAATAAGTGGGCACTTGAAGAGCTCCTTAATCAGAACTGGAACTATGATGGACAGTGTAATCCATTCCAGGCTAAGTATATCGACGAAGTTATCAAGAAGCTTGAGAACGGCGAGACACTTTCAGAGAAAACTATCATAATGGACGAGAAGGGCTTTGACGCAACAACAATTACTCAGGAAGATGTAGATAACTACGGTATCTAATATATAAACTATGAGGGGGTGCGGCATTCTAAATGTTGCACCCTTTTATTTAGGAAAAAAGAGGTGGAGACGTGAAAGAAAAGGCGGTTTTAGAACTACATAATATTCATAAAACCTTCCCTGGTGTTAAGGCTCTGCAGGATGTAGACTTCACTCTTTGTGAGGGAGAGATTCATGCACTCATGGGCGAGAATGGTGCAGGAAAATCTACCCTTATCAAAGTTATAACCGGTGTCTATGAGAAAGAAGAAGGCAAGATATTCATGAAGGGACAGGAAGGAGAAGTGCACATTCATTCTCCTCAGGACGCTCAGAACGTGGGTATCAGTACTGTGTATCAGGAGATTACACTTTGCCCTAATCTTACTGTAGCTGAGAACATGTATATAGGAAGAACAAAGGGCAGCCTCACTAATTGGAAAAAGATGAATGAGGATGCTGATAAATTATTACAAAATCTGGACATACCTGCAAAGGCAACTCAGCAGCTTGCTAGTTGTTCGCTTGCAGTTCAGCAGATGGTTGCAATAGCCAGAGCTGTGGATATGGAGTGTAAGGTTCTTATCCTTGATGAGCCTACTTCATCTCTTGATGAAAGTGAAGTTCAGAAACTCTTTGGTCTTATGAGAGATCTTAAGGCAAAGGGAGTAGGAATTATATTCGTTACACATTTCCTTGATCAGGTTTATGAAGTATGTGACAAGATCACAGTTCTGAGAGATGGAAAGCTTGTAGGCGAATATGTAATAGAAGATTTACCAAGAGTACAGCTTGTTTCAAAGATGCTTGGTAAAGAACTGGATGACCTTTCAGATATCAAGGGCGAGTCCAAAGAATACGAAGAAAAGTCTGGAGATACACCTGTATTTGAGGCTGAGCAGCTTCAGAGTGATGCAGGCATTAAGCCATTCGATTTCTATATCAAGAAGGGTGAAGTAAACGGATTTACTGGTCTTCTTGGTTCAGGACGAAGCGAATGTGTACGTGCTATCTTCGGTGCTGATAGAGTTATTGGCGGTAAGGTTAAGAGAGATGGTAAAGAGATTAAGATCAATAAGCCACTTGATGCTATGAAACATGGTATAGCTTACCTGCCTGAAGACAGAAAAGTGGATGGTATTATAGGTGATCTTTCTGTTAGAGAAAATATCATCTTTGCATCCCAGGTACTTAGAGGATTCTTTAAGCCTTATTCAAAGTCAGCAACTTATAAATTGGCTGACGAATACATTAAACTGCTGGATATTAAAACAGCTTCACCAGATACACCAATCAAATCACTTTCTGGTGGTAATCAGCAGAAGGTTATACTTGCAAGATGGCTCCTGATGCATCCTGACTATCTGATACTTGATGAGCCTACTCGTGGTATCGACGTAGGAACTAAGGTAGATATTCAGAAACTTGTACTCAAGCTTGCATCTGAGGGTATGAGTATAACATTTATCTCTTCAGAAACTGATGAGATGCTTAGAACATGTTCCCGTCTTGTAGTAATGCGAGACAGGAAGGTGGTTGGAGAGCTGAGTGGTGATCAGCTTACACAAAGCGGAATTATGAAGACTATAGCCGGACAGTCAGAAGAAGCAAAGGGAGGTGAGAGTGATGGCGAGTAAGAAATTCGTATTTAATAAGCAATTACTTATACCTCTGGCAGCATTAGTTGTACTTGCACTCTTTAATCTGATTGTGGATCCATCATTCTTCAAGATTTCTCTCGGTGAGAATAGTACAGGTGATCCTGTTCTTTCAGGTTATCTGATCACAATACTTGATTATGGTTCAGAGCTTGCAATCCTTGCTATAGGTATGACACTTGTTACAGCTGCTTCAGGAGGACAGGATATTTCCGTTGGTGCCACAATAGCTATTGCTGGTAGTGTTATCCTTAGAGTGCTTTGCGGAACTAATTCAAGACCAGATGAACTTCAGGCTCCTATAATAGTTGCATTCCTTGTAGCTTGTGTAGTAGCAATGCTCTTTGGTGCATTTAACGGAATTCTGGTTGCATACTTCAAGATACAACCGATGGTTGCGACGCTTATCCTGTTTACAGCTGGACGTTCAATAGCTGCATGGATTAATAACAATGAGCTTCCTATCATCAGTGATCCAAAGTTCTCATACTATGGTGGATACATTCCTGGTGTTCCAATTCCAACACCATTTTTCATAGCGATGATCTGTGTGATCATTATTATGCTGGTACTTAAATTTACAACTCTTGGTCTTTATACACAGGCAGTTGGTATTAATGGAAGTTCATCAAGACTTAATGGTATCAATCCTCAGTTTATAAAGTTCCTTACCTTTGTAATCCTGGGTCTCTGCGTAGCAGTTGCAGGACTCATTAAGGTTAGTCGTCTTAGTACAATCAACTATTCAGTTATCGCTAAGGATATAGAGATGGATGCCATCCTTGCTGTTGCTCTAGGTGGAAATGCTCTGAGTGGTGGTAAGTTCAATATGACAGCATCAATCCTTGGTGCATACGTTATTCAGTTCCTTACAACTACACTTTATAAGATGAATGTAAATTCAGAAGCTCTTTCAGCATATAAAGCGGTAGTCGTTATTGCACTTGTAGTACTTAGTACTCCAGTTGTTCGCAAAAAGCTTTCTCAGCTTTGGAATAAAATAGTTCCTAAGAAGGAGGTGGCTTAATATGGAAACAACTAAGAAAAAAGGATTTTCAGGTTGGTTTGGCAGAACAAGTGATACAAACCTCCTCCTCACTATTACTATTGTGGTATTCTTCCTCATGTATCTGGGTGCAATCCTCATCCAGGGAGAAGGATTCCTCAAGCCACAGACGTTCTTTAACATATTAAATGCAAACGCAGCGCTTATCATTACATCCTGCGGTATGAGTATCGTAATGATCTGCGGAGGAATTGATATCTCCGTCGGTGGTGTGGTTGCACTTGTAAGTATGAGCTGTGCTGTATTTCTGGACTTCCATAATGGAAGCATCCTAGGTGCTATCGGAATAGCACTTGCAATCGGACTTGCCTTTGGTCTGATTCAAGGCTTCCTTGTAGCATATCTGGATATTCAGCCATTCATCGTTACTCTTGCAGGTATGTTCTTTGCAAGAGGTATGACAACAATAGTTCATACAGCTCCATTCAATGTTGAGAATGAAGCTTTTGTAAAACTCAAAGATACAAGAGTTATAGTACCTGGCTTCGGATCAGTTAATAAGCTGGGTAACTACGTAAATGCATACGTAGAGATTGGCGTTGTAGTTGCTATGCTTATCGTAATTGCACTTTTTGTTACTCTTAGATGGACAAAGCTTGGTAGAAGCTTCTATGCCGTAGGTGGAAATGCACAGAGTGCTCTTATGCTTGGTATCAACGTTAGAAGAACTAAATTTATCTCTCACCTTATCTGTGGTGTTCTCGCTGGTGTAGCTGGATTTGTATACTTCATGCATGTAGGTTCAGGTTCTGCATCACATGCAAGTGGTATGGAAATGAATGCCATTGCCTCATCTATCATCGGTGGAACAATGCTCACAGGCGGTGTAGGAAATATCATTGGAACCCTCTTTGGTGTTCTGTCACTTTCTACAATACAGAACATCGTTTCTTCTGCAGGTCTTGACCAGGCTTGGTGGACAGGAATCACAATAGCTGCAATGCTTTGTCTGTTCCTTGTTATCCAGAGTGTGGTTATATCAAAGAAGAAGAAAATGATTGATAATAAATAGATTTAAAAGTATAATAAAACCTGTTCCTGTGTTAACTAACCGGGGACAGGTTTTTTGTTTTTTAGGAGGTTATAAGATGTCAGAAGAAAAGAAGATTCCTTATAAGATTTATCTGGAAGAAAGTGAAATGCCAACAGCCTGGTATAATCTCAGAGCTGATATGACAAATAAGCCAGCACCACTGCTTAATCCAGGAACAGGTCAGCCACTTACAGCTGAAGAACTTACACCTATTTTCTGTGAAGAGCTGGTACAGCAGGAACTGGATGATACAACAGCATATATAGAAATTCCTCAGGATATAAGAGATTTCTATAAGATGTTCAGACCATCGCCACTTGTAAGAGCTTATTGCTTAGAGAAGAAATTAGATACACCTGCTAAGATTTATTATAAGTTCGAGGGTAACAATACAAGTGGAAGCCACAAGCTTAACTCAGCTATTGCTCAGGCTTATTATGCTAAGAAGCAGGGCCTTAAGGGTGTAACTACTGAAACAGGAGCAGGCCAGTGGGGTACAGCGCTTTCAATGGCATGTGCTTACTTTGATCTTGATTGTAAAGTATATATGGTTAAGGTTTCTTATGAGCAGAAGCCTTTCAGAAGAGAAGTTATGAGAACATATGGTGCTTCAGTAACTCCTTCTCCATCAGAGACTACAGAGGTAGGTAGAAAAATCCTTGCTGAATTCCCTGGAACTACAGGAAGTCTTGGCTGTGCAATTTCAGAAGCAGTTGAAGTTGCTACAAAAAGTGAGGGATATAGATATGTACTTGGTAGCGTACTTAATCAGGTACTTCTTCATCAGTCAGTTATCGGTCTTGAAACAAAGGCTGCACTTGATAAATATGGTATTAAGCCAGATATGATCATCGGTTGTGCCGGTGGTGGATCTAACCTTGGTGGACTTATAGCTCCATTTATGGGTGAGAAGCTTAAAGGAGAGGCTGATTACAGAATTATCGCTGTTGAGCCTGCATCATGTCCAAGCTTCACAAGAGGAACTTATGCTTATGACTTCTGTGATACTGGTATGATCTGCCCACTTGCTAAGATGTATACACTTGGCAGCAGCTTCATCCCATCAGCAAACCACGCTGGAGGACTTAGATTCCATGGTATGAGCTCAACACTTTCACAGCTTTATCATGATGGATACATGGAGGCTACAAGTGTAGAGCAGACACGCGTATTCGAGGCTGCTGAACAGTTTGCAAGAACAGAGGGTATTCTCCCTGCACCTGAAAGCTCACATGCTATCAGAGTTGCAATTGATGAGGCTCTTAAGTGTAAGGAAACTGGTGAGGAGAAGACAATTGTCTTTGGTCTTACAGGAACAGGTTACTTCGATATGGTTGCTTATGAGAAGTATAACAATGGCGAGATGTCAGATTACATCCCTACAGATGAAGAGATTGCTGCATCAATAGCTAAGCTTCCACATGTTGAGTAAATTGTAATTAAATTATTTAAATGGCAGGTTTCGTACCTGCCATTTTTTTGTTATAATGAATCTTGGTTCGACAAAAAGAAGTGGAGTGAAAGAGTATGAAAGAATTTATGAAAAAAGTAAAGACCCCTTTACTTATTGCTATGGTAATACAAGCATGTTCCCTTTTACTGGCTGGACTTGTTATTCTGGCACAGAAGAGTGTTGTAACTGCATTTTATGGTGCTACTCTAAATGGAGAAGGGACTGATGGAAGAGTTATCCCATATGGAACATTGATAAACATAATCATTCATCTGTTATTGTTCTTTATTTTCTACCTTGTAGTTATAACAAAAAGTGGAAATAAGAATGTTATATCAATTGTCTTTATTGTTGTGACTGTACTTATCAGATTTGCTACATACTTTATACCAGTTATTATTACAAGATATATGGTGGTTGGTGGCGAAAAATCTTATGTTGTATATAGTGTTTTAGAAAATGCAGTCAGCAGTGTTACGGCGCCTTTCACATTGATAGCATTTATCTTTTTCTGTATATCTATGGGAAGATATGGAGTGATGGATATGTTTGAGCTTAGAGAAAAGCTTGTTGAAGATGATCCAAAATATAATGAGGAAGAACAGGGTGGACTTAAAAAAGTAAACGATACTGATGATCAGTATTTATAAAAGATAATAATGGGAGGATTATAAAATGTTAGAGTCAAGACCGGATACGATGGAACGTATTACAAACGAAGAACAGGCTAATGCTTACATCCAGGATCAGATTGCGAAGATGCAGGCTCAGATTGGTGATAAGAAGGTTCTTCTTGCACTTTCTGGCGGTGTAGATTCATCTGTTGTTGCAGCACTTTTAATTAAGGCTGTAGGACAGCAGCTGGTATGTGTTCATGTTAATCATGGACTTCTTAGAAAGGGTGAGCCTGAGCAGGTTATTGAAGTTTTCGGAAAGGAACTTGGAGCTAATCTTGTTTATGTAGATGCTACAGACCGTTTCCTTGATAAGCTCGCTGGAGTTACAGATCCAGAGCAGAAGAGAAAGATTATTGGTGGGGAGTTTATTGAAGTATTCGCTGAGGAAGCCAGAAAGCTGGACGGTATTGAGTTCCTTGCGCAGGGAACTATCTGGCCAGATATCTTAGAAAGTGATGCGGGAATCAAAGCTCACCACAACGCTGGCGGACTTCCAGAAGATATGAACTTCGAACTTGTTGAGCCAGTACGTATTCTTTTTAAAGATGAGGTTCGTGTTGTAGGAAAGGCTCTCGGCCTTCCAGATAACATGGTATATCGTCAGCCATTCCCAGGTCCAGGACTTGGAGTTAGATGCCCAGGAGCAATCACAAGAGATAGACTCGAGGCAGTTCGTGAGTCAGATGCAATTCTTCGTGAAGAATTTGCAAAGAATGGTCTTGAAGGAAAAGTATGGCAGTACTTCACAGTTGTACCAGACTTCAAATCAACAGGCGTTAAAGACGGAAAGAGAACATTCGACTGGCCATGCATCATCCGTGCCATCAACACAACAGATGTTATGGAAGTAACAGTAGAACATCTCTCCAACGAACTCATCGACCACCTCGTGAACCGTATAATCACAGAAGTACCAGGAATCAATAGAGTCCTATTTGATTACACACCAAAGCCACCAGCTACTGTGGAATATGAGTAAATGCAAAAATATTTAGAAATTAAATCCCGAACAGAGCGTCTATGCGGTAGGCACAAATATTCATTAGAGGGAATGCTATGGAAGGGTTTGAACAATTAAAAACAACAGAACCTGTATCCTGGAATATAATGAAATCAGATGGCTCCATAAGTGAAAAAATTGAAGAAATAATCGTTGAGCATTTTATAGAGGTCTCAGTAAACGGTGTAAGGGCATTTACACTTTCATGCACGCCTGAGCATTTGAGAGAGCTAATAGTTGGAAGATTATGCACAGAGCGTATAATAAAAAATGCTGAGGATATAGAACGTCTCTTTATATGTGGAGAAGGAAATATAGGTGAGGTTATTCTGAAGGAAAATGTGGAGTTTAAGCTCTATTCGGGAAGTGACCCTACCTGCTGTACTGGAAATATTCAGTTTATTAATGGGACAAGGGGACTGACAGCTCTTTCTGAAGTGGAGATAGATTCCGAAACAATTTTTGAACTGGCAGAAAAGTTTTCTGAGGATGGGAAGCTGCATAAAAGTACAAATGGTACCCACAGCTGTTATATCCGTTTTGGAGATGGAAGAATTGACTCATTTGAGGATATCAGCAGACACAATGCACTAGATAAGGCAGTTGGTCATTTGCTTCTGGAAAAGGAAGATATTACGAACTCCATAATCTATACTACCGGAAGAGTTGCAGCTGATATGGTGGAAAAAACCATTGCTGCTGGAATTCCGGTGCTGGTAAGTAAATCGGTGCCAACAACAAAAGCTATAGAGCTTGCTAAGAAGTATGGTCTAAAACTAATATGTAAGGCATGGCCGGATTCATATATCACTTTCCCAGTTAGTGAAGATAGCGTGGATTGATGTGTGATTAAATGGTAATGTAAGCTGTATAAAAAGGAAATGTAATAGTAGTATGAGTAATGAATTACAACCAGAAACTTCTAGAAAACTCCAGGAGCTTCGGGAGTATATAAGAGAACTTGGCTCACTGGCAGTAGGTTTTTCGGGAGGGGTTGATTCTACACTTCTTCTGGAGATTGCACATGAGGAGTTGGGGGATAATGCAATTGCAGTGACAAGTGTAGATGCAGTAGTGCCTGAACGAGAGAAGAGGGAAGCAAAGGAGTTCTGCGAGACTCGTGGAATTAAGCAAATTATTTTTCAGGCAGACCCATTTAAAGAGGAAGGCTTTAGATTCAACAGCCCTGAGAGATGTTATTTCTGTAAACATGGGGTCTTTTCAGATGTTATCAGGATAGCCAGAGAAAATGGCATAGAGCATGTGGCTGAGGGTTCCAACATGGATGATCTAGGAGATTATCGTCCGGGTCTTAAAGCGGCTTCGGAGCTTAAGGTGGAGTGTCCACTCAGACAGGTAAAGCTATACAAGGCTGAAATAAGAGAGATATCTAAAACTATGGGACTTCCTACCTGGAATAAACCTGCATATGCATGTCTTGCTTCAAGGTTCGCATACGGAGATGAAATCACAAAGGAAAAATTAAGGATGATTGACGAAGCGGAGCAGTTCCTTATTGAACTTGGATTTGTAGAGGAAAGAGTAAGAGTCCATGGAGAGCTTGCAAGAATTGAGGTTCCTTCAGAGAATATCTCAAAACTTGCGTCTGAGGAAATAAGAAGTGAGATAGTAAATCGATTTAAGAAGATAGGGTTCATGTTTGTGACTCTCGATATGAGAGGATACCGAATGGGTAGTATGAATGAGATGCTTCAAAATAAGAACCTGTGATACATTTGTAAATAGCAACTTAATATAACATAAAATATACGGAAATGTTAACTATGTTTGGAAGACATTTCCGTTTTTTTATTGTCAAAAAGTATAAAAATAGAATAAAATGATTTCATAAGTATATATAAAACATAGGACAATGAAGGAATAAAAATATTGGATTTAACAAATAGGTTAAGAGGATGACAATTACTGAATTAAAATATTCGAATACTAATACATACTTAATAGAAGGCGATAAGGGAACGATTCTTTTTGATACTGGATGGGCTGGTACATTTGTTGCTTTCTGCAGAGAGTTAGGAGAAAAGCATAAGGCTCTTCAGGATATTGATTATCTATTAATATCACATTTTCATCCTGATCACATGGGTATAGCAGGAGAAATAGCAGAGTGTGCTCCTAAAATACTTATAATGGATCTACAACTTCCATATATACATTCATCCGATGCTATTTTTGGAAAAGAGAATAATAGATTCTTTAAGCCTATTTCTGAAAATGATTTAAAAGTCGTAAGTGTTGATGAAAGTAGAGCGTTTCTAACAAGCATTGGCATAAATGGCGAGATTATATATACACCTGGTCATAGTATTGATAGTATTTCTTTATATTTAGATGATGGCTCTCTTTTTGTTGGTGATCTAAATCCATTATACGAACTGGATATGCATAAGGGAACGGATATTGAGAAGTCGTGGAATAATCTTCTTAGTCGTAATCCGAGTAGGATATATTATGGACATGCAAAGACAGCTACATTTGCGGAAAATGATATGCCGGTTGAAACTCAGAAAAATGATGAGAGCAGTTTAGATGGGCTCGGATATAAGCTTGTTTCACAAGTGATCAAGTATATCGATAAGGGTTATAATGTGGATAAAATTAGGAAGAAAACAGGAGCTGAACAGGAGATTATCGAGGATATTAATAGAATGTATCTTACGCATCCCGGAGTTAGTATTCAAGGAATACTGGACAGGATAGAGATAAAGAATGGAGGAAGAAAATGAAAGTAGCAGTTACATATGAAAATGGTGAGGTGTTTCCACATTTTGGAAGGACACCACAGTTTAAGATTTATGAGATAGAAAGTGGAGAGGTGAAAACCTCACAGGTGATTGATACAGGGGAGACCGGACATGGTGCGCTTGCAGGATTCCTTAGAGAACGTGGCGTAGAAGTTATGATATGTGGTGGTATAGGCGGTGGAGCAATCATGGCTATGGCCGAATCCGGTATTAAGGTGTATGCCGGTGCTTCCGGGGATGCTGATGAAGTGATTAAGTCTTATATTTCAGGCACTCTTGCTGAAATTGGAGAAGCAACTTGTGATCATCATGAGCATGAAGGTCATGGGGAACATGGTTGTGGTCATGGTGGATGTCATTAATGAATGATTTGATTGAGTTGTTTCTTACATTTGCTAAAATAGGAGCATTTACATTTGGTGGTGGATACGCAATGATATCTCTGATTGAGGATATATGCGTAGAAAAGAAAAAATGGATTACACACGATGAAATGATGGATATTACAGTTATAGCTGAATCAACACCAGGACCGATAGCTATTAACTGTGCTACATATGTAGGATTTAAGAGGCAGAAGTTCTTGGGAGCTATATTTGCAACTATTGGAATGGTTCTTCCATCGTTTGTTATTATCTTTCTAATTTCCAAATATCTAGATAGGTTTCTTGAAATATCCTGGATAAATAATGCATTTCACGGAATAAAAATAGCTGTTGGTATTCTAATACTGGATGCAGCTGTTAAGATGCTTTCAAAGGCTAAATTAACAGCGCTTAAGATCATTATAATAATTGCATCATGTATAGCAATGCTTGTGATAAACATTTTCTCTTTACATATTTCATCACTTGTAATTATGCTTTTTGCCGCAATAATTGGACTGGTATCCTTTCTGATAAATAACAAAACAGAAAGGAGCAAGGCTGAATAATGATATATATTGCTTTATTTATAGGATTTCTAAAGGTTGGTCTTTTTTCATTTGGTGGTGGATATGTTTCTATAGCATTGATCCGAGAAATTGTTTTATCGTATGGATGGTTGGATGATGAAATGTTATCCTATATGATTGCCGTAAGTGAAAGTACACCCGGACCTATTATGGTGAATCTGGCAACATATATAGGGAGTTCCCAAGGTGGGATTCTTGGTGCATTTATTGCTACGGCAGCAGTTGTTCTTCCTGCATTTCTGATAATACTTATTATATTGCTTTTATTTAAGAGCCTTTTGAAAAATAAAATGTTTCAAGGGGTATTAAGTGGTTTAAAACCTTGTATTATTGGTATTATTCTTGCGACTGGAATATATATGATCTGGAAGAATTTCAATATCTGTTCGGATGCAGAAACTGATGTCCCAGCTATTGTTTTAACTTTAGCTTTGGGTGGATTATATTTTGGATTAAGAAAGCTTATAAAAAAGAAAATCTCGCCTATAATGTTAATATGTGTATCAGCAGTGTGTGGGATGATAGTTTATGGATTATTCTAAATTGGATCAATTTGAAGATATCGGAAAAAGTTTGATAGATGGTATGATCTTTTGTGGATGCAAAATAAACTTCCAGTTAAACTGGCTAAGGGAGGCATAAAAATGAGATTAAATGTAAATCCACTTGAAAGCGTAGGGGATGTTAAATTTGGAATGACACGAGAAGAGGTAAGATCAATTTTTGGGGATGCGGAGGAATTTAAGAAGGATCCGGATGATGACATAACAACAGATGATTTTGGATTTTGTCATGTTTTTTATGATGAAGATGATAGATGTGAAGCTGTAGAGATTTTTGATGCTGAAGTATTTATT